>Ga0210383_10001153_pt1 | contig 24372 bp, 19 predicted proteins | sample IncBWC14OmetaG_FD_160072 | JGI IMG/M metagenome (GOLD analysis project Ga0210383, IMG submission 160072) | Forest soil microbial communities from Barre Woods Harvard Forest LTER site, Petersham, Massachusetts, United States - Inc-BW-C-14-O ... | reverse complement strand
GTACCAGTTCGACAGTCTGCAGGCCTTCCTGGACCTGCACTACGCGAACCTCAAAGTCCTCAAGCAGGAACAGGACTTCTACGACCTGGCGCGCGCGTACCTGATCCGGGCCGCGGCGGCCGGGGTTCGCCGGGCCGAGATCTTCTTCGACCCGCAGACCCACCTGGGCCACGGGGTGCCGCTGGCCGCCGTGTTCGGCGGGCTGACCGCCGCGCTGGCCGACGGCCAGCGCGACCACGGCATCTCCGCCGACTTGATCCTGTGCTTCCTGCGGGACCTAGGAGCCGACGCGGCCGCCGAGACGCTCCGTGCGGCGCTGCCGTTCCGGGACCAGTTCATCGGCGTCGGACTCGATTCCACCGAGATTGGCTACCCGCCCGCGCTGTTCACCCAGGTGTACCAGCAGGCCGCAGCCGAGGGCCTGCGGCTGGTCGCGCACGCGGGGGAGGAGGGCGGCCCGGACACCGTGCACCAGGCGCTCGACCTGCTGCACGTCGAGCGCGTCGACCACGGCGTGCGGTCCATGGAGGATCCCGGGCTGGTCGCGGAGCTGCGGGACCGGCAGATCGCGCTGACCGTGTGCCCGCTGTCCAACGTGGCACTGCGCGTGGTGGACACCCTAAGCCACCACGTGCTGCCGGCCATGCTGGACTCCGGTCTGCTGGCCTGCGTGAACAGCGACGACCCGGCCTACTTCGGCGGGTACGTGGACGACAACCTGGCCGCGGTCCGGGCCGCGTTCTCCTTCGACGACGCGGCGCTGGCCGGGCTGGCCCGCAACTCGTTCGACGCTTGCTTCGTCCCCGATGATGACAAAAGCCGGTGGAAGGCCGAGGTGGACGCCTGGCTGGCCGCCAGCACCAGGCCCAATCCGACGCTGGCCAACCCGGCCAGCACGTAGGCGTCCGCGGCGATGAGCTGCACCGGGGTCAGGTTCAGCTCGGCGTAGTGCCCGCCGCCGAGCGGAACCCGCCAGATGATCCCGGCCCACCCCGCAATCGCCACTACGGCCACCGCGGCCAGCCCGGCCACCGCGGTCCGGCTCGGCCACCGCCGGGCCGCCGTGACCACCGCCACCAGCAGCGCGGGCACGGCCAGCACCCAGTGGTGCGACCAGGAGATCGGCGAGACGAGCAGGCTGGTCACCGCGCACAACGCGAACGCCTGCGCTGCCTGCCCCGCCCGCCCGGCCCGGGCCGCGAGCGCGATTCCCGCCCCGCCGACTATCGCGGCGGCCGGCAGCCACACCGACCCGACCGACAGCGTGCCCAGCACCCGCGCCAGGGCGCCGAGCAGGCTCTGGTTGGCCACGTTCTGGATCCGGCCCACGTGCGCCGGGTCCAGGAAGCTCAGGTCCCAGTACCGGGCGGCGTCGCCCGGCACCAGTGCGAAGGCGATCGCCACCGTCGCGGCGAAGGTCGCGGCGGCCGTCGCGGCCGCCCGGTACCGCCGGGTGGCCAGCAGGTAGACGGCGAACAGGGCTGGGGTGAGCTTGATCCCGGCCGCGATGCCGATCAGCGCGCCGCCGAACCTATGATTGCCATCCCGCTCGACCCAGACCAGGTCGAGCAGGACCAACGCCGTCAAAAACACGTTGATCTGGCCGTACTTCAGGTTCGTCCGCTCCGGTTCCAGCCAGATGGCGGCCGCGGAGAAGGCCAGCGCCAGGTGCGCGGCCCGGTCCCGGCTCAGCCGGGCCGACCACGGCGGGAGCCGCAGGGCCAGGTACGAGGTGACCGGCAGCGCCAGTATCGTGGCCGCGCTGACCAGGACCCGCCCGGCGGTGACCGGCAGCCAGCTGAGCGGGGCGAACAGCAGGGCGGCGAACGGTGGGTACGTGAACCGCAGGCCGAAAGCGAACCGTAGCTGGTACAGCGGCGTCCCGTGCCGCACCGCGGCGCCTCCGGCCGCGTAGATGGACAGGTCGCCGAACGCGGCCCGGCTCCTCAGCGTGGCCAGGGCGCACCCGGTCGCCGACAGCACGTACCCGCCGGCCAGCCAGCCGGTGCGCCGCACAGCTCTACCTTTCCCGCGAACCACCCTAGGGCAGGTCGTTGAGGAACCGGGCCACGATCGGGCCGCAGGTAGGGCCGCCGTTGCCGTTGGAGTTGACCACCAGGCACGCGAACGCGGTATCGCCCTTGAAGCCCATCAGCCAGGCGTCGATCTTGAGCGGCGTGGTCGTCCCGTACTGGGCGGTCCCGGTCTTGGCGTAGGTCCCGGTCGGCAGGCCCTGACCTGCCGCGGTGCCGCTGGCCACCACGGACGCCATCATTTCGTGCAGGTCGCTGACCACGTCCGACGGCAGTTGGCTGGTGGCCGTCGTCCCCGTCGCACTGCTCCCGGACGCGCCGACGACCAGCTGCGGCGAGCGGACCGTCCCGGTGTCGGCGGCCGCGGCCACCATGGCCATGGACAACGGCGACATCAGGACCCGGCCCTGCCCGATCGACGTGGCGGCCAGGTCGGCCTGGTCGGATGGCTGCGGGACCGAGCCACCGAAGGCGACCAGCCCGAGGTGCAGGCTGCGGCCGACCCCGAGCATGGTCGCGGCGGCCGGGAGGTCAGGCGTGGTCAGGTGGCCGGTAGCCAGCTGGATGAAAGCGGTGTTGCACGACTCGGTGAACGCCTGCAGCAGCGTCCTGACCGGCGCCTCGCCCTCGGCGTTGTGGAACACCTCGCCGTCCACGGTGGCAGTGCCCGGGCAGCTGGCCGCCGACCTCGGGGTCAGCCCGCGGGTGATCAGCGCGGTCGAGGTGATCACCTTGAACGTCGAGCCGGGCGGGAAGCCGCCGTCGATGGCCTGGTCGAAGCCGCCGGAGTTGACCGAGACCGAGGCCAGGACGTCTCCGGTGGTGGCGTTCACCGCGACCAGCGCGGCGCTCTTTTTCTCGCCGGCCAGCGCCGCCTCGGCGGCGTGCTGGGTGCCTGGGTCAATCGTGGTCGTGACCGGGGTGCCAGGGCGGGACGGCAGCGTGGCCACGGTGGCGACCTTGGTCCCTCCCGGGTTGACGACCGTGACCGTGGCGCCCGGCTGGCCGGCTAGCTGCCGCTCGTCGGCCTGCTCCAGCCCGGTCTGTCCCACGGTGCTCGTCGCGTCGTACGGCGCGCCGAGCTGCCCGAGTTCCTGGGCCGTGATCGGCCCGACCGTGCCGACCACGCCCGCGGCCAGGCCGGGCGTGATGGCGCTGCGCGCGTTGCTCGACTGGAACACCGTGCCCGGGATCGGGTAGATGGTCGGCTCCAGCTGGTTGTAGCGCGCCTGGGACACGACGAAGACCGGCTCGAAATAGGTCGGGTGCAGCTTGGCCGCGGCGATCGCCTCGCTCGCCGCGCTCACGGGAGCCCCGGCCGCGACCAGCGCCGCCTGGACCGCCTTGGCGTCCTTGATCCGGGCGCCCTCCACACCGATCGTGACCGCCTGGCCCGTGGTGACCAAAGGTGCCCCGCCCGCGCCGAGGATGGCCGCGCGGGCCGGCCAGGTCAGGTGTAGCGAAAGCTGCTCGTCGGCCTTCAGCTGGGGCGCGATCGTGGCGGGCGACCAGGTGACCAGCCAGTGGCCCTGGCTCAGCACCAGGTTCAGGGTGGACTTGATCGTGATTGTGCCCACGCCGGTCAGCGCGAGCCGCTGGGTGAACGGCTCGGTGGCCGTCGATCCGCTGGTAACCGTGGTGCCCGGGGCGAAGGTGGCCTGGTGCACGCCAAGGTTGGTGAACGCCGCCTTGTTCACCGCGGTGAAGTCGGCGGGTGGCTTCCAGACCAGCTGCTGCATCGCGGCCCAGTCCTGCTTGGCCCAGGCGGCGAAGTACGCGCTCGCCGTGGTCTGCGGCTGCGGTGCCGAGCTGCACGCGTTCAGCAGCCCGCTGACCAGGAACGCCGCCACCGCCATGGCCACAGGGCCGACCTTGTTGCCCAGGCTCATGTCCAGAAAGGGTACGCGGCGTCGCGCCGTACCGCGGCGTAATGTCGGTCCCCTACGCTATGTTCCGGGCCATGCTCATGTTGCACACGTCCGACTGGCACCTGGGCCGATCGCTGCACCGGGCCGATCTGCGCGCGGCGCAGGCCGCGTTTCTCGACCACCTGGTTTCCACGGTCCGCGCGGAAAAGGTGGACGTGGTGCTGGTCGCGGGGGACGTCTACGACCGGGCCGTGCCCCCCGTGGACGCGGTCGAGATGTGCGAGGACGCGCTGCTACGGCTGCACGACACCGGGGCCAGGATCGTGCTGATCAGCGGCAATCACGACTCCGCCCGCCGGCTCGGGTTTGGGGCCGGCCTGCTGGACAAGACCGGCGTGCACCTGCGCACCCAAGTCGCCAAACTGGCCCGGCCGGTCCTGCTGGAGGACGCGCACGGACCGGTGGCCGTCTACGGCGTGCCGTATCTCGAACCCGATGCGGTCCGCGGCGAGTTTCCCGGCGATTCCCCGAGGGGCCACGCCGGGGTGCTCGGCCACGCGGTCCGCGTCATCCAGGCCGATGCGGACGCCCGCGGCGTGCGTCGCCGGGTGGTCATGGCCCACGGGTGGGTGACCGGGGGAGCGGCCAGCGATTCCGAACGCGACATCACGGTCGGCGGCGTCGGCCAGGTGCCCGCGGGCACCCTGGCCGGCTTCAGCTACGTCGCGCTCGGCCATCTGCACGGCCAGCAGACCCTCGCCCCGCACCTGCGCTACAGCGGCTCGCCGCTGCCCTACTCGTTCTCAGAAGCGACCCATCGCAAGGGCAGCTGGCTGGTCGAACTCGACGCGCACGGCATCGCGCGGGCCGAACGCGTGCCCGCGCCACAGCACCGTCGGCTCAGCCTGCTCCGCGGCCGGCTCGCCGACCTGCTCGGCTCGCCCACTTACAGCGAATTCGAGGACGACTTCGTATCGGTCACCCTCACCGACCCGAGCCGGCCCGAGGGCCCGATGGACGCGCTGCGGACCCGGTTCCCGCACGTTCTGGTGCTCACCTTCGAGCCCGAAGGCGCCGTGCCCGACGCCGGCTGCTACCGGGCCCGGGTCGCCGGCCGCGACGATCGGGCCATCGCGGAGGAATTCGTCCAGCACGTCAGGAATGCCCCGGCCACCGACGGCGAACGGCGGCTGCTCACCGACGCGTTCGAGGCCGTCCGCACGGAGGAGGCAAGCTGATGCGCCCGCACCGGCTGCGTGTGACCGCGTTCGGTGCGTTCGGCGGCACCGTCGAAGTGTGCTTCGACGACCTGGCCAGCGCGGGCCTGTTCCTGCTGCACGGCGAGACCGGTGCGGGCAAGACCACGCTGCTGGACGCGATCGGGTTCGCCCTGTACGGCCGGGTCCCCGGTGAGCGTGGCAAGGCCCGGCGGCTGCGCTCGGATCACGCGGCGTCCGGTGCGACGACCGAGGTCCAGCTCGAGGCGACCATGGGCGGCCGCCGGATGCGCATCACCCGCAAGCCCGAGCAGCAGCGTCCCAAGCGGCGGGGTGGCGGGACCACCACCGAGCAGGCCAAGGTCCTGCTCGAGGAATCGGACGGCGGGACGTGGCGAGCCGTCTCCACCCGAGCGGGCGAGGCCGACGACGAGATCAAGGACCTCATGGGCATGTCGGCCGAGCAGTTCTACCAGGTCGTCCTGCTGCCCCAGGGCCAGTTCGCGCAGTTCCTGCACGCTCCGGCGGACAAGCGAGCCGAGCTGCTGGAAAAGCTGTTCGGCACCGACCGGTTCGGCAAGGTCGAGAACTGGCTCGCCGAACGTCGCCGCTCCACCGCCCGCGTGGTGGCCGAGGCCGAGGTCGCCATCCGGGAGCTGGCCGCTCGCGTCGCCCAGGTCGCAGGCGCATCCCACGCCGTGGCCGACCCCCCCGCGCTCCCGGGCGACCCGGACGCGCTCCCTGCCGACCCGGACGCGCTCCCTGCCGACCCGGACGCGCTCCCTGCCGATCCCGACCCCGCCGAGCCCCCGGGCGACCCGGACGCGCTCCCTGCCGACCCCGACCCGGACGCGCTGCCCGATCCCGCCTGGGCCCCGCGCCTCACCGAGGCCGCGGTCGCCGCGGTCGCGGCCAGCCAGGCTCGCGTCCGAGCCCGCCGCACCGAGCTGGACCAGGCTCAGGACCGCCTGCGCGCCGCCGAGCGCCTGGCCGAGCGCCAGCGCCGCCGGGCCGACGCGCTCCGCACCCGCGACCAGCTCGATCAGGCCGCTCCCGGCCTCCAGCAGCTAAGGGCCGAACTCGGTGCGGCCGTCCGCAGCGCCGAGGTGACCCCCGCGCTCGAGGAGGCCGACCGGACCGCGGGCGCCCTAGCCGATGCCCTCCGGGCTGAGCGGCAGGCGCGCGCCGACGTGGCCCGGATACCCGGGGCCAGGCCCGAGACCAGCGACGTCGAGCTGCGCCTGGCCGCCCAGGAGTACGTCACCAGTTCCGGCCGGCTCGAGGGACTCCGGCCCACCGAGCAGCAGGCCGCCGCGGAGGACCAGACCGCGGCCGCCGCCCGGGACGCCGCGGCCGCGCTGGCCGCCCAGGTCGCCGTGACCGAGCAGGAGGCCGTCGCCCGGCACGGTCGGCGGCCCGAGCTGAGCCGCCAGCGTGACCAGGCCCGCGAGGCCGCCGAGCGGCTGCCCGGCGTCCAGGCCGAAGCCGACCGCTGCCAGCGGGCCGCCGACGACATGGCCGCGCTGGCCCTGGCCCGCGCCGACGTCGTCAAGCAGTCGCAGGCCTACATCACGGCCAAGATCGAGCACGCCGAGCTGCTCGGCGAGGCGGCCCGACTGAGGGTGGCGCGGATCGACGGGATGCGCGCCGAGCTCGCCGCCACCCTGGTCGACGGCGCACCCTGCCCGGTCTGCGGCTCGCTCGACCACCCGGAACTGTGCGAACTTGCGGGCGAGCGCGTCACGCGCGAGCAGGAAGAGGCCGCCGACGCCGACGCGGCGACCGCCGCGGAGCGGGCCGAGACGATCGGGGCCCGGCTGGGGGCGGCCGACGAGCGGGTCGCCGACCTGGGCAGCCGCCTGGAAGCCGCCGGCTTCGCCGCCGACGCGGATCCACGATCCCTACAAGCCGAAGCCGGGCGACTCGCCACGCGCGGCCGGGAGCTCCAGGCCGAGGCCGAACGGCTGGCCGCGATCCAGCTGCCCGACCTGCAGTCCGCCCTGGATGCCCTCGACCGGGACATCACCGGCGTCCAGCTGCGGCTGGTCGAGCTGACCGACCAGCACGCCGCCGAGCTGCGCCGGGCCGCCGAGGCCGACCAGCGCGTCGCCCGGGCCCGCGAAGCGCTGGCCGCCCAGCTCGACGGGGCGGTCAGCCTGGACGCCGCCCTGGCCCGCGAACGGGAGGCGGCCGCGGCGCTGAGTGCCGCCGCCGACGCGGCCGAGGCGACCACCCGCGCCCAGGCCGACGCCCGCCGGGCCGCTGACCTGGCCGCCAAGGCCGCCACCGAGGCCGGCTTCCAGGACCCCGAGGCCGCCCGCCAGGCCCGCCGAGCCGGCGACTGGCGGATCCAGACCGACCGCGAGATCCGCGATCACGAGGCCTCCGCCCGGGCCGTCGCCGAGCTGCTCGCCGACCCCGACCTCGACGTGCCGCTGGACCCACCCGCCGACACCGACGGCACGACCGCCCTGGTCGACGCGGCCCGCCAGGCCCACGACGAGGCCCTGGCCGCGCACGACCGCGCCCAGCACAAGGCCGAGCAGCTGGCCGACCTCACCCCGCGGCTGACCGCGCGGCTCGGCGCGCTGCGGCCGCTCGCCGACGAGGCCGCCGAGGTCCGCCGCCTGGCCGACCTGGCCGCGGGGCAGGGCGCCAACACGCTGCGGATGACCCTGTCCGCGTTCGTCCTCGCCGCCCGCCTGGAAGAGGTCGCGGCCGCGGCCAGCGAGCGGTTGCTCGCGATGACCTCGGGCCGGTACTCGCTGATCCACACCGACGCGCGCCGTGGCGCGGGCCGTTCCGGGCTCGGCCTGCTGGCCTGCGACACCTGGACCGGCGTGGACCGCGACACCAGCACGCTGTCCGGCGGCGAGACCTTCCTGGCCAGCCTGGCCCTGGCCCTTGGCCTGGCCGACGTGGTCACCGCCGAGGCGGGCGGGACCAGGATCGAGGCGCTGTTCGTCGACGAGGGCTTCGGCAGCCTGGACGAGGAGACCCTGGACGAGGTGATGACCGTGCTCGACGGCCTGCGCGAGGGAGGCCGGATGGTCGGCATCGTCAGCCACGTGGCCGAGCTGAAGCAGCGCATCCCGGCCCAGATCCGCGTGCACAAGGGCCGCTCCGGCAGCCACCTGACCGTCTGCGGCCAGATGGAATAGCCGTCAAATACCGAAAAGGATCGTTTTCCTCCTCAACTGACCCATAAGTCCGAGATGCCGCTTATAACGATACGGTGACCCAGACGTTGCAAGATGGCTGCATACAGCCGCGAAAAGGGGCCGGGCCCCCCTCGTCACGGGACCTTGCGCCGGTTTACCATCGGAAACTGTCAGTCAAGAACTGGAAAACTCTGACGGTCCGGCTGTGGCGGGACGGACGGGAGTGTCAGAGGTGACGAGCGGGTAGGAATAGGAATCGTCATGACAATAGATCCCGGTGTTCGACGCATCGTGGTCGGTGTCGACGGCTCGGCCGAGTCCGTAGCCGCTCTGAGATGGGCGTGCAGGGAAGCCAGCCTGCGCGCCGCCGAGGTCCACGCGGTCCTCGCCCTGGAATCCGCATGTCATCAGGTCGCCAGCTATGCGGTGCCAGCCCCGCGGCAGTCCAACGGGAGCTGGGGCGCCGCCCGTGAGGTGCTCCGCCGGTCGGTCAGCGAGGCGGTCAGCCTGTATCCCGGTGTCAGCGTGCGCACCGAGATCACCGAAGGGCTCGCGGCGCGGGTCCTGCTCGACGACGCACGCGAGGCCGACATGCTGGTCCTCGGCCGCACCGCGCACGGTCCGGACCCCTACCGAGGGGCCGGACCCGTCATCCGGGCGTGCCTGCGGGCCGCCCCGTGCCCGGTCGTCGTCATCGGTCCGGCCGCTACGGGCGAGCCGGACCCTGACGATCACGTCCCCGAGTCGTGGCGGCGGAGGCAAAGCTACCTGGCCGCGGCCAGGTAGGGGCGGAGTAGCGTCGCGGTCATGAAGATCGCGACGATCACGGTATGGCTGCCCGACCTGGGCTGGGTCGAGGCGATGGGCGGCCTGCCCGAACCGATGACCGCCGACGTCTGGACCGGCGGCGAGGAGCTGCCGGATTCGGCCGACGAGGTCGAGATCGTGGTGATCCCGTTCGGGATGCCCGGATCCCGGCTGGCGGTCCTGAGCAAGCTGCCGAAGCTGCGGCTGGTCCAGCTCATGTCGGCGGGCGCCGAGCGGGTGATTCCCCACGTCCCGGCCGGGGTCACGCTGTGCAACGCCCGCGGCGCGCACGATCCCGCGGTGGCCGAGTGGATCATGGCCGTGATCCTGGCTCAGCTGCGCTCGCTGCCCGATTACGTCGAAGCGCAGCGCACGGGGACCTGGGCGCCCGCGCTGAGCGAGCCGCTGGCCGGCCAGACGGCGCTGATCGTCGGCTACGGCTCGATCGGCGAGGCGGTCGAGCGCCTGCTGGTCCCGTTCGGGGTGCGGGTCGAACGCGTCGCCCGGCACCCGCGTCCCGGCGTGTCCGGCCCCGGCGACCTGCCGGCCCTGCTGCCGCGAGCGGACATCGTGATCCTGCTCGTCCCGGTCACCCCGGGCACCGTGGGGCTGGCCGACGTGCGGTTCCTCGGCGCCATGCACGACCACGCGCTGCTGGTCAACGCGGCCCGCGGTGCCATCGTAGACACCGGCGCACTGCTGGCCGAGCTGAGTTCGGGACGGCTGCGGGCCGCGCTCGACGTCACCGACCCCGAGCCGCTGCCGCCCGGACACCCGCTCTGGTCCGCGCCGGGCCTGCTGCTCACCCCGCACGTGGCCGGGCTGAGCACGCAGACCATCCCGCGGGCCCGGGCTATCGTCTGGGACCAGCTGGCCCGCTACGCGGCGGGCCAGCCGCTGCGCAACGTGGTCGGCGAGCGGGGCTACTGACCGCGCGCGGCCCAGCGGTGAGACAATCGTGCCGTGCCGTCTTCCCTGGTCGAAGTGTCCCCGAGGGTCAGCGCCGCGCTTGCGGCCGGCGAACCGGTGGTCGCCCTGGAGTCCACGATCATCTCGCACGGACTGCCGCGCCCGGGCAACCTGGCCGCCGCGCAACGATTCGAGCAGATCCTGCAGGAGCACAACGTGACCGCGGCCACCATCGCGCTCATCGACGGGGTGCCAAAGGTCGGCCTCGACACCAAAGACCTGGAGCGCATCGCGGGCGATGAGTCGGTGGTCAAGGTCGGCAGCCGGGACATCGCCATCGCCATGGCCCGCAAAGTGACCGGCGGCACTACGGTCGCGGCCACGTCCGTGCTGGCCGCGCGGGCCGGGTTGCGGGTGTTTGCCACCGGCGGCCTGGGCGGCGTGCACCGCGGCGCGGGCGAGACGTTCGACGAGTCCGCGGACCTGACCGTGCTGTCCCGAACGCCGATCACGGTTGTCTCGGCCGGGGTGAAGTCGATCCTGGACATCCCGGCCACCCTGGAGCGGCTCGAGACGCTCAGCGTCGCAGTCGTCGGCTACCAGACCTCACGGTTCCCCGCCTTCTGGCTGTCGGACTCCGGTTACGACCTGGACTGGCGGGTCGATTCCGCGGACGAGATCGCCGAGATCATGGCGGCCAGAGACGCGTTCGGCGAGCCGTCCGCCCTGCTCGTGGCGAACCCGCTGCCGACCGCGCTGCAGCTGGACCCCGGCGTGCTCGACGACGCGATGGGGGAGGCGCTGGCCCTCGCGTCCGAACAGGGCATCCGCGGCAAGGCGGTCAGCCCGTTCCTGCTCGACCGCATCCAGCAAGTAACCGGCGGGGTCAGCGTCGATGTGAACCTGAACATCGCGCGCGGCAACATTGAGCTCGCGGGCCAGATCGCGACGTCGTGGGCCGCGCGGACTGGTGAGCCCCGCTGACCGCCGCCCGGCGGATCCTCGTCTGTGGTGATGTGATCAATGACGTCCTGGTCAAGCCGCTGGACGGCGTCACGCCGGGCAGTGACACCCCGGCCGCGATCCGGGACCGCCCGGGTGGGGCCGCGGCCAACCAGGCCGCCTGGATGGCCCATCTCGGCACCGCGGTCACCTTCGTCGGCCGGGTCGGCGCCCGTGACGAGGCTTATCACCGGCACGAGCTGACCCGGGTCGGCGTCCGCGCGCACCTGGCCGTCGACCCGGAGGCGGACACCGGCGCGATCGTGATCATGGTGGCCCCCGACGGCGAGCGGACCATGTTCACCGACCGGGCCGCGAACCAGAATCTAAATATCCAGGACCTCCCGGCCTGCCTGCTGGACGACGCGGACGCACTGCACCTGACCGGCTACACGTTCTTTGAGCCGCCGCTTCTCGAGGTGGCCCTCTGGCTGCTCGGCCAGGCCCGGTCCCGCGGCCTGGCCATCACCATCGATCCCGGCTCGGCCGCCTTCCTGGCCCGGATGGAACCCGGGGCGTTCCTGCGCTGGACCGACGGCGCCGCGGTCTGTTTCCCCAACCGCGACGAGGCCGCCGTCCTGGTCGGCGAGGCGGACCCGGCCACCATGGCGACCCGCCTCACCAGGCACTACCGCGTGGTGGCGCTGAAGCTGGGCGGCGCGGGCTGCGTGCTCGCGATGCCCGGCCAGTCTCCCATCCGGGTCGCGGCCCACCCGGCGCGGGCACGAGATACCACCGGCGCCGGCGACGCGTTCTGCGGCGCCTTCATGAGCCGGTGGCTCAAAGTCGCGCCGGACCCGCAGGTCGCGGACCTGATCAGCGCGGCGGAGTTCGCCGTACGCGTCGCCGCCTCGGTCGTCACGCGTTTCGGCGCCCGGCCCACAGCGCCCCATTAGCCCCGAGGGCCTCCGCGACGCGGTCTGAGCGACCCCGCCTCAGCGACCCGGCGGCGGCGACGAGGACGGCGGCGACGAGGGCGGGTGCAGGGTGATCGTCGGCGAGGGGGAGGCGGACGGCGACGGGGACGGCTTGGGCGACGGAGACGGCGACGGCGACGGCGACGGCTTCGTGGAGGGCTTCGGCGAGGCCGAGGTCGAAGCCGAAGCCGGGGGTGAGGTGGGAAGTGGGGTCGTCGACGCGGCCGAGGGGCCCAGCGAGGCCTTCTCCTTCGCCTTCTTGAGCTTCGGCGACGCGGACAGCGACGGTGATCCCGAGGACGGCGGCGGCTGCAGCGTGACCAGGTGCACCGCTGCGTCCGGATGACCTGGAGGGCCGGGCTTATGCGTGCTGGTGGCGGCTAGGGCCGCGCCGGCCGCCACCAGGGCGAGCACGATGGCCGCGGCGGCGGCCGCGCGCAGGTGCTTGACGTGCCTGAGGTGCTCGACGTGCCGCACGTGCCACAGATGCCGGGATTGCCCGGCCGCCACCGATCCCTGGGCACCTTGGGACAGGTCGATCCGCTCGACCGCCGAGCCCTGGAGCGCGGGAGCTGCGCCGGAGGGCCACAGCGCCGCCAGGAGCAGCGCGGCCTCGCCCAGATGCGACCGTCCGCGTTCCTGCCATCCACGGCCGTAGGCGTCGGCCGCCACCGCTGTGAGCTCGGTGACGAAGGTGCTGGCGTCGGCGGGGCGGTCGCGGGGGTCCTTGGCCATGCCCACGGTCACCAGCGGCCGGAGCGGCTCGGGAACCGGGTCCAGCGGAACCGGCTCAGCCAGGTGCAGGTACATCAGCTGCTCGGCGGTGTCTGCGGTGAATGGCGGCCGTCCGACGAGGCACTCGTAAAACGTGGCGGTGGCGGCGTAGACGTCGCTGGCCGGGCTGGCCGGGGATCCCTCGATCTGCTCGGGCGGCGCGTAGACCAGCGTTCCGGCCGGAATGGGGCTATCCCCGGCCCGGGCCGCGATGCCGAAGTCGGTCAGCTTGCTGTCGCCGTCCCCGTTGACCAGCACGTTCCCCGGCTTGTAGTCCCGGTGCACGACGCCTCGCCGGTGCGCCGCGGCCAGGCCGAGCAGCGAGCCCATGAGTATCAACAGGGCCGCCTCGGCGGTGGTCGCACCCTGATGCGTCAAGATCTGGCGCAGCGAGACCCCGTCGATCAGCTCCATCACAATCGCGGCGCCCTGCGGCGATTCGATGTACTCGTACAGCCGGACCACGTGCGGGTCGTCTACCGTGGCCAGGATGGCCGCCTCGCTCCGGAACGCCTCGGTGAACCCGGCGTCGAAGAGCAGGCCCTGCCGCAGGTACTTGATCGCCACCAGGGTGCCAGAACCGTCATGCCGGGCCAGCACCACCTCCCCGAACGCCCCCGAGCCCAGCGCCCGGAGCTCGGTAAAACCCGGGACGTCCCATTCCGCCATGCCGATACGGCCCCCTTCGGGTCGTCAGCTGGTCTGCGTCAGCAGCTGATGGTCACCTCGGTCGGCGGCGCGGTCCTCGCGTCCGGGCCGAGGACGTCCAGCGTGACCTTCTGCGTCGCGCTGCCGTGGCCCTGGCCCTGGACGGCGACGGTCACGAGGACATCGTGCTGCCCGGCGGTGACCGTCTGGCTCAGCGGTTGCGGGGCCTGGGTCTGCGGCTGGAACACCCACTGGTAGGACACGGTCCCGGCCGAGCCGTTGGTCACGATCTCCCCGGTCACGTTCGCTCCGCAGCTGGTCTTGGTCTGCTGGGTGATGCTCACCCCGGTCACGTGGAACGCCGAGTGATCGAAGAAGCGCAGCCACACCACCACACCGGCCACGACGAGCAGGATCACGGTCAGAGCCGAGCCCAGCACCCGGCGCACCCGGCGCAGCCGACCCTGGCGCGGAGGCGGCCCGGGCCGGTGGCCGGTACGCCACACGCTCTCGGCCGCCACCCCGGCCTGGCCCGCGGGCACCCCGGGCCCGTACCGCAGCACATCCGGCGCAGACTGCGGCGGCCCAGCCGATGGCGGCGTGCTGTCCGGCGTTGGCCGGTACGTCACCGGCTCACCCGGCCCGGCCGCGGCCTCCGGCTGGCGCCGTACCACGATGGTGGGCGACTGAGGCGCGGCATCGGGCACCGGAGGGCGCGCCGTGACATCCGCGCCCGGCGCAGGCGGCACCGTCTCGGCTTCCGGTCGGCGCGTCGGGACGTACGTCGGCTGGTATCCAGGCTGAACCGGGGTGGGCTGCGTGGCCGGTTCCCGCCCCGGGAGCCCAGGTGTATCTTCGTCAGGCCCCGATGACCCCATGTGGCCCTTCTTCCGTCAGGTGTAGTGACGTGCCCATATCGGTACGGTCGGGCAAGCCCCGGTCGTGATGCCCGCCCAGACCCGGGACGTTGGCGATTCAGTGTCACACCATGGGTCTTTGCAGGTCAATGGTGTCTATAGAGAGGAAATATTGCTGCCTCGCAGACCCCCTGAACAGGCCTACAAGATGGTCGGCGACGAGGTTGACGGTGACGGTGATGGCGACGGGGATTGTAGGGCCGTAACTGCCGCGTCGGCTGGGCGGATGGCGGTATCGACACCGTCCTCCGCAGCGAGGACACTTTCGTATGTGGCAGATGAGCCACCCGTTATCGGGTCGGCCGTCGGGAGGGATGCTGCGCCGACGGCCCATGCCTCCATGCCAATAGCCGGTTCCACGACTGACCTTCCGAGCGGAGCGGTCACCTTCCTGTTCAGTGACATCGAGGGCTCGACCCGGCTGGTCAAGGCGCTGCGGGAGCGGTACGCGCAGGTGCTGGCCGATCACCGGGACCTGATCCGCGCGGCCATCGCCAGCCACGCTGGCCACGAGGTCGACACGCAAGGCGACGCGTTCTTCGTCGCGTTCGCGAGCGCGAAGCAGGCCGTCCTGTGCGCGCTGGCGGTGCAGAAGGCGCTGGCCGACCGCCAGTGGCCGTCTGGCCTATCCGTCCGGGTCCGGATGGGCATCCACACCGGCCAGGCGACCCCGGTCGAGGGCGTCTATACCGGCCTGGCCGTTCACCGCGCGGCCCGGATCTGTGCCGCCGCCCGCGGCGGCCAGGTCCTCATCTCCCAGGCGACCCAGACCCTGATTGAGGACGAAGAGGAGGAAGAGCTCGCATTCGCGCTGGAAGAGCTGGGCGAACGTCGGCTGAAGGACCTCGACCGGCCGGTTCGTCTCTTCGAACTCACGGTCCCCGAGGCCGCCGCGGAGCCGCCCCCGCAGCACACCGCGCCAGCGCCGGCGCTGCCGTCCATCGTAGGACGGACCGCGGAGATCCAGATCATGTCTGCCGCCTATGCCCGGGCGATGGCGGGCCAGTCGCAGGTGATGCTGATCACCGGTGAGGCCGGCATCGGCAAGACGACGCTGGTGGAAGAGCTGACCGGCTGGGTCCGGTCCGCTGCTGACGGGGCGCGGGTGAAGGTGGGCGAGTCGGCGCCGATGGCCGGGACGGCACTGGCCTACGGGCCATTCGTCGCCGCGCTGGGTCATGAGGCGGAATGGCTGCTGGCGGACGATCGGACGGACAACATGCTCGCGGCCCGGCACCGCCTATTCGTGCGAGTGTTCGGGCTGCTGGCCGGTCTCGCCGCCCGGTCGCCGCTGGTGCTGGTCCTGGAGGACCTGCATTGGGCCGATGAGTCCTCCCGCGAGCTGCTCACGTTCCTAGCCGTCCGGTTGCGCGAGGAACCAGTGATGATCGTCGGGACGCTGCGCGAGGAGGACCTGACCGACTCGGTCCGGCGGTGGCTTGCCGAGCTGGAGCACCGTCCGCGGGTGACCCGGTTGCGGCTCGGCCGCATGACCGACACCGAGATCGCCGGGCTGGTCGCCGGCGCGATGCCGGACGGCGCCCGCCCCGACCATGTGTCGGCGGTGGTCGCCGCGGCCGACGGCAACCCGTTGTACGCCCGGGAGCTCGCCTACGCGGATCCGGGCGGCCTGCCCGCCTCGATCGCCGACGCCGTGCTGGCCAAGGCCTCCGCCCTCAGCGCTCAGGCTCGTGCGGTGGTCGATCAGGTGTCGGTGGCCGATGGCGGCATGTCACACGAACTGCTCGCCGTGACCGTCAAGCTGTCCGATGCGCGCCTGCTCGCCGCGGTCCGGGCCGCGGTCGAGTCGGGCCTGCTGGCCTCGACCGGCGACGGATACTCGTTCACCCACGCGATGATCCGCCAGGTCGTCTACTCCCAGGCTCTCCCGAGCAAGCGGGCCCTCCTGCACCGGCGTCTGGCCGAGGTGCTCGCCGATCGGCCGGGGTCGGATCCAGGTCTGCTGTCCCGGCATTGGCATCGGGCCGGCTGCCCGGATCGTGCGGCGGCCGCTGCGGTGCTAGCGGCCCGGCGCTCGGTCTCCGTCCGTGCCTATCCGGAGGCGGTCAAGAACTACGGGCTGGCCATCGAACTTATGAACTGGCTACCGGAAGCCGGGCCGGACCTGCAGGAGGAGGCGGCGCGGTCGGCCAGCTTGGCGGGCGATTCCAAACAAGCCGCTACCTGGGCAGCGGACGCACTCGCCCGAGCGGGCGCGGCCGCACCCATGGACCGGGCCAGACTGCTGGAGCGGCTCGGGCGTTATCTGTGGGAAATGGGCGACCCCAAAGCGGCCGTGGACGCCGCCGAGCAGGCCGTGATCATACTCGACCCGGAGCCAGCGTCCCAGCTGCAGGCTCGTGTTCTGGCCGCGCTGGCCACCTGGCGGGTGCTGCTTGGTGAGGCGGATGCCGCCTTGCCCCTCGTAACCAAGGCGATGGAGGTCGCCCAGCAAACCGGCGCGGACGCCGTGTACGCGCATGGCCTGGCGACGCTGGGGGTCATCGAAGCACAGTATGGCGACTTGGAGGACGGCCTGGCCGATCTGGAGTCGGCGTTCACGCTGGCCTGCCGCGTCGGCAGCGTCGAGGACGCGATTCGCGCCGCGGCGAATCGCGTCTACCTGCTGTACCGTGCGGGCCGCTTCGCCGAGGCGGTCGAGGCCGGGCACGCAGGCCGAAGCGCGGTGGCTGCCATGGGCGCGCCGCCGGCGATCATCACCGGGATCGGCAACAATGTCGCGGCAGCGCTACTCGCCAGCGGCCGGTGGGCGGAGGCCGATCAGCTGCTGGTTGAGCTGGTGGCCGAATCGACTACGAACTTCACACGCTACCTCCAGCTCCTGCAACTCGAGCTGGCGGTGGGCCGGGGTGAGGCCGAACACGCTGCCGACCTGGCCGCGACGCTGCGGAAATCCCCGGATGATCCCAGGCTCATCGGGTCCCTGCACGCGTGTCTGGCCGAGCAGTCCCTCTACGCCGGCGAGCTGGCCGTGGCGGCGGTCGAGGTGATTGATGGACTCGCCGCGCTGTCCGGGGCCGCGATGGCCGAGGAAGAGATCCGGTTGCTCGCCATCGGCGCGCGGCTGGCCGCCGACCTGGCCTTGCTGCCTTCCTCGGCGCGACCACGGGACATCCCGGACGGGTGGGCGCAACTGGCCGCCACCTTCGCCGAGAGCGCCGGTCTCATCGTGGCCGAGCATGGGGACGGGCAACCGGACCTGGTCGCCTTCGGCGCCATGGTGGAAGCCGAGGAAGAGCGTCGGCTCGGGCGCGATACCCGCGAGACGTGGCAGGCCGCGGCCGAAGCCTGGCGAGTAGCGGGCTGGCCCTACCGCGAGGCGTACGCCCGGCTGCACGAGGCGGCCGCCGCGCTCAAAGCAGGCCGGCGCGAGCAGGCGACCCGCGCGCTGACGGCATGCCAGAGCGCGGCCCGGGAACTGCAGGCTACTCCCTTGCTCACCCGAGCCGACGACCTCGCGCGCCGGGACAGGCTCGCCCCCATAACACCTAAACCGGTCCGCTGATCCCGTTGAAACAACCCGATAAAACAACTTGATAAGGAGTACACATGGCCTGTCACATTCAGATCGGAGACGACCCGACGATCTGGTGGCTTGCTGAGCAGATTCAGCCGAGCCAGCTGACCCAGCCGCTGGGCGTCCTGAGCTGGTATCCCATCCGAGGCAACTTGGTGCTCTCACCCAAGGCCGCCCACGTGGCCATCTTCACTCCGCCTCCCGTGTTGGTACCGACACCTCTGTCTGGTCCCGGCGGCCTCTATCTTCCGACCGCGACCGGGCCGTCTGCAGGACACACCGGGTATGAGCTGCCGGGTACCGTCGACCCGGACGTCCTCGCTGAGCAGATCCAGGCCTTGATGCGCAACGGCCAGAGCCAGACCATCACTCTCGGTGGCGCGGGCGGGACGCTGGTGCTCAACGGTTCGACGCTGTCCTTTGCCGTAACCTCCCCGGCCGCGATCGGCGGCGCGACGCCCCACGGATGAGCGGCTAGCGCAGCGGGGCCACCCCGTGCTCACCCAGGCCGCACGCTAGGCCTGTCCCCCCGATCCGCAGAAACGACACGATGAGGAGCACGCATGCCCTATTACATACAGATCGAAGGCGACCCCACGAAGTGGTGGATTGCCGAGCAGCTTCCGACGAACGAACTGACCGGGGGGCAGCCGCTGACCGTCACGAGCCTCGCGCCCATCGAAGGGATCTTGGTGCTCTCGCCCAGGGTCGCCACCGTCGCCGTCTTCAACGTGCCTGCCGGGACGCCACCGCCACCTCTGGGTATTCCCGGAGGAATCATCTATGTGCCGACCGCGACCGGCCCGTCGGCAGGACATGTCGGGTATGTCTTGGCGGGCGATGTCGACCCGATGACCCTCTCTAGCCAGATCGCGGGCGCGATGAATGTCGGCCACAGCCAGACCGTCGCTCTGAGTGGCGGCGAGACGCTGGTGCTCAACGGTGCGACACTGCCCTTTGCAGTACTCGCCCCGACCGGGGTTGGCGGCGCGGCACCCCACGGATGAGCGCCTAGCGCAGCCACTCCAGCAACAGGTCGTTGAGTTGGCCGGGCGCGTCCAAGGGCACCCAGTGGCTCGCGTCCGCGACTTCCTCGTACCGCCACGGTCCCGCGACCAGCGAAGCCGAGTTCCGCATCATCTCGCCGTCGAGGTAGTGGTCCCCGGTGGACCAGATGCCCATGGTCGGAGCGGTGACCGGCGGCAATTCTGGTGGCGGCGCGGGCAGGCGTGGGGCCAGGTTGGCCCGGTACCAGTTCAGCGACGCGGTCAGCGCTCCGGGCCGGGACAGGTCCGCGATCCACTGCTCTTGGTCCCCGTCACCCCGGGTGAACATACGCAGCCAGGCCCAGTCGTCGTGCTGGAGGGTCGCCTCGGCGATGCCGGCGAACTGGAAGAACAGCTGGTACCAGGCCATCTCACGGGATCTGAGGGTCGGCGTGGACCGCGGATGCGACACGGAGATCACGGTCAGCGTGCGGACCCGGTCCGGGCTGAGCATGGCGGTGAACCAGGCCACCGCCGCGCCCCAGTCATGACCGACCACGTGCGCGGTCCCGATGCCCAAATGGTCCAGGATCGCGGTCATGTCGGAGATCGAGTTCCGCAGCGAATACGCCGCCACTTCCTCCGGCCGCCCGGAACGGCCGAACCCGCGCAGGTCCGGCGCGATGACCCGGAATCCATTGCTTACCAGAAACGGGACCTGGTGGCGCCAGAGCCGGGCCGAGTCCGGCCACCCGTGGATCAGCAGCACCGGGATGCCCTCGCCGTGGTCCTCGACGTACAGCGAAATCCCATTGGTCGCCAAAACCTTGCCGTCCCCGGATACCGTCATGCCGCCGATCATGACATGCCCGCCGAGCGACCGGGACGGCGGCTGATAAGCCGGAAACCGGACCCGGATCCCTCGAGCCGGGAACGACCAGGCCCAGCTCGTAGGCGGTGACCACCGCCTGGGTCCGGTCCCGCAACCCGAGCTTGGTCAGCATGCGGCTCACGTGCGACTTGACGGTCTCCTCGGTGACGACCAGGCGGGCGGCTATCTCCGGGTTCGACAGGCCTTCCGCGACGAGGCGCAGGACCTGCGTCTCGCGCGGGGTGAGGGTCGCCAGCGCCCCGGTGGCCGGTGCCTCGGCCCTGGGCCGCAGGCGGGTGAACTCGCTGATCAGGCGCCGGGTGACGGCCGGCGCGAGCAGGGCCTCGCCCGCCGCGATCACCCGCACGGCCTCGAACAGCCGCTCGGCGGTGACGTCCTTGAGCAGGAAGCCGCTGGCCCCGGCGCACAGCGCGTCGTACACGTAGCGGTCCAGGTCGAAGGTCGTCAGGATGAGGATCCGCGGGCCCGGGCTCCCGTCCGGCCCGGATCCGGCGAGCTGCCGGGTGGCCTCGATGCCGTCCATGACGGGCATGCGCACGTCCATCAGGACGACGTCGGGGGACAGGTCGCGGCAGATCTGCACCGCCTCGGTCCCGTCGCAGGCGGTGCCGACCACCGCGAAGTCCGGCTGGGTGTCCAGCAGCGCGGCGAAGCCGGTGCGCACCACGTGGTGATCGTCGGCGACCACGATCCGGACGGCCCGAGGCGGCGGATTGGTCATCGGGTCACTCCGCCTTGGCCGGCAACGTGGCCTCGATCAGGAAGCCGCCGCCCGGGGCGGCGCCGGTCTGCAGGTCGCCCCCGGCGGCCGCGGCACGTTCGCGCATGCCGGCCAGCCCGTGGCCGCCGGCTTCCCGCGCCGGGACCGGCGCCAGGGCGTATGCGACCGGGGGGCCTGGCCCGTTATCACGGATGCGCAGCCGCAGGGCGTCGGTGGTGTAGCGCAGTTCCACGTCGACCGCCGCGCCCGGCGCGTGCCTGCGGGCGTTGGTCAGGGCTTCCTGCACAATGCGGTACGCGGCCAGTTCGACGCCGGGATCGAGGGTGACGGGCGGTCCGGAGACGATCAGCCTGGCGGCCGCGCCCGAGGCGCTCCTCGCCTCGTCGAGCAGCTCGTTGAGCTGGCGCAGGCCGGGCTGGGGATGCCGGTCCGCACCACTGTGATCCACACCATCATGGTCCGCGCCCGGCTGGTCGGCGGCGGAGGCCTGGGCGTCCTCGCGCAAGACGCCGAGCAGCCGCCGCATTTCGGTCAGGCCGGCTCGCGCGGTATCACCGATCTGCAACAGCCGCTGCGCACCTGCGGCGGGCATGCCCGGGGTGGCCAGCCGGGCTGTCTCGGCCTGGACGGCGATCATCGATATGTGGTGCGCCACTACGTCGTGCAGTTCACGGGCGATGCGCGCTCGTTCCCCGCGGGCGGTGTGCTCGAGCAGGGTGCCGGCCACGGCCTGCCGGGCGGCGCTGTGCGCCAGCGCCTCGCTGCGCGCCTGCTGGGCGATCCCGGCCAGGGCGGCCGCCGGGGCCAAACAGGCCAGCAAGACGAGCAGGACTCGTTCCTCCGTACCCGCCTGCCCGGTGTCGGCCAGCGCGAGGATCAGGAACGGCAGGGCCAAAGCGGGCGCCAGGAACCGGACCGGGTCCCATGAGCTCACCGTCCGCGAGCGGTCGTTCCGTGATACGCCGTTCCGGCCCAGCCGGTACAGGACGATCAGCGTCGCGGCCAGGCCCGCGACCGTGAGCGTCCCGAAGGCCGCGAGCGAGAGCGTGCTGGCCGCGCAGATGGCCACGGCGGCCGCCAGCGGCCCGAGAAAGGCCAGCGGTAGCGTGGTGCTCGCCGCCAGCGCGGCGATCCCGACCAGGTCGGCCACGCTCATCCCGGTGGCGGCGCCGCGCGCGATCGCCTCGGTCATGGCCGCCAGCGCGAGCAGGGCCCCGGCCACGGCGGGCGCGTGCGGGCTATCCGGGACCGCGGCCATCCGCCGGGTCCACCGCGGCCATCCGCCCCGGTCACCTGCTGCGTCCATGTAGATCATTGTCGCCGCCTGGCCGGGGCGTGACGTCACCCCGGCCGGGGATACCGCCGTCCCTCCTGGGAGGGAGGCGAAGACCGCTCCCTGGCGTGACGACCATGACCACCTCCGTTCCCCAGACTGTCAAAGCATGGAGGCAACCATTGAAGTCAGCGGCCTGCGCAAGCGGTTCGGCCCGGTGCTGGCCCTGGACGGGATGTCGTTCACGGTCGCCCCGGGCCAGGTGACCGGCTTCGTCGGCCCGAACGGCGCCGGGAAATCCACCACGATGCGGGTGATCCTCGGCCTTGATGCTGCGGATGAGGGCACCGCGCTGATCGGCGGGCGGCCCTACGCTAGCCTGCGGCACCCGCTGAGCCATGTCGGGGCGCTGCTGGATGCCGCCGCGCTGCAGCCGAGCCGGAGCGCCCGCAACCACTTGCTGTGGCTGGCCCACTCCCAGGGCCTGGACGCCAAACGGGTCGACGAGGTCGTGGAGCAGGCCGGGCTGGGCTCCGCGATCCGGCGCAAGGCCGGCGGGTTCTCCCTTGGCATGCGGCAGCGGCTGGGGATCGCCGCCGCGCTCCTCGGTGATCCGCCGGTACTGATGATGGATGAGCCGTTCAACGGCATGGATCCCGAGGGCATCGTGTGGATACGCGGGTTCCTGCGGTCGCTGGCCGCTCAGGGCCGGGCCGTGCTGGTATCCAGCCATCTGATGAGCGAGCTGCAGGACACCGCGGACCACCTGGTGGTGGTCGGCCGCGGCCAGGTCATCGCGGATACCAGCGTGGCGGAGCTGATCGCGGCCGCGTCCGGCGGCCGGGTCACGGTACGCACCACCGCGCGGGCCGAGGCGACGACGGTGCTGGCGCACGCGGGGGCCACCATCGCCGCCATCGACCAGGACACGCTCATCATCTCCGGGCTGGCGGCGGAGAAGATCGTGGCCCTGCTCGGCGAGAGCGGCCTGCTGTTCTCGGAGGTGTCGCCGCATCGCGCGACGCTGGAGGAGGCCTACATGGAGCTCACCAGGGACGCGGTCGAGTTCCGCGCCGCCGCGGCGGCCGGGGAGGCGGCGCGATGACCGCCGGCACCGTTACCCCGTACCGGCCGGGCCAGCAGACCGGACGGGACGGCTTCGCGCAGCTCCTGCGCGCGGAGTGGATCAAGTTCAGGACCGTCCGCGGCTGGGTCATCGGCCTGGTCGTCGCGGTCCTGGTCATGCTCGGGCTCGGGCTGTTCGCCGCCGTGGGCACCAGCGGCTCGTGCCAGAGCAAGTCCGGCGGCCCGGCCCGGTCCGGCCAGGGCTGCTCCACCGCGCCCGCGCCCCCGGTGGGGCCGGGAGGTGAGGCGGTGAGCGACAGCTTCTACTTCGTGCGCCAGCCGCTGGCCGGCAACGGCAGCATCACCGTCCGGGTCACCTCGCTGACCGGCCTGATCCCGTCGGGGAACGGCGCCGGGACCGGCACGCAACCCGGCCTCGTGCCGTGGGCCAAGGCCGGGATCATCATCAAAGCGAGCACCCAGCCGGGCTCGGCGTACGCGGCGATGATGGTCACCGCGGACCACGGCGTGCGGATGCAGGACAACTTCACCGGTGACACGGCGGGCCAGCCCGGCGTCGTCACGGCATCAGACCCGCGCTGGCTGCGGCTGACCCGCTCCGGAAACACGATCGCGGGCTACGACTCGTCCGACGGCACGCACTGGACCCAGGTCGGCACCGTTCAGCTGGCCGGGCTGCCGCCGACCGTGCAGTCCGGACTGTTCGCCACCTCCCCGGCGTACCAGGCGATCTCCGAGAGCGTCGGCGGCGGGGAAAACGGGCTTATCGCCCCCAGCCAGGACACCGCCGTCTTCGATCACGTCGGCCTGTCGGGCACCTGGCCGGCCGGCACCTGGACCGGGAACTACATCGGAGCCGCCGACGCGTCGGGGACCGGCGGCTATCACCAGGCCGGCGACCAGTTCACCGTGACCGGATCCGGCGACATCGCCCCGGCCGTGCCCGGGCTGGGCGCGAACGACGTCACTGTCGCGGCCTTCCTCGTGGGCACGTTCGCGGGGCTGATCGCGATGATCGTGGTGGCGACGATGTTCATCACCGCCGAGTACCGGCGCGGCCTGATCCGCGTCACCCTGGCCGCGAGCCCGAGGCGGGGGCGAGTGCTGGCGGCGAAGGCCATCGTGATCGGCTCGGTCGCCTTCGTGGCCGGGCTGGTCGGCGCCGCCGCCGCGGTGATCCTCGGTACCCAGCTGGCGCGCGGCCGGGTGTCCGTGTTCGCGGTGTCGTGGCTGACCGAGCTGCGCATGGTCGTCGGCACCGCGGCGCTGGTCGCCGTGGCCGCCGTCCTCGCCCTCGCCCTGGGGACCATGCTGCGCCGCAGCGCCGCCGCGGTCACCCTCGCGATCGTGGTGATCATCGTGCCGTACTTCCTGAGCCTCACCTCCGTTCTGCCGATCGGCGCCACGGACTGGATACTGCGGCTTACCCCGGCCGCCGCTTTTGCCACCCAGCAGCCCGTGCCGCAGTACGCGCAGGTCACCGCCCTGTACTCGCCGGGGGGCCCGGGCGGCTACTTCCCGCTGGCGCCCTGGGCCGGCTTCGCCGTGCTGTGCGGCTGGGCCGCCATCGCCCTGGCCCTGGCCCTGGTCCTGGTCCGCCGGAGGGACGTATGAGGCTGCCCG
>Ga0210383_10001151_pt1 | contig 24397 bp, 19 predicted proteins | sample IncBWC14OmetaG_FD_160072 | JGI IMG/M metagenome (GOLD analysis project Ga0210383, IMG submission 160072) | Forest soil microbial communities from Barre Woods Harvard Forest LTER site, Petersham, Massachusetts, United States - Inc-BW-C-14-O ... | reverse complement strand
AAAAGATGATCGTCCTCAATCCGGGCGAGATGGTTGCCCTCCGCGTCGGCCGCAAGCGCTTCCTCCGCGTCATCGGCGTTTCCTGATCTATTTTTTTCGCCTTAATTAGAGAACTTCGAGGATTACGAGTGACACATCGTCGGAGGGCGGCCCTTCGCGCCAAGCCGCCACGCGGTCGAGGATTCCCTGCTTCATCTCGCTGAACGGCTCCAACGCCGTCTCGCGGACGATCTTCTGTACGCCAGAAACTCCCAGCATGTCGCCCTGCGAATTAAAAACGTCCGTGATTCCATCCGTATAGAGCACCACTCGATCACCTGCGCTTAGGCTGACGTCCAGCGTGGCCTCTGAATCAACCGCCTCCGGAAGGGCGCCCAGCACCATGCTCCGCGATTCGAGCAGCACGGGCTCCTCGCCGGGCGTCACCACCATCGCCGGGGGGTGCCCCGCACCCGCGAAAATCATCCGCCGCCCGTTGCGGTCGAGCCGCGCCGCCGCCACGGTAAAAAAGAAAACGGCGCTCCCAATGTTGTGCATCACAAAAGTATTTAGTTGCCGCAGGATGTTCCCGAGCGGCGCCGCGCTCCGCAATTGCGCCATCGTCTCGGTGTAGATCCGATTCGCCACCAGCGCCGACCCGATCCCATGTCCCGAAACGTCGCAAACCAGCAAATTCAAGTGGTCGTGATCGAGAGGATCCACCAGCCCGAAGTCTCCGCCGATCGTGCGCACCGGGTGGAAATAGGCCTCCACGCGCACGCCGCCCCAAACCAGCGACTGCGGCGCCAGGCTTTGCTGCACGCGCGCCGCGAGGGCCAGGTCTTCCTCGATTTCGTGTTGGCGCTCCTCGAGCTTGCGGTTCACGTCGCGCAGCCGCGTTTCGGCCTCTTTTTGCTCGGAAATGTCGGTAAACGTGATGATTCCGAACTGCCTTCCGTCCGGGTCCTCGATGCCGCGCGAGCTGATGATCACCGGAAGCCGCGTCCCATCCTTCCTTGGCACCACGAACTCGAAGCGGTTGTGCCCGTCGCGCAATCCCTGTTCGCGCTGCTTCATCAGGATCGCGGACTCCTCGGGCGAGTAGAAGTGCGTCGCGTCTTTCCCCACCAGTTCGTGCGCGGTCCTGCCGGTCATCTGCGCGAAGTTCGTGTTCGCAAACACGATATGGGCGCAATCGTCGGCGATGATCACACCCTCGTTGATGGTTTCCAGAATTCCTTCCATCTGGATGAGCCATTCCGGCTTTTCGGGGTCCACGGTCGTCCCTTGGTACGAATCTTCAATGCGAGGATATCGTAGCGAACTCATTCAAGCCACCGGAACGGATGCCATATTCGATTCAGCTGCGCCGCCGCCGGCTGCAGCGATTTTTGAAGTAAAGTAGATACCATCAATCCCATGCGTTCCGCACCTTCGAAGAACCATCGCCAGCCGCCCGGTCCCCGAGGCCTGCCCTTTTTCGGCGTCTCCTTCCAGATCATCAAGGATCCCCTCGGCCTGATGCAGCGCATGGCCCGCGATTATGGCGACATCGTCAGCTTCCCCGTCCTCGGGAACCAGAATCGCATCCTGCTGAACAATCCGGAGTGGATTCAGCAGGTGCTCGTGATCCAGCACAGCAAATTCCACAAGAGCGACTTCACCAAGCGCGCCGTGGAGCGCATTCTCGGCCAGGGACTTCTCATCAGCGAAGGCGATTTCTGGCGCCGCCAGCGCCGCCTCGCCCAGCCTGCATTCCAGAGGGCCCGCACTAATGAATACGCTTCCACCATGGTGGAAATTGCGCACGCTCACGCCGCGGCCTGGCGCGACGGCGACACCCGTGACGTCGCTCACGAAATGATGTCCCTTACGCTCGATGTGGCCGTCCGAACCCTTTTCGGCACCACCGTGCCCGGCGAGGCGGAACGCATCGGCTACGCGCTGACCTACCTGATGCGCTATTCGCTCCGACGCCTTCGCGCGCCGATCCGCATTCCCCCGAATTGGCCGACGCCGAGGAATCGCCGCGCCCAGCGCGATCTCGATTTTCTCGACTCCGTGGTCTATCGGATCATCAACGAGCGCAAGTCACTGGGCGACGCCGCCGATCACGACGACCTGCTCTCGCTTCTCATGGGTGCGATGGACGAAGACGGCTCGCAAATGACTCCCCGGCAGCTCCGAGACGAAACCATGACTCTTTTCCTCGCCGGCCACGAGACCACTGCGCTCACTCTCGCATGGGGATTGTATCTGCTGAGCCAGAATCCGGCCGCCCGGTCGCGCCTTGAGGAAGAATCGCGCGGGGTTCTTGCCGGCCGTTCGCCCGAGCTCGCAGACTTGCATCGCCTTCCATACCTGCAAGCGGTCGTGAACGAAATTTTGCGGCTCTACCCTCCCGCTTACATCAGCGCGCGCACTTCCATCGAGCCCTGCGATCTCGGCGGGTACGATTTCCCGGCCGGCACCACTTTCTTGATGGCGCAGTGGGTCACTCATCGCGACGCGCGCTTCTTCGACGAGCCGGAATCGTTTCGTCCCGAGCGCTGGCTCGACGGCTTGATGGATCGTTTGCCTCCGGGCGCATATTTTCCTTTCGGCGGCGGACCTCGCCGTTGCATCGGTCAAAATTTCGCTCTGCTCGAAGCCTGCCTCGTGCTCGCCGAACTCGCGCAACGATTTCGCTTCGAGCTGGTGCCCGGCCAGCAGATCGTTCCAGAGCCGCTCGTCACTCTGCGCGTGCGCCACGGCATTCGCATGACGCTGCACGCCCGCAGCTGAATTTCCATCGCTCAAGAAATTTTTCGTCGCGCGGATGCGCCCGTTCTCTGCGGCGTGAAGTCGCAAGAATTTTCTGCAAGGCACTTCGGCGGCGAATCTCTCGTTGCAGGATTGTAGGCTCAGAAACAAATCGTTAGGGAACGGAAGCTCGCGGAAAAACTTTTCCCGCGATTGCATCGCGAAGTTTTTTCGGCAGAGAAGGTTTATGTCGGCGTGCCGACAGGGAAATTATTTTGCGCGGCCGATGAATAATTTTTCCGCCGTGATATCTCGCGCGATCACCTCTCCGTTCGTAGCACTCGAATTTCGGCCGGGCACTTTGACGCTTCGAAGCTTCGTCAACGGCCGCCGTCTACTACTCCGCTCGCACTCAGCCCGCGCAACAATCCGCGATCGATGCCGTGCCATCGGCGTCTTCGTATCTGCCGCGAACTCAAGCATTTCGCCAATACACCATCGCGCAAGCCGCTTCATAGGCATATAGATAGCGGCTTGGTATTACGAAGTTTGATCGATGGCTATATTGACATACGGTATGGCTATCGATACGATTGGCCGAGGTTTTTCCCATGGAACGAGAACGCGTCAAGGTTTCCCCCAAATTCCAGGTCGTCATCCCCAAGTCCATCCGCGAGGAACTCAAAATCGAGCCGGGCCAGGAACTCCTGATGTACACCTGGGAAGGCACCGTGCACCTCCTTCCACATCGCCCCATGAAGGAGCTACGCGGGATCGCCAAGGGCATGCGATGGAAAGACGAGAATCGTGACCACTCGGACCGCTTCTGAGCTTTACCTCGTCGATTCGTCCGGCTGGCTCGAATATCTCACGGAGGATTCCAAGGCTGCCGCCTTCGGCCACTACCTCGAGGTGGAAGCGTCGATCGTCGTCCCTTCTATGGTGATCTTCGAGGTCTATAAACATCTCGCCCGCAATCGCGGCAAATCGCTCGCCGACCGCTTCCTTGCTCAGGCGCTCCAGTGCCGCGTCGTCCCGCTCGACGAGATGACCGCGCTCGCCGCTGCTAACGCCAGCCTCGATCACCGCCTCGGCATGGCCGACGCGATCATCTACGCGACCGCGCGCAAATTCCAAGCGCAGCTCGTCACTTCGAACACGCGCTTCCGCGGTCTCCCCGGCGTCATCATCCCGTGAAGCGCGCTCGTTGGGCGCCCCGCTAGGCCGCACCTGCCGCTTTTCTTCCAACCACGATTGGCGTTACACTCCCGGTCAACTGGGGCCTGCGGTAACGCACCGGGTGGGGAGGTAGCCATGTACGCTCGCGTCACGCAGTATCACGTCCAGCCTGAGAAGTATGACGAGTTCATCGCCGCCCTTCACTCCGCTGTCCCGCTCATGCGCCAGCAGGCCGGCTTCCACGCATTGCTCGTTCTGCGCGTGGAAGGCTCGAAGCCGCCGGACGTTCGCGTCATGACGATTTGGGAATCGCAACAGGCATTGCAGCAGAGCGAGAGCAACCTCTACTTCTATCAAGCCGTCGCGCGCGCCATGGTTCTCTCGCAGGGCTTTCCGACGATCCGCGAGGAAGAAGTGGTCCTCCATGATTTCCCGCGCATCTCCACCTCCGCCGCCGGCGCGTAGGTCGCCCGCGAGGCTCGTGCCTGGTTCGATCGATCTTAGCCGCGGCGCGACTCTCTAATCTCACCGGCTTCGTATCTCTGCCGGCGCTCGAATTCGTTTCGCGAATCTTCTCCCTTTACATCGCTCACCATCGCCACTCCACACACGTCGAACCTGCAATCGAAGCTAGCCTTCTCCGGAGGATTCTCATGCGCTCACGCTCGCTGCTCTCGCTCTGTTTTTTCGTATATTTCGCGTCGGCAATGCAGGTCCGTGGCGCCCAATCCGCCGCCAGCGCGGAAGACAAAACGAAAGCGGACGCTTCCGCCGCCTACGACGCCAAAGACTGGTCGAAATCGGCCAAGCTCTACGGGGAATTAGCGGCCGCGCATCCGGAGATCCCCAGGCTCTGGTATCGTTTGGCGGCCTCAGAACAGGGTCTCGGCCAATTCGATGAGGCGCTTGCCCACTTTCAGAAGGCGCTCGATGCGGGCTTGCCTCCCGTTTTCGGCGAATATGCCATCGGCACCATCTACGCCCAGAAAAATGATCCCTCGAACGCCTTCTCTCATCTCCAAAAGGCCCTCGACGGCGGGTACAACGATCCCGATACGCTCGGTTCCGACGAGCGCCTGGCATCGCTCCGCCAGGATTCCCGCTTTGCCGCGCTCCTGAAGTCCGCGAACCACAACCGCAAGCCCTGCGCCGATACGCCAGAAAATCGGCAATTTGACTTCTGGCTCGGTGATTGGAACGTCGAGTCCGCGCAAGGAGGCGTTCCCGCTGGCCAAAGCCACATCGAACTGATTCTTGGCGATTGCGTGGTTCAGGAAAACTGGCAGAGCAACGGGAATCCCTATTCGGGGAAGAGCTACAACATCTATAACGCGGCTCTAAAGCGCTGGGAGCAATACTGGGTCGACAACGTGGGCGGCAATATCTTTTTCTACGGGGGCCTCAAAGATGGCGTGATGGACTACTGGACCGACGAAATCCCGCAGCCTGACGGCACAAAGCTCAAACGCCACCTTCAGTTCTTCAAGATCGGCCCCGACGAAGTCCGCCAGTTCAGCCAGGGTTCCACCGACGGCGGCAAGACCTGGCACGTCGAGTACGATTTCACTTACAAGCGCAAGAAGTAGCGCATGTCATCGGCAACGGTTGAAGACGTTTGCCGTCATTTGGTCGATCGCCGTCCAGTTTGAGGCGTCGTTCAGCCGGCTAAGCAGGCATGCAAGTCACCTTGACCCTTCTCGCCCCCGCCTTTAATCTAGATGTTTCCATTTCGGAAGCAGCGCGCACATGGACACCATTCAAATCACTCTGCCAGACGGCTCGACCCGCGATGTCCCAAGCGGCACTTCCGCCGCGCAGGTCGCCGCGCAGATCGGTCCGCGACTCGCGAAAGACGCGCTCGTGGCGCGCGCCGACGGCGAGTTGGTGGATCTTTCAAAGCCGCTCGACCACAATGTGAAGCTCGCGATCCTCACCGCCAAGGATCCAGACGCCGTTCAGGTGTTCCGGCATTCGGCCGCGCATCTGCTGGCCGCCGCTGTACTCGAGCTCCATCCGAACGTGAAGCTCGGCATCGGCCCGCCCATCGAAAACGGCTTCTTCTACGAATTCGTGCGCGACGAGCCTTTTACTCCCGAAGATCTCGCCAAGATCGAAGCGCGCATGCACGAGATCGCTGCCAAAGACGTTCCCAACGAGCGCAAGTTTCTCCCGAAGGCAGAGGCGATCGACCTCTATAAGAAGTCGAATCAGGAATTCAAGTGCGAGCTCGTGGAAGAAAAAGCCGATGAGCCGATGGTCTCCTTCTACACCACCGGCAAGTTCATCGACTTCTGCCGTGGCCCGCACATTCCGTCCACCGGCCGCATTAAGGCTTTCAAGTTGATGAACGTCGCGGGCGCCTACTGGAAAGGCCAGGAAGGCAATCCGCAGATGCAGCGCATCTACGGCGCCTGCTTCGTCGATCAAAAAGATCTCGACGACTATCTTCACAAGCTCGAAGAAGCCAAGCGCCGCGACCATCGCCGCCTCGGCCAGGAGCTCGATCTCTTCAGCATCGAGGAAGACGCCGGCCCCGGCCTCATCTTCTGGCATCCGAAGGGCGGCATCATTCGCCGCGAAATGGAAGACTGGCTCCGCAACGCACTCGTGCAGCGCGGCTACGATCTCGTCTATACGCCTCACATCATGCGCCGCCACCTTTGGGAAATCAGCGGCCACACCGGCTATTACAAGAACAGCATGTTTGGCCCGATGGAAGTGGAGAAAGACGATTACCAGCTCAAGCCCATGAACTGTCCGGGCCACGTGCTGATTTACAAATCGCGCCTGCGCAGCTACCGCGAACTGCCCTTCCGCCTCGCCGAGCTCGGCACCGTCTACCGCTACGAGCGCTCCGGCGTGCTCCATGGGCTGCTGCGAGTCCGCGGTTTCACTCAAGACGACGCACACATTTTCTGCATGCCCGACCAGATCGAAAGCGAAGTGCAGGATTGCATCGAATTTGCCTGGGATGTTCTGAAGGTCTTCGGCTTCAGTGAGTATGTCGTCGAGCTCTCGGCCGGCGACGCCTCCCGTCCGCAGGATTACATCGGCTCGCCCGAAGACTGGAAGCGCGCTGAGTCCGCGCTGATGGACACCTTGAACCGCATGAAGGTGCCCTTCAAATATATTCCCGGTGAAGCTGCCTTCTACGGCCCGAAGGTTGACGTGAAGCTCGTCGACGCCATCGGCCGGCCCTGGCAGCTCACCACCGTCCAGTTCGACTTCAATCTCCCGAAGCGCTTCAAGCTCGAATACGTCGGCGAAGACGGATCAAGACACCAGCCGCTCATGGTGCATCGCGCGCTGTGGGGCTCGGTCGAGCGCTTCTTCGGCGTCCTCATCGAGCACTATGCCGGCGCGTTTCCCACCTGGCTCGCGCCGGTACAAACCGCCATTTTGCCTCTGAGCGAAAAGACGCTGGATTACGCGCGCACCGTCACGCAGGAACTCGAAGACGCCGGCATCCGCGTGCATCTCGACGATCGCAACGAGAAATTACAGGCGAAGATCCGCGACGCGCAGCTGCAAAAAATTCCGTACATGCTCGTGCTCGGCGGCAAAGAAGCCGAGGCGGGCACGGTCTCCGTCCGTCATCGCTCGAAGGGCGATCAGGGGCCGCGCCCGCTCGCGCAATTCCTTGCCGATATTCGCCAGGAAATTTCGTCTCGCGCCATCTCCTGATCTCGCTCGCTGCCGCCGGTCTCTGGTACTAATATCGAAGCGCGTTTCAAAGCAGCTCATGCAGACTGCCTCTTACATCGTTCTCGGGCTCGGCTGGTTCCTCTGGGGCCTTCCTTACGCGATCGCCGTGGTGCGCCTGAAAAGTCCCACCGCTCAGACGGTCGACCGCCGCGCACGCGTTGGAATGGTGCTCGAAGCGCTCGGCTACTCGCTCCTCTGGCAAGCGAAGTTCTGGCTGGTCCACACGCCGCCCTTCCGCTTCGGACTTTCCATCTTTTTCTTCCTCCTTGGCATTGTTCTCTCGTGGTGGGCGCCGCAAACGCTCGGCCGCCACTGGCGCGTTGATGCCGGCCTGAATACCGACCACACGCTCGTCCGCACCGGCCCTTATCGCTTCGTCCGGCATCCTATCTACACCTCCATGCTCTGCGTCTTTTTCGCCACCGGTCTGCTGGTCACTCCGCCGCTGCTCTTTCTCGCGGCGTTCCTCTGCTTCATCATCGGCACCGAAATCCGCGTCCGGCTCGAAGACCGCCTGCTCGAAGCGCGCTTCGGCGACGAATTCCTCTCCTACCGGCGCCAGGTCTCTGCGTATGTTCCCTTCGTGAAGTGACTCGTCGTTAGCGCGGCGCGCTCAGCAGGTTCATCAATGGCACTCGCAGCTTCGCGGACCGCGCAAAAAAATCGGCGGAGAGCATCGCCACTTTTGCTCGCGACACTCTCCGCCGACTTGCCCGGCCCTGCAGCTCAATAACCGCCGCGCAGCTAAATCGCCGCCGCTGCGGTCTCACGCCAGCGCTTACCAGAAAATCTGGTTGCTCCCCGGAGTGAACGAAACGCCTCGCAGCACTTCCCCGAACTTCGCCGACTTCAGCGGGAAGAAAAACTCCTTCGCCGCCAGGCTCGTGCTGGTGTTGTTGAGAAAGTCCGTGATCACCACCAGCTTGTTCGGATCTGCACCTTGATCGCCGTTCCCGCTGATCGTCGACGTGATAGCCCAGATCGTCACCGTCCCGTCAAAATTGACGTGGCCAGTGATGTTTCGCAGTCCGTCCGTCGCCGGAGACCACGGCAGTCCGGTCGCCGCGTTCGTCCCGCTCGGATAGCCGTTCACCGTGTACGGCGCGCCGAGTCCGAGCCCCGTCTGCAACGTGTATGCCAGGCTCCACGTGTTGGTCTGCGTATTCAGCACCCACTTCTGCAGACCTGCGGTCGTCTGCGCTCCAGCGTGCGTGTAGAGGTCCGTGCCGCCCGCGTATCCGTCTCCTTCATCCGCCACGTAAGCGGTCGTCGCATTCGCAAACCAAATCCCGAATGGGAACGCCGTCACTGTCGCGCTCTTGTTCGGCGTCGAGGGAAATCCCGCGAGGATGCAGATGTTGTTCGGCAAGCCGGTTGTCTGCAGGTTCGCCGCGTTGTACGAGAGTGGTTGCGTCGGCAACGATGCATTTGCCGCTGGAACTCCGATTCCATTCGGGCAGGCTGTACCGGTCGTATCCACGAAATAGACCGTATTCACGCCGTTGCTGCCGCTACCCTTCGAGTAATAAATTACGTTGTTGAAGATCGTCAGTCCGCGGAAGTTGTCGTCCTTGCCGATTTTGTCCGCCTTCGCGCCTAGCTCGGTCACCGAAAAACTCGCCAATGGCGTCGGCGTTCCGGGGTTCTGCGCCGCCTCCGGTTCGTTCGCGGCTTGAATGTACTGCGAGCCCGCTCCGAGAATGATTCCGTCCGGCTGCGGATTGCTCCCATTCCCTGCGTTGCCCGCCGTGATGAAGAAGTCCGAGCCGTTCGTGTTGTTCAGAATCGACGCTCGCCCGTTGTTCCCGCTGTAGGCGTTCGTCTCGGTGAATTGGAAATGCCCGAATTGATCCACCCGCGCCTCAGCGCGCAGATAATTTTGTCCCACGGGATTTGTCGGGTCCACCGCCGCCGGCGTGTTTGAGTTCGACACATCAACCGCATTCACCGGCGCCACGTAACCGCTGAACACCAGGTATCGCCCGTCCGTCGAAAGGTTGAGCGCCAGCTCCGATTTCGAACTGAAGCTCGTCACCAGCTGATCGCTCGTCGGCGTCACCCGCGGGTCCAGGCTGTTCGGCACTTCGGTCGTGCTAATCGGAAACCCGAACGGCGTAATCTGGTCGAGGTAAATTTTCGACGTGATCCCGAAGCTCGCGTCGTAGAGATCGTTGTTCCAAACCGTGGGGTACGTTCCGTCGTACGGCGCTCCCGTCGGCGCTCCGCATCCGCCTGTCGTATTCGCGCAGTTCGGTGGCAATATCTCACCCACCGTCACATTCGCAGGATTGTTCGAATACACACTCCGGCTCACCACCAGGTTGCCCGGAAAAAAGAATGTGCCGAACGGCCCGAAAATTCCTGACGACGTCGCCAATCCCGCCGTCAAGAGCACCGCCAGTGTCACAACCGCCAACTTTGGCCCAAGCTTGGTCATTAAGCCGCCAATACTTGCCTTCAAATCCGTCATGCGGAATTCCTCCTATGGTCTTCTGAAGTTGCGACATTTCAGCGCTTGAGAGGGAAAAGCTCGAGCAAAAGAGTGCGAAGCGTCGCCTTCCGACGGTCCTCTCCCACTGTTTCTCCCACGTTTCCGCCACATGACGCTCCCGTTTTTTCTCGGCTACCATTACATCAGGTTCACTCCTTCGCTCCAGCCCACGCAGATCGATCGCATGGAAGCGCCCCCCTTCCACTCTTCCCACTCGCGATCCTTGGCCTTCCTCACGTAACTCCCGCTTGCCTCCGCTCGGCCTAGGCGTGCTATACTTTCTGGCCCGTCCCTCTCGTAGCGCTTTCAGGCGTGCGTCGGACGGCAATTCGGGCTCCCATCACCATTTTCTCGAGCCCGGGAGGTGCTTTTATCGCAGAACGGGGTGGACCGCCTGGTCTTCGTGTCAACGAGCGCATTCGCGCTCGCGAAGTCCGCGTGATCGATGAGGAAGGCAATCAGCTTGGCGTGCTGTCGCTCTTCGACGCCATGAAACGCGCGCGGGATTCGGGTCTCGACGTGGTCGAAATTTCGCCCAACGCCGTTCCGCCCGTGTGCAAGCTCGTGGACTACGGGAAATTCCTTTACGAGCAGAACAAAAAAGCACACGAACAAAAGAAGCACCAGAAGAGTTCGCACATAAAAGAAGTGAAGTTCCGGCCTTCCACCGCCGAGCACGATTATCAGGTTCGCAAGAACCAGATCATCCGCTTCCTGGGCGAGGGCTACAAAGTGAAGGCCATGATTTTCCACCGCGGCCGCGAAATGGCACACCAGGATGTGGGCCGCGGAAAGATGGACCGGCTCCTAAAAGACATCATGGAGCACGCGCAAGTGGAGTTCGGACCGCGCATGGAAGCCAATATCCTGCTCGCTCTGCTCGCGCCGAAGAAAAGCGCTGCGGCTTCACCGCCGCCCCGCCCCGCGCAACCCGCGGCCGGCGGCCAGGCCTAAAAACAGATTGAGGGCATCGTGAAGAAGAACAAGAAAATGAAGCTCAAGACGCACCGCGGCACCGCCAAGCGGATTAAGATTTCTTCCACCGGCAAGTTGCTGCGCTGGCGTTCCGGCAAGCGCCACTTTACCGGGACCAAGCGCCCGCGCCAGATGCGCAACCTTCTGAACAAGGTTGAGGTGAACAAGGCGGACGCCAACAACGTGCGCCTCGCTTTGCCTTACGGCATCGAGTAGCAGCTTTCGATTTTCGCGGTCATAAGTCGGCTTCGCCGTGTGTAAGAGCCAGCGAAGTTTTGTAGGGCGGGGTTTGAACCCCGCTGCACCGTCGGCTGAGTGAACAGGGGCTTTCGCGTCGTTCGCGTCCCGACGTCTTTTGTCGGGAGGCCCCAGAAGTTCTAAGAGAGTTTGTTCCGTGCTAGGCAGTGCGTCATGGGTGCCTGCCAGCTAGTCCTGAGAAAGCTCCAGTGGAGCGTTCGAAGGGCCGGATCGTCCCGCTCACGCATCATCAAAGTGGGGCTTAAAAGCAGTCCAACGAGACAAACCCATCCAAGTCGCGTGCGGCTTTTCGCGCTCTCGGCTTCCCGTTTGTCTCCCCATGCAAATTTTAAGTCGTTTGCGTCCGTTGGAACGTGGCGCCGACGCCATAGGAGAATCGAGCCATGCCTCGAGTAAAACGAAGTACGAAGCGCCGCGCGCGCCGCAAAAAGTTACTCAAACATGCCAAGGGCTTTTTCCTCACAAAGAGCAAGCTCTACCGCTCGGCAAAAGAGGCGGTGAATCGCTCGCTGCGCTATAGCTATCGCGACCGCCGCAATCGCAAGCGCGATTTCCGCACGCTCTGGATCCAGCGCATCGGCGCGGCCGCGCGCAACAATGGCTTGTCTTACAGCCAGTTGATCCACGGCCTCAAGCTCGGCGGCATCGATATCGACCGCAAGATTCTTGCGGACATGGCCGTCCGCGACGCCGAAGGCTTCGCCGCCCTCGCCGCGCAAGCGAAGGATCACGCAGCGAAAGCACCCGCGTCGCCCCGGCCCGCTGCCTAGAGCTTATGGGCCGTTATGTGGCTCGCCTCTTCAGAGGCGAGACGCTCCGGGGTGATTCGGGTTCGGCCGTTGGCGAATGTCGCGCCAGTTCATGGTGAACGCAGCCGAAGGGCGCCGCGCCGGTATTCGTAGCGCTGGCGTCCCGCCGGCTCTTTTTCGCGTTAGCGCTCGCTGGAGGCGCGCCAACTTTTCTCACTGCGCTAATTTCTGTGCCGCGGGAGCGGGTTCAGACTTGCCTGCCGGAGGCAGACCCGCCCGTCCTGCGGTACTATATCTCTTCCATGACCACGGCTTTGACCTCCCGATCGCTCGCGCAACTCGGCGCAACTTCCGCCGATCACGTCGCCGCGCGCTTCGCCGAACTCCACGCCGCATTCCAACGCGAAGCCGCCGGCGCTTCCGACGACGCCTCCTGGAAATCCGTCCGCGACGCTTGGCTCGGCCGCAAATCCGGCGTGCTCTCGCAAATCACCGATAACTGGCTCAAGCCGGCTTCGCCCGATCTCAAGCGCGTTGTCGGCGCCGAACTCAATAAATTAAAGTCGCACGTCGAAGCGGCGCTCGCGGAAAAACAGCGCGAAGTCGAGTCCGCCGCTGAATCCGCCGCCGCTGCGCGCGACAAAATCGATCTTTCACTCCCCGGCCTCGAACGCGCCATCGGCACGCGCCACCTTATCCGCCAGACGTTCGAAGAGCTCCAGCAAATTTTCCTTTCCATCGGCTTCAGCGTTGTCGCCGGCCCGGAAATCGAAACGCCCTACTACAATTTCGAGGCGCTCAATATTCCCGATTACCATCCCGCGCGCGACAATATGGACACCTTCTACATCGAAGGCTCCAAGGGCGGTCACCTGCTCCGCACGCACACTTCGCCGATGCAGATCCGCACCATGGAGAAGCAGCCTCCTCCCGTTCGCATCATCGTTCCCGGCAAGGTCTATCGCCGCGATAATCCCGATGCGACGCACGGCTACATGTTCCACCAAATCGAAGGGCTGGCCGTAGATACAGACATCACCTTCTGCGATTTCAAAGGCACGGTGGATTATTTCGTGAAGGCTTTTCTCGGCCCGAAGGTGAAGACGCGCCTGCGCCCGAGCTATTTCCCCTTCACTGAGCCATCGGCGGAAGTCGACGCAAGTTGCCACGTCTGCGGCGGCTCTGGCTGTCGCGTCTGTAAGCAATCCGGCTGGATCGAACTCTTCGGCGCGGGCATGGTGAATCCTGCCGTCTACGGTTTCGTGGGTTACGATCCCGAGCGACTTTCGGGCTTCGCCTTCGGCATGGGTGTGGATCGCTTCGCCATGATGAAGTATGGCGTCACGGAAGTTCCGCTGCTCTTCCAGAACGACGCCCGCTTCCTCTCGCAGTTTCCGTACTAACATCGTCTCGCGGAACCGCAAGATTCACCATTTTCGGGCGATTTCTAGTCGATACAAGTCACGATTAGAAAACTGCGCAAGTTACGCTGAATCATATACTTACGTAATTTCTAGTCGATACAAAAACGCGGTTTTCAAATACTGCTTTTTTTGCCCTTTTTAAGCGCCTTTTCCACCTGAGAATCGCTCGACTTCTCCCCCAACGGCCGCTCGCTCGGTTTTTATTGCATCCGCGCGCCGCTTTGCGCTAGCGTAACTCGCTTACCATGTCGCAGTTTTCCAACTCAGGCAGTTCGACGCCGAGAATTGCTTCGCCCGCGGAAATTTTCGGAGATGCTCGTCCATGAAAGTTGTCTACAACTGGCTGAAGCAGTTCGTGGACGTGACTGCCTCGGCCGCCGATCTCCGCGCGCGCCTCTCGCTCGTTGGCTTACCGATCGATTCGATCGAGGAATCCGCTGCCGGTCCAGTGCTCGACGCGGAAGTCACCGCGAATCGCCCCGATTGCCTCGGGCATTACGGCGTCGCGCGCGAAGTCGCTGCGATTTATCGCCTGCCACTCAAACCGATTCGTCCCGTGCTGAAAGAAATTGCGGAAAAAGCTGCGAACGCCACCCGCGTCGAAATCGAGTGTCCCGATCTCTGCCCGCGCTTCACCGCGCGCGTCCTCCGCGGCGTGAAAGTGCAGCCATCGCCCGATTGGCTGCGCAAGTATCTGGAAGCTATCGGCCAAAATTCGATCAACAACATCGTCGACATCACGAACTTCATCATGTTCGATCTCGGCCAGCCGCAACACGCGTACGATTTCGATAAACTCGCCGAGCATCGCATCGTCGTCCGGCGCGGGCGGCCGGGAGAAAAGCTGCGCACGCTCGACGGTGTCGAACGAACCCTCACGAAAGAAATGTGCTTGATTGCAGACGCTTCGCGCGCTCTCGGCGTCGGCGGCGTGATGGGCGGAGCGGATAGCGAAATCAGTTTCAGCACGCGAAATATTTTGCTCGAGTCCGCGTGCTTCGATCCGGTTTCCGTGCGCCGCACCTCGAAAGCGCTCGGCCTGCGCAGCGAAGCTTCCTATCGCTTCGAGCGCGGCGCCGATCCGGAGATGGCCGAGCTCGCCTCGCAGCGCGCCGCCGAACTGATCCAGCAGATTGCCGGCGGAGAACTGCTTTCCGGAGCGGTCGACGTCTATCCCGGCCGCCGCGAGCCGCGCAAAATCGAATTCACGCGCAAGGAATTGCTGCGCGTGATGGGCGCGGACGTTCCGGACCGCGACGTGGAAGAAATTCTCGGCGCGCTCGGATGCAATCCGGTTCGCGTGGACGCGAATCGCGGCAGCGCCGGCTCACTCGTCGCCGCGTGGGAATGCCGGCAGCCTTCCTGGCGCCATGATTTGACCCGCGGCATCGATCTCGTGGAAGAAGTCGCGCGGCATTACGGCTACGACAAATTTCCGCCGCGCATGCCGCCCGCGAAACTCCCCGCGCACCGATTGCCACATGCCGCCGCGCAGGATCGCCTCCTTGAGCGGTTGATTGCTCTCGGCTATCAGGAAATTCTCGAGATACCGCTTGTCAACGCGGAGCGAAACGAGCTTTTCCGCCCGGAGAATTTGACGAAAGCCGTGATCGGCAATCCGCTGGCGGAAGACGCCTCCGTAATGCGATCCACGGGAATCGTCAGCATGCTCGGCGCGCTCGAGTGGAACCTCAATCACGGCCAGCGTAATTTACGGCTCTTCGAGATCGGAAAAACCTACGAGCTGCGAAACGGCGAGCCCGTGGAAACGATGGTGCTCACGCTCGGCGCCACCGGACTTGCCCGTGAAAAAACGATTCACGAAACCGCGCGCGAATTCGAGTTCGCCGATTTGAAGGGCGATCTCGACCGCATCGCAGAGCTCGCCGGCGGTTTCACCTGGAATTCCGGCGCGCCCGCGTGGCTCTCGCCTGCGCGCGCAGCCGGGATTTCGCTCCGCAATTCATCGAGCGACGGCAATTCTTTGGGTGTTGCCGGCGAGCTTGCACGGCGCATCGCCGATCAATTGAAGTTGCGCCAGGAGATTTTCGTGGCGGAGCTGCTGCTCGAGCCGCTGCTCACCGGCATCGAAACGGCGCGCGCCGCGCTGCGCTTCGCGCCGCTGCCAAAATATCCGGCAGTGGAGCGCGATTTTTCGCTCGTGCTCGCCGACGGCGTTCCGTTCGCGAAAGTCGAGGAGACAATTCGCTCGCTGGCCATTCCGGAATTGCAGCGTATTGAACCGGCCGATCTCTTTCGCGGCGGCCAAGTTCCGCGGGGTAAGTTCTCGCTGATGATCCGCGTAACGTTTCAGAGCGCGCAAGCCACGCTGACCGACGCACAACTCGCCGGATTCACGTCTCGAATCGTCGGCGCGCTCGAGCAGAATCTCGGCGCCACGCTCCGCGCCAGCTAATCTCGCACGGTTCACGGCTCCGCCCCGCCCCGCGTTCAGCCGATCTTCCCTTCGACTGATTCGCCGGCTCTTGATTTTCTTCAGCGCTTGCGCCACGAAGCCGGAAGGCACAAAATGGCGCTTGCCGAAGGTGCAGTCGAATCTTCCGCACTGATTCGCGAGCAAGATTGCCGGACAGAATGCCCCGCGGCGGAGCGGCGAACGGAGCGACGAAGTGAAAGTAGACATCTACGATCAGAGCTACAACGTGAACGCCGCCGAGGGCGGGGAAGAATATCTGAAAGAGTTGGCGGCGTACGTCGACGCGAAGATGCGCACCGTGGCGGAATCCGCGCGAACGGTCGATTCGCTGAAAGTCGCCGTGCTTGCGGCGCTCAATATCGCCGATGAAATGTTTTCGACGCGGGAACGGCTGGACGAAATCGAGGGACCGCTCCGCAAACGCGTGGAGCGATGCGTGGAAATGGTAGATAAGGCGCTCGAGCATTCCAACTGAGCGCGCCGCCTCGCGCGGTTTTCGCGGCGTCGCTGCCAAGACGCCGGACATCGCATTTTGGACATTCCGGCCGGGCAACATCTTGGAACCTTTGCCCACTCTGAAGTAATATGGAGTGCGGGGTTAGGTTTTCGGCCCGGTGTAGTCCCTGTAGGTCTCAGTTCCGCTGGACTTTTCGAATGATGTTGTGCGGAAGCCATTTTCGACGCCTGATCGTGCCGCTCGCCCTCGTGGCGCTGCTGCTGGTGGCGACGACCGCCGCAACCGCCTGGCACCATCACTCCAATTCGACCGACACGAGCTGCTCGATCTGCCATATCAATCACAGCCCGTGCGATCAGCCGTTTGCCGATGATCACCTTGCCGATTTAGTTCCGCTCGACCTTCAGGCCGAGCCGGTCCAGAACGATTTTTCGCCCGCGCCGGCGCTTCGGCGCATACCCGCCCGCGCTCCGCCCGCACTCTAAATCCACGTCCCATTGCTCGCGCCGAAGTCCGCGCGACGATTCCATGTGTGTATTTCACGGAAGGTTGAAACCTATGCGCACACAATCTTGGCGACTAACGCTCTCACTTTTCACCATCGGCCTCGCCGGCGCCGCAAGCGCTGCGGCTCAAGATACTTCCGCGCCCACAAGCACACCGGCGCCCGCGCCGGTCGCGCAAACGTCTGGCGCCGTGCGGATCACTCTCGACGATGCGATCCAGCTCGCGCTGCAGCACAACCACACGCTGCTGGCGGAGCGGAACCAGATCGAGCAAAGCGAAGACCAAGAGATCACGGCAAACCTGCGTCCCGATCCAGTGCTGATGTGGGACGCGCAGTTCCTCCCCTTCTTCCAACCGAATCAATTCAGCTCAGACTACATCGACAACACGGCGCAGTTCGACCTGGGCTTGAGCTACCTCTTCGAGCGTGGCAAAAAGCGACAACACCGGTTGCAGGCGGCGAAAGACCAGACGGCCGTGACGCGTTCGACTGTGGCAGACAACGAGCGAACGCTCACGTTCCAGGTGGCGACGCAGTTCGTAGGCGCGCAACTCGCGGAATCCACGCTCGACCTTGCGAATCAGGACTTAAAGAGCTTTCAGAACACGGTGGACATCAGCAAGACGCGCTACGACGCGGGCGACATCAGCGAAGACGATTATTTGAAGATCGAATTGCAGCTGCTGCAGTTCCAAACGGATCAGGCGCAGGCCGAGCTAACCAGAGTGCAAGCGCTCTCGGATTTGCGCCAGCTGCTCGGTTACGAATCTGTGTCGGCGGAGTACGACGTCTCGGCCGACTTCGACTACATCCCGCTGAAAGCGAACGTCGAGGATCTGCAAGCGAAAGCGCTGCAGAACCGTCCGGACCTGCGCGCCGCAGTGCAGGGCGTGACGGCGGCGAACAGCCAATACCAGCTCGCCAAGGCAAACGGGAAGCGCGACATCACGGGTCAGATCAACTACACGCACGTGAGCGCCGTCAGTTCAGCTTCAATTTTCGGCAGCATGCAATTGCCGATTTTCGACCGCAACCAGGGCGAAATCGCGCGTACGCACGCCGCGATCACGCAGGCACAGGAGCAGCAGCGCGCCGCGAGCGGACAGGTGCTGACCGATGTGAGGGACGCGTGGGAAGGCCTGCAGACCAACGACAAAGTGATGACGCTTTATCGCTCGGGCTATCTCGACATGGCGCAGAAAGACCGCGACATCAGCGAGTACGCCTACAAGCGCGGTGCGGCCAGCCTGCTAGATTTTCTGGACGCGGAGCGCAGCTACCGCGCGACGCAACTGGCGTACCGGCAGGCGCTCGCCTCCTACCTGCTCGCGCTCGAACAACTTCGCGAAGCCGTGGGAGTGAGGAGCCTGCCATGAAGGAGCTGGAATTGAAAAAATCTCGCGCTATTTTTGGCGCTGCTGCGCGCACTACCGGCGCACTGGGAGCCGCGGCGCTGGCCTGCGTCGTAGTGTTCTCGGCGTGCAGTTCCGGCCCCGGCGAAAAAGCCAATCAGATGACCTCGTATTCCTCAAAGGGCTCGGCGAGCGATACGCCCGAGCTCTTCACGATTCCTCAGGAACAGATGTCGCACGTGAAAGTGGTCACCGTGGAACCGACGCTCGTGAAGCGCGATCTGCGGCTATCAGGCGCAGTTGCTTACAACCAATTCAAGACGACTCCGGTGATCTCGCAGGTGGGCGGCCCCGTGAGCCGCATCCTCGTAGTGCCTGGTCAGCACATCCGCGAAGGACAGCCGATGCTGGAAGTCACCAGCCCGGACTATTCGCTGCTCTTCGCCGCATACCTCAAGGCGCGAGACACGCTTCGCGTGGCGCAAAAGAATTACGACCGCGCAAAGGACCTCTACGACCACCACGCAATCGCCGAACGCGATCTATTGCAGGCTGAATCGGACCAGATCCAGGCGCAAGCCGATCTGAACGCCGCCGTGCTGGGATTGAAAATTCTCGGCATTCAAGACCCCGAAGAGCTCGCGAAGAAACCGACTTCGACGGCGGAAATTCCGGTGCTGGCTCCGATTTCCGGCGAAGTGGTGGAGCGAGACGTCTCGCCAGGGCAATTACTGACGCCCGGCGCAACGCAGGCGTTCGTGATTTCAGACATGAGCTCGGTGTGGATTCTGGTGAACGTCTATCAGGGCGATCTATCCGCCGTTCACGTGGGTGACGCGGTGGACGTGACGACGGATTCCTACCCGGACACCTTCCGCGGAAAGATTTCGTTCATCTCTCCCGCCCTCGACCCGAACACGCGCACCTTGCAGGCGCGCATCGTGGTGGACAATGCGGGCGAGAAACTGAAGAACAACATGTACTGCGTGGCGACGGTCGCTGCCGGCGCCGTGAAAAACGCGATCGCCCTACCGGACTCGGCGATCCTCCGCGACGATGAAAACCAGCCGTACGTCTACGTGGAGAACTCGCAGAACCAGTTCGGGCGGCGCCAAGTCGAAATCGGCGACAGCACGGGCGGCCAGACGCAGATTTTGAAAGGGCTTTCCCCGGGCGAACACGTGGTGGGAGATGGCGGACTCTTCCTGCAATTCGCAAATTCCTTGCAGCACTAGGGCGGGCGACATTCGATGATTCACCGGATCGTTCAATTCGCGCTGAAGCAGAAGTTCCTGATCGTGATGATGACGCTCTTCATCACGATCGGCGGAGTGATTTCATTCCAGCGCATGCCGGTGGACGCTTACCCCGATCTTTCGCCGCCGATGGTGGAAATCATCACGCAGTGGCCGGGCCACGCCGCAGAAGAAGTGGAGCGCCTGATCACGCTGCCCACAGAAGTGGAAATGAACGGCGTGCCCAAGCTCGTGGTACAGCGCTCGATATCGCTCTATGGGCTTTCGGACGTGATCCTGACGTTCGACGAAGACACGGACGATTATTTCGCGCGGCAGGTAGTGTTTCAGCGGCTGAGCGAAGTGACGTATCCATCCGGCGTCACGCCGGGACTGGCGCCGCTATCGAGCCCTTCCGGACTCGTCTACCGCTACGTGATCGAGAGTCCGGACCGCTCGCCGCAAGAACTGAAGACTTTCGAAGATTGGGTGATCGAGCGGCAGTACAAACAAGTGCGCGGCGTGGCGGACGATTCGGGATTCGGCGGCACCGTGATGCAGTATCAGGTGCTGCTCGATCCCGCCAAGCTTTACGCCTACCACGTCACGGTGCCGACCGTGATCAATCAGCTATCCGTGAACAACGCGAACGCCGGCGGCGGATTTTATTCGCAGGGAGGGCAGTTTTATTACGTGCGTGGGATCGGACTGGTCCGCAACGAATCGGACATCGGCAACATCGTGATCGGCTCGCAGAACGGTGTGCCGATACGCGTGCGCGACGTGGGCAACGTCGAAATCGGATACGCGCCGCGGCTCGGTGAGTTCGGATTCAACAAGACGGATGACGCGGTGGAAGGCGTCATCATGATGCTGCGCGGCGACCAGACGCAGAACGTGCTCAAGGGAGTGGAGCAGAAGACGAAGGATTTGAACGAGCACGTGCTGCCGCCCGACGTGAAGATTCGTCCGTATTACGATCGCAGCGACCTGGTGCGGCTGACGACGGACACGGTGGAGGCGAACCTGCTGCGCGGCATGGTGCTCGTCTTGATCGTGCTGATTTTCTTTCTGGTGAGCCTGCGCGCCGCCGTTATCGTGGCGTTCACGATTCCCCTGGCGCTGCTTTTCTCGTTCATTTTCCTGCACGCGCGCGGCGTGGCGGCGAACCTGCTGTCGATCGGCGCAATCGATTTCGGAATCATCATCGACGGCACGCTGGTGATGGTGGAAAACGTCTATCGCGAGGTGGGCTTGCGCGAAGGACACGACTATTCACTGAACGAAGTGATCCTGGCGGCGGCGAAAGACGTGGACCGGCCGATTTTCTACTCCGTCGCCGTGATCATCGCCGGATACATTCCGATCTATGCGCTGAGCGGGCCTTCGGGGAAGCTGTTTCACCCGATGGCCGATACGATGTCGATCGCGCTGGTGGGTGCGCTGATTTTGACGCTGACGTTCGTGCCGGTGATGTGCTCGGCATGGTTCAAGAAGGGAATGAAGGATAGCGTCAACAAACCGTTCGAATGGATCCGCAGGGCTTATGCAGGCCGCCTCGATTGGTGCCTCGACCATCCGAAGGCCACGATTTCCGTTGCGCTGCTGATCTTCGGTGCCAGTCTTCTGCTGGTCCCGTTCATCGGCGGCGAATTTATGCCGCACCTCGACGAAGGCGCACTGTGGGTGCGCGCCACGCTGCCTTACACAATTTCCTTCGAAGAAGCGTCCCGATTCAGCCCGCAGGTTCGCCACCTCTTGATGCAATACCCGATGGTAACGGATGTGGGCTCGGAACTCGGCCGGCCCGACGACGGTACGGACCCAACGGGGTTTTTCAACGATGAGTTTTACGTTGGTCTAAAACCTTACGATGACGCTTCGTGGAAAAAAGGCCCGATTCACAACAAGGCGGAGTTGGTGGCGAAGCTTCAGGATCAGCTCCTGGCCTTTCCCGGAGTGATTTTCAATTACACGCAACCCGCTGAAGACGCGGTGGACGAAGCGCTGACGGGACTCAAGAGCGCACTCGCGGTGAAGGTCTACGGGCCGGACTTGAATGTGCTGCAGAGCAACGCGCTGGAAATCAAGCGTCGGCTTTCGCAGATTCGCGGCTTCACGGAGTTGACCGTGGTGCGCGAACTCGGCCAGCCGAGCCTGCTGATCGACGTGGACCGCGAGAAGATCGCGCGCTACGGCGTGAACGTGGCAGACGTGGAGGCGATCGTGCAGGCGGCGGTAGGCGGCCAGGCCGCGACGCAGGTGATTCAAGGCGAGAAGCTGTTTGACTTGGTGGTGCGCATGCGCCCGGAGTTCCGCGAGAACCAGCTGGAGATCGGGAACTTACTGGTGGGGACGCCTTCGGGGCAGCAGATTCCGTTGCGCGAGCTGGCGGATATCAAAGAGGCGAGCGGCGCGTCGTTCATTTACCGCGAAAATAATTCGCGCTACATCGGCGTGCAGTACAGCGTGGAGGACCGCGACCTGGCGGGCGCGGTGGCAGACGGGCAGCGCGCGATCGCGGATATCGCGAAGTCGCTGCCGGCAGGCTACCGGCTCGACTGGGGCGGTGAGTACAGCGAGTTCCTGGAAGCCAAGCACCAGATGGCGATCATCGGTCCGTTGGCGCTGCTGCTGATTTTCATGATCTTGTTCGCGCTTTATGGAAACTTCAAATTCCCGGTGGCGATCGCGTTTGGAGTCGTGATCACCGAGCCGGTCGGCGCGCTCATCGCGCTGAAGCTCACCGGCACACCACTCAGCGTCTCGTCGGCGCTCGGACTCCTCGCGCTTCTGGGCGTCTCGGTCGAGACCGCCGTCATTCTGGTGTCGTTCATCAACAAGCTGCGCCAGGAAGGGATGGACATTCGTACCGCCACGCGCGAGGCCGCACTCTTGCGGCTGCGTCCGATCATGATGACGGCGCTCGTCGCTTGCCTGGGATTGCTGCCGGCGGCGCTTTCCACCGGCATCGGGAGCGACACGCAGAAGCCATTCGCCATCGTCATCGTCGCGGGACTGCTCTCGCGGCTGTGCATCGCGATTTTTGTCGACCCGGTCCTCTACCGGCTGGTGGCGCGCGAGGGAGACGTCTTGCAGGTGTGATGCCAGCGGACTTGCACCCGTGATTTGATGTTTTCAGGCGTTCGGACGATGAATCGAGCGATGAGCACGCGAAGGACGATGACGCAGCGAGCCGTGGCGATTGCCGCGATCGCCGTGTTGCTCTCGTTTGCATTTGTCTCAGTCGCGCACTGGCACAACGGGCTGCACGAAGATCCGCAGTGCCGCCTATGCCATTTCGCGCATGCGCCCGCGCTCGATTGGTCGCACGGCGCCAGTCTGCCAGCTCCGGCCTCGGCACGCGCGGGAATGGCTCTTGCGGCGCTCGATCCGCAGCTTGAGCTTCTCTTCCACCAGATTTCATCCCGCGGACCACCCCGCGCTTCTCAACTCGCATAAGCGGTCTCCCAGTCTTCCGTCCGGAATTCGCGGGCGGAGGTCCACTTCATTTCCATCGCGCCAGGGGCGAAGTCCATTCGCGGGCGCGCGCTATTCCAAGGGAGAAGAGCTGATGAAGCTTATTCATAGGAATTTGGCAGGACTGTTTTTCTTATGTGCGCTCGCGTTGCTCGCTTCTGCGGCAAACGCTCAAACGGGGACTTCCGGCACTGTGAGTGGAACCGTGACGGATTCATCGGGCGGAGTGGTGGCGAATGCAACGGTGACAATTCACAATCCGGTGAGCCAGTACGAACGTTCGACGACGACGGACGCGCAGGGAAATTTCTCGTTTCCAAACGTTCCCTATAACCCATATCACCTCGCGGTGACGTTCCAGGGCTTTGCTCCCTTCGCGGAGGATGTGGACGTGAAGTCCGCGGTTCCGGTCACGCTGAAGATCAGCCTGGCGGTTTCCAGCAGCTCTACGACGATCACAGTCGAGAGCGCGGGCGATTTGATCGAGAACGATCCGACGTCGCACACCGACATCGACAAGGCGATCGTGGACAAGTTGCCTCTGGAAAGCGCGTCCTCATCGCTCAGCTCGCTCGTCACGCTGGCGAGCCCCGGCATCGCGGCGGACTCGAACGGCCTGTTCCACGGGCTCGGCGACCATGCGGAGAATTCGTTCTCGGTGGACGGCCAGCCCATCACGGACCAGCAGAGCAAAGTTTTCTCGAACCAGCTTCCGGTGGACGCCGTGCAGTCTCTCGAAGTGATTGCCGGCGCGCCTCCCGCGGAATACGGCGACAAGACGAGCGTGGTGATTGTCGCCACGACGCGGTCCGGCATGGGAGTGACCACGCCACATGGAACCGTGAAGGGGTCGTACGGAACATTTGGCAGCTCGAATCTTGGATTCGACATGGCCTACGGCGGGCAGAAGTGGGGCAATTTTATTTCGGCGAACGGACTCGACACGGGCCGCTTTCTCGATCCGCCCGAATTCGTAGTGATGCACGACAAAGGCAACCAGGAAAACATCTTCGATCGCGTGGATTATCAACTCACGTCGAAGGATTCGGTCCATTTGAATCTGGGCTTCACGCGTTCGTGGTTCCAGACGCCGAATTCATTCGATTCGACGGACGCCTCGGCTTGGTGGGGCATCGTGACGCCAAACAGCGGCGACGCGCCCAGTGTGGCGGACGGCTGCAATATTTCGTTTTGCGGCCAGCCCGTGGGCGCAGCGGACCAGCGCTCGCAAATCCGCACGTTCAACGTAGCGCCCACGTGGACGCGGCTGATCAATTCGAATACGGTGTTGACGGCTGGCGCATTCGTGCGGCACGACCAGTACAACTATTATCCGAGCGACGATCCGTTCGCCGATCTCGGCCCGACGGATCTGCAGCGCGAGACCGTTTCGCAGCTTCGCTTTCTCACGAACGCAGGCGCGCGG
>Ga0210383_10001147_pt1 | contig 24463 bp, 16 predicted proteins | sample IncBWC14OmetaG_FD_160072 | JGI IMG/M metagenome (GOLD analysis project Ga0210383, IMG submission 160072) | Forest soil microbial communities from Barre Woods Harvard Forest LTER site, Petersham, Massachusetts, United States - Inc-BW-C-14-O ... | reverse complement strand
CTGCGGGGACCGCCGTTGTCAGAAATCCAGAAATCATGGCGAGAGCCTCGGCCAAAACGACTAAGAATTTCTTACTCAGCATGGGGCTTCGCCCATCCTTTTCTCTGACTCTAACAATCGGGTCGCCGACACTACGGCGTAATCTCGAACACGGTTCCGCAGCCTCCGGCCCCACAACCGTTGCCACCAACCTGCGTCACTCCGTACAGATTGCCATCTAAGCCCCAGATCAGCAATCCGATTGGGGCTAGGCCGTCGCTTTCGTTATTGAAATTGTGGAGAATAGTCTCGTTCCATTTCGTACCATCCCAGGACACTTTGTATACAGTTCCTTCCCCATTTCCTCCACCTATCGTGACTCCGTAAAGGTTACCGGTGCCGTCAATCGCGACCCCTCCAGCCGGCCGCGTGCCATCAGCGTGATGCTGATATATGCCGTGAAAGTGGTGAACAACTTTCTCGGTCCACTTTACGTGACCGATCGGCGTGAGCTGGCAGACGTACCCATTCACCGTGACCGTGTAGACATTGCCCTTGGCGTCAAAGGCGAGACTGTCCCTGGGGCTACCAGCTTTGCCGAAGCTGTAGATGACCTGCTCATGCCACTTTGTGCTGAAGTGGAGTCGATAGATTATTCCAGCTGCGCCGCCGTAGAGGCTTCCATCGGGTCCAAAAAGGGGCGGCCCGGTGGGGTCACCCCCGTCGTTCCCGCCCGTGAAGGCGTAAAGCGTGGTGAGTTTCCACTTTCCCGAAGAATTCGAAATCTGAAAGACCGTACCATGACCTGAGCCGTCAGTTGTTCCGTAGATTCGCCCCGACGGATCTATCGTTAGGCCAGTCGTCGGAAGCGTGCCGTCAACCCCGCCAGTGAACTTGTGCAGGATCGTAAATGCCCCGACGGAAGAAAACTCAAAAATGTTCCCACAGGCTGGCGGACATGAACCCACTCCCACTACACCTGGCGTCGTGCCATACAGATTTCCGGACGAGTCAATAGCTAAACCAGCGATCGGATATTGCCCGTCTCCCTTCCCCTGGAAACTGTAAAGCACCGTCTCGGTCCAGCCTTGACCTGACGGCGATACTTTGAAGATCACTCCGCAGCCGTTACCATCGGCACTCGTGCATGGCCCGCTCCCACCGTATTTCGTGGTGCCGTACAAGTTCCCCGCAGAATCGCTGACCACGCCCGCCAAAGGGAGCTGCCCGTCAGCACCACCTTGAAACGAATAGAGGACTTTCTCGCCAGCATGAGCGAACAGGCTGACCAACAGAAGAAAGGAGATCGCGAAACTTTTCATAAGGAAAGTCTTGGCCAGCGACATCGTGGGGAGCGACGTCGGAAACTTCCGCAGCCGCTGAGTATAGCCCAGGTCGCGGGATGGCGTCTGATCAAATTCGATGACTCGTTCGTTCCTAAAGGCAGCGGACAGGAGTGTGCGCTCTACACGATGAATGTTCTACCGACCTGCCCAAGCTCATTCGTCGTCGGGATCGATGGGCGCTCGCTTGCGATTCAGGAAATAACTGGCGCCGTGTTGGGCGTGAATCTTATGGAATACGCGCGGCGCCTTCAAGGTAAAGAAGAAATGAAAATCGTTGGCATAGGCGTCCGCGTAAGTTCCAGGGCCGATCGGGCCTAGTGGCGCGCCCGGCGGGCCGAAGACGGTTTCGATAAAGCGCAGGATACTGCCAAAGTCGTGGTCGGCATTGTCCACGTAGCCCGCGGGCGTGTACGCCGAAACCACGATCAGGGGCACGCGAAAACCATACACGTAGCCTTTGCCCCAGCCATTGCGTGCTCCGATTCTGAAGGGCGCGACGTGATCGTACCAGCCTCCCCAATCGTCCCAGGTAATGAAGATGGCGGTATTGTTCCAGTAGCCGCAGGGGCTGAGGCCGATCGCGTTCACAATGTTTGCGATCCATGACGGCCCTGTGCCTTTGTTGGTGCCCGCGTGGTCGGAGTCGCCTCCATCCGGCATCACCCAACTCACCGCGGGAAGGTTACAGTCTTGGGCATCGGTCAAGATGGTGGTCTGCGGAATTATCACATGCTTGACCCATTCGTGGCCGGTGCACACCAGTTGTCCGTTTTGCGTTTCGGGTACGCAAATGTGCCGGATCGAGTTCGGGGCCGTCCAAATGGAGCCGGGGGAAAGCGTGTAGTAGCGCCAATCAATTGGGGCCGGCTGCGCGTAATCCAGCAGGTCGCCCAAGGTCGGATGTTCGAAACACGGGTATACCGACGAATCTTCGTAGCCCTGGGGGTTAATCAGCAACACGGTTTGCCCCAGCGCTCCAAGACAGCCGGTGGGCTCACCCGGTCCCTTGGTTGGATTCTCAGCGGCAAACAAATCGCTGTTCTCAGTGGGAGCAGACGTTCCCGAGAAAATGAATTGATGTGCTGGATAACTGCCGCCCTGGTTGGTTTGGAACATCCGGTTGGCCCATCCATATTGGGTTGCGAGGTCAAAGTATGGCTGAATCTGCCCGGTAGAATTGTCCACGTATTTGAACTGCGGATTTGGCGGTAACTTACAACCCGGATTCACGATCACGCCGATTTTGTCGGCTCCATCCATTTTGCCGTCGTCATACTGTCGCAGAAAAGGGATATGGCCGTGGTTCAGGTCGTAACAACTGGTAAGTGCGACGGGGCCCAGGGGAATCTGCTGGCCTTTTGAATTCAACCCAGTCGTAGCGAGGTCAACCCCCGGCTCGAAGCTTGGACTGCTTCCGAAGAGATTGTCGGGCGTGCGATTCTCCTGAAATATTACGACGACGTGTTGAAACTGTCCGCTTTGAGCGTACGTGAGCGCGGATCCCAACAGGACGAAGGATACGATTGTCCGAACGAGTTGCGCCGGACGGAAAGATACTGCCTTCACTGACACAGCCATGGCGCCTTGCCTCTTACTCTCTCCACCATTCCGTGGATTTCGCGGGTCCCTCCGCGCCGAGGGGGCTCCAGTCCTGAAATGGCAGGCCCGTCAGGGTCGGAGCAGCGCGGTTTGTATCGCGAGAGTGTAGCATTTTTAATCGGAAAAAGCCGACGAAATATGGCGACGCGTCCGGTTTCCTGTCCGCCAATCGGTCCGCTCTAGCCGCGGCTAATTAGCCGCTAACCTGGAGCCTGACATCAGCAATACCGGGCTGTTGCTTATCGTAATTTTGCTTCCCGGAGTTATATCCGTGATATTGCCATTGATGTCCTGTTCCTGGGTAAATCCTTGCGGAACAATATAAATCCACGTTTGATCCGTCACGTCATACCACACAAACTGGCCGGTCTGATACTGGCCGGTGCTGGTGTGGTCGCACGACCAGATTTTTCCTTGCTTGGTGGCTCGATGTAAGCAGGGCCCCTGAAAAGTTACGCCTTCGAGCCATTGGTATACTCTTTGCCATACCATTTCAGTCGGGCAAAAGTATCCGAATGACGCTGGGATGTTGCACGAATAGTGTGTGGTGGGCGCCCATAAATCTACCAGCCTCGCGGGGAGACCGTCTCCATTATTCAGCCGATAGGTGTCGTATTGAAAGAGATTGAAATCGAGAATCCCGGTCGAACTTAGCCCCAGTAAGTAGCGCGCAAGCCAATTCTGGCCGTGCACCCATGACGTCGGAGCATTCGCGATCCATCCGCCTTCAGTACAGAATATCGGCTTTCCCCTGGAGGCTGGAACTGAGTCCGTTAACTCCCGCAACTTGGCTAGAACCGGGACCACGCGTTCGGGCGCTTTGCTGGCGTACTGATAACAGTGATAGTCGATGATCTCGGCGAGTTCCGCCGGGGTTTGTGCTTTGGGGATGTTTGCTTTCGTGGTCAGGTAGTCGACGTTCTCCGAGAGGTTGTACCACGCCATGGCATGAGTCAACATCGTCGCCGCAGGATTGATCTGTTTCACGATTCGTTTCGCGTCCTGCATCATTCGAGCGAGCTGGGCATAGCTTCCGCACCACTGCGGAGCATTCACGATGAACTCGTTTCCGCTTTCCCAGTAATCAATGTCCGCGTAAGTATTGGGATTTTGCACGTGATTGTTGTGAACGTGCGTCGCCAGTGCGGTGATGAAGTTTTTCCAGGTGGCGTCCGTCCCCGAACCGTCTCCGTTCATGTCCTTCGGAGGGTAACAACCTCGGGCTCCGAGGCTATGATTGCAGGTGCACTCTCTTGTCCCGTTGTCGTCGGGATTGTAGCCGATGCTGTTAGCGATAAACGCCGGGATCCCAAAGGGCGTGTACATCACCATAACTTTGGACTGGGCCGCATCCCGTAGTTCCTGATCCATCTGGGTAAAGTCGAAGGTGTTCGGCCCTTGCTGAATGTCCATCCACTTAGTTCCGTTCCCGGAGTCCAGAGATCTCCAGAGATCGGCATTCACCTGTAAGGGCCAGGACGATTCGTGATTGACGTGTATGCCCAGCAGCAGCGGTTTGGTTTGCTGAGTTGACGTTTGGCTGAAGAGAGTTTCAGTGAACAATAGCAAGCCCACGACCAGAGCGGTCGTGATGCAAATCAAACAGTGACGCATTTCTTACTCCTTGAACCTCCGAGGCGTCGCATCGCGCAACGCTCGGAAGCTTCGACGGCTGCAAGGAGGTTATCCCCAGCTGGACCATCATTCGTGTCGAAGGTCCAGCAGCCTCCCCGATAGCCGAAGGATTGTACCCCACTTTTGGGAGAGCGGGGAGTAAATCCGATTTCATCACTGGACTGAGCGGATATACGTCGTTAGTTGGAATGAGGCTGGCAGTTAACTAGGAAGAATGGACTCGCGAGGGCAGCGGAAGGGGCGTCCGCCGCCCTCGCGAGTGTTGGGTGCATCAGGGTATCAGCTCGAAGACAACTCCTTCTTTGTGGGAGCCGCCGGCCTGGGTGGTGCCATACAGATTCCCGGAACCGTCCGCGATCAGATTGCTGGTTGGTTTGAAGCCGTCGGTGCCGTGCCCGAAGACGTGGACAACGTTAAACGTCCAACCTCCGCCCGCGCCTGCGGTCAACTTAAAGAGTGTGCCGCAGCCGCTGGGGCACGAAGTGAGGTTGGCGCCCAGCATGGTAGTTCCGTAAATGTTTCCCGCGTTGTCAAAGACCAAGCCGGAAACCGGACCAGCCGCGGGAGCATCCGCGAAGCGGTGAAGAACTCTCTCCTGCCAGTTGCCGTTGGAGGGACTGAGTTCGAATACGACGCCGTAGCCTCCGTGACCGCCCTGGAAGGTTGTTCCGTAGAGATTGTTGGCGGCATCCATCAGCAGTCCGCCCTCGGGTGCGGCGCCGTCGGCCCCGCCAGCGAAGGCGTACAGCACGCTTTCGTTCCAGCTATTGAAAGCAAGCTTGAACACTGTGCCGTTGCCGGAGGGGCCGCCAGCGGATGTGGTGCCGTAGATATTGCCTGATTTGTCAAAGATCACGCCGGCATAGGGAGAGGCTCCATCATTCCCTCCCGCGAAGCTATACAGCACTCCGTGGTTCCATCCGCTGCCACCCTGTGTAAGCTTGAATACGGTTCCACAGCCCGAGCTGCAGTTGGCATCGGACCCTCCCATCAAGGTCGTGCCATAGAGATTGCCCGCGGCGTCGAAGATCAATCCAGCCTGAGGCGCGCGCCCATCGCTGCTTCCGTTAAAGGAGTAGAGGACGTTCTCCTTCCAACCACCGTACCCAGGTGTGAGTTCAAAGGCGGTGCCGCAGCCCAGGTTGCAGCTGCCGCCGCCGCCGACAGTGGTTGTGCCGTACAGACGGCCAGCGGCATCGAAGATCACGTTGCCGGTGGGCTGGCCGCCGTCCGGGCCGCCAGTGAAGCTGTAGAGGACGGTCTCACTCCAGCCGCTGGAAGTAGGCGTCAACTCGAAAACCGTTCCCTGGCCATATGCGCCGCCCATCTGAGTGGTGCCATAGAGATTTCCCGCCTTGTCGAAGGTCAAAGCCGCATAGGGATGGTCCGGGTCGCCGGCGCCGGCGAAGCTGAATAATACTTGCTCTTTACTTTTCCCTCCGAGGGTGCAGCCAACGCTCAATGATCCCTGCGTGTCATGGTTTCCTTGCTGCCATGTGCTCCAGTTCTGGGGCACGTAGTTGCCCGTGTTATTGGCGTCGGAAAACCAGTTGGAGGTGGAGTCCGCAAGGTAGTAATGGTTGGACTGGTACTGATTGCCGCGGGAGTTCAGGGTACCGCCCGCGCCCCAGACCTTTCCAATCGAGGTGTCGCCGGAGCAGTTGTAAATCGCGTTGTTCACGACCTGGTTGTATTTCAGCGCATTGCTGGTGTCTTCATCGCTGTGTCCCCCCAGGCATTGGTTTGAAGTCATATGGGGGTGGGGTTGCTGAAAGGTCAGATGAAAGGCGAAGCCGGCATAGTTATCGTAGAGCAGGTTCGAGCTGAAAGTGGCGTAGTTGGAATCACTGACTTCGATTCCTCCGCCGGTGATATCGGGATTCTTGATTGAGTAACCGTTGTTGTACAGGGTGTTGTTGCTGAACTGGATCTGGCAGCTGATTTCGTGCAGGTAACCGTAGCGCTCGTTGTTATTTAATACCGAGTTCGTGATCTGGAGGTATTGCGATCCGCCGTCGGACCATAAGCCGTCGCCAATGTTGTCGTGACTCCAGAGTTTGTTGATGATCACAGCTGGCTGCGCGTTGGTTCCGACATCGTCGTAGATGTGAAAGGCGCCAGCATCGTTGTAGCCATCGCACTGACCGCTGCCGGTATTGGCGGTGGTAGCGCGGAAGTTGGCAATGTTGTTCCACGACATTTCGCTATTCGTGATGGAAATATGAGAAGTGAAACCGGCATTGATGGCAGTTCGGCCGTTGTTGGTAAACAGAGTGTCGTCGATCGAAGCTGGGGCTGCCGGCAGGCCGGAAATATTATAGGCACCGACGTTATGCACGAAGCGGATGGTCACGTCTTTGAAGGTCCATGAGTTTCCGCTGAAAAGCCCGTAATTCATCGTCTTTTCGACGAACAGGTTTTGCACTGTGACCTGAGATTGTCCAGCTCCGAAGATGAGAGCATCGTCATCCGAGCCGTTGAGAGCTACGGCAAGATCGACGGTGGCGGTGTTGGGATCCTGATCGTTAGGCAAGCTGAGATAAATGCGCTGGTTGGAATAGTCAAAGAAAAAGCGGCCGGCTTCTCCCGCGGTGACCGCCTGTCCAGGAGTGGTGACGGGTTGAGTGGGATCGACTTCATTCGCGCTCAACACGCGCATGATTCGCTGATCGTTGGCGTTGCTCGTGCGAAAAAAGAGGTCGTCCTGATAAGTCGTGACCCAGTAGCAAACGTTGGCGCGCCCCTTGGCAAACTGAGTTTGCTGATGGGGTGGGGTAGAGGCATAAGAACCATCGTAGTAATAGACGCCTTGGGTAGATGTCGCATGCCAAGGGGAAAGTACGACGGCGCCGCTGATGCGCGAATTAGAAGTAGTGCCGATGAGCGATTGACCGGAACGCACATGGATGGGGGAAGTGATGCGATGTTCGCCTTCGATGCAGAAGGTTTGATTCTTGCTGCCGTTATTAATGATGCTGACGATGTCGTCGCTAGCCGAAATGAGTGTACCGTGGCAGGAGATGTTGGACTTTCCCGCACCGGTGGCGAATGCAGCCGGAAAAAGAATGCAAACGAATATAAAGACTGCCAGAACTTCTCGGCCGCGTGCGCCGAAAGACTTCATCAGGCGGATACGATCTGCAAAGTCGGGGGCCATTGCACTACCTCGACGGTGAGTTGTGGACGCTGTCCTGTCCGTCACCGCCAATGTATGTCGCGGGTACTGGCAAGGGTAGGTAACCGAAGTATCTTCCCGTACGTCGGTAACATTTAGTCCTTTAGTTCGTCTGCAGATTCACCTGAGGTAGACACGATAAGAACCTGAGTCTCAGTTCCGGTGGGGAACAGACCAGGTACATTTTTCAATTCGAGCGAAAAAAGTTCCGCTTACAGCGGTCGAATATCCCCGCTCCTTATTAAGTGCAATGGTGAATAGAGCAACGACGTAGGCAATAGGAGGCATCTCGACCTTGGACACGCGAAAGGAAGCTCGATTGCACGATTTTCTGGAACGCTGGGAAAGGCGTTTGCGCGACGGAAGGGAAGACAAGGTATTGCCGACACAGATGCGCTACGGTTTTATTTCTTTTGCTACGAGCGACTCATGTCACCATTTAATCAACAGTTTAGGTGGCCTGAGGTGCAATCAGTTTCCGGGCGCGCAACTATTGCAGGTACCCAGGGTTCCTAACCAAGAGACGAAATTCCGACGCACGACCAACGAAACGACGGAATACATGGAATACGAAAACAAGCGATACGGCACCATGAACGACACCGAACAAGGAGAGAAGACCCCCTATGAAAAATAATTACGTGAAAATGACATTGATGAGCGCCGCACTGGCTGCGTTTTTGTTACCCGCCGCTGCGCAAACCTCGAGCACCAGTCCCAGCGGAAGCACCCCGCCATCCGCTACGCCGCCGGCCACCACGAATGCTCCGGCGACGCCGAATGCCGGCGCCACTCCGACGGGTACCGCGCCTAAGAGCCCTGAGACAGCTCAGCGGATTAACCAGCGCAAAGAAAATCAGCAGGACCGCATCGCTGGTGGCGTGGATCATGGTTCGCTTACACCTGGTGAAACCCAGAGCCTGGAAAAGCAAGAGTCGGGAATCAACCAGGAAGAAAAAACCATGCGGCAGCAGGATAACGGCCACCTGACCACTGCGGACCGGCAGGCGATCCAGCAGCAGCAGAACAACATGAACAACCAGATCTACAAAGACAAGCACAATGCCGCGGTGCAAAACACGAACCCGACCGCTGCTCCGACCAATAAGGTGAACGGCCGCGAGCAACACGAGCAACAGCGCATTGCCGGCGGCATCAAGAGCGGCGAGTTAACTCCCGCCGAAACCGCAAACCTGGAGAAGCAGCAAAATCATATTGACCAGGAAGTGAAGTCCGATCGCGCTGCCAATGGTGGACATCTGACTCAGCAGGAGAAGAATCAGATTCAACATCAGCAGAATAAGGCAGGCCATCAGATCTATAAAGACAAGCACAACGCCAAGAAGTAACTAACTTTAAACAGCGGTAAAAACCGAAGCGCCCCTGGCAACAGGGGCGCTTCTAATTTGCTCCGAATCCGTTCCGGGAAATCTCTCGATCAGACCCCCTTCAGTGCGGCTATTGACCTGTGCCCGAGAGCGTGACCTTCTGCGGGCTCTTTGGCGCATTGTCGGTGATCGTAACGGCTCCTTTGCGGAGACCGGTTTTCGTCGGAGTGAAGGTTACGCTGATGGTGCAACTGACACTTGGAGCTACTGCCGTGGACGTGGGGCAGTTGTTGGTTTGAGCGAAATCGCCGCTGGCGACGATACTGCTGATCGACAGATCGTTTGAGCCAGTGTTTTGCAATGTGACTTGCTGCGGCGCGCTGGTCTGCCCGACCGTCACGTCACCGAAGTCGAGAGACTTCGCACTCAGAGTGACTACAGCAACCAGATTAGCAACTTCGCGGATGCGGTTGTTTCCATTGTCGGCGATAAACAGGTCTTCGTTATTGTCGATAACAAGTCCGGAGTTGTCGATGCGAGCTTTGGTCGCGGGTCCGCCGTCGCCTTTGAACCCGTACCACCACCATTGCGAGTCATTGCCGGCCACGGTCACGATGATGCCGGTCGCGGCATCGATGCGCTGCACCAGCGAGTCGTTCCCTCCACCGACAAAAACATTGCCTCCGGCGTCAAGAGCGACTTCGGTCGGATTCCATCGATTGGCGTTGATGGCTAAGCCGCCGTCTTCCTTCTGAGAAAACTGTTCCAGGCCGGTGTAGGCGTAAGCAATGATGTCACCGACCTTGTATTGATGGGCTGCGTCTCCGCAGCCGCCGACAACGCCGAGGACGCAACGGATCCGGTTGTCACCGGAGTCTGCGATGTAAATGTTCTCCGAGCTATCGACCGTAACTCCAACCGGACTCTTGAGGTTGGCGTTGACGGCAAGTCCGCCATCACCACAAGGATTGCTCGCCTTGACACACGGGGTGCCGTTCCCAGCGATAGTCGTAATGATTCCGCCACTCACTTCGCGAATTCTGTTCGTGGGCGGATCGGCGATGAAAATGTTGCCGGCTGAGTCCAGCGCGACGGTCGTGGGGTTGCTCAGCAAGGCATTTTTGGCGGCGCCATCATCTCCGCACTTAGCGGTGGACGGAGTACAGGGCTGACCGGTCCCGGCGAACAGGCTGATGTTTCCGCCGGAGACTTCGCGAACTCTTCGGTTAAGCGAGTCAGCGATAAAAATGTTGCCCGAACTGTCGACCGCGACCCCTTCTGGTCCGTTCAGCGTGGCAGAAGTAGCCGGTCCATTCTCGCCGGAGTAATCGGCGTCGCCGTTGCCGGCGACGGTTGAAATGTTGCCGCTCGAAATCGTGACCTCGCGAATGCGATTATTGGCGGTGTCAGCAATGTAATAGTTTCCCGTTGAGTCCAGGGCGACTGCAAACGGATTCGCCAGTTGCGCGGCTTTTGCCGGACCTCCGTCGCCGCCATTGCCGCCACCCAAAATCGTATTGATTTTGTTCGAATTCAATATGATCTCTCGCACACGCTGGTTGCCCGTATCCGAGATGTAGACGTTGCCAGAGCCGTCGACGAAGACGCCGCTCGGGGCTGCCAATAATGCGCTTGTCGGGGAACCGCCGTCACCGCCGAAGCCGTGGTTCTGGCCTCCGGTAGTGCCGGCAAAGGTACTGATTATCCCAGATTTCACCACGCGTATGCGGTTGTCCCTGGAATCGGCGATATACACATTTCCGGCTCCGTCTACTCCGAGGCCATGCGGCGGACCCATTTGGGCGGCCGTGGCGGACCCAGTGTCGCCACACGTTGCCCAGATCGGCGTGCACAGATTTCCGCTGCCTGCAAACGCATTGATCTTGTGTGTCGTGGTGTTCACTACACGAACCCGGTTGTCTCCGGAATCGGCGATGTACACGTTGCCCTTTCCATCGACCGCAACGCCGATTGGACCCAAGCCAAAGCTGGCGTTCACTGCGCGGCCGCCGTCTCCACATGGACCTGTCGGCACCGTGCAAACGGGAATATTCCAGTTGCCCGCGAAGGCGACAATCTTTCCCGTGGATGCTTGCACCACGCGTATACGGTTATCTCCGGTATCGGCGATATATAGGTTGCCTGCGGCATCGACGGCAACGCCTTCGGGATCGTTCAGGTTCGCTTGCGTCGCGAGTTTGCCGTCGCCGCATTTTGATGTCCCGTCGCATGGCTCGCTGAGGCCGGCAACGGTCTTCAAGTTGCCGCTCGGATCCACCATGCGGATGGCATTGTTTCCGGAGTCGGCGATGTATATGTTGCCGTGGGTGTCAATCGCCAGAGCGTAGGGATTCCAGAGTGAACGCTTGTTTGCGGGGCCCGGCGTACCAAAGTAGGCGATGATGCCGGTGCCAGCAAATTGGCTCACCGATCCGCCTGTGCCTGTGGTCAACTCAAATACGTACTGCGAAAAGGGCGCAGCAACGTAGAGATTTCCGGCACTGTCCGTGATTGCGCCGGTGGGCCCGGGAATATCCGCCGAAAACGGCGCACTGCCGTTGACCGTACCTCCACCCGCAACGGTCTGAATCGTGTTCTGGCCGACGGCCGGTAGTGCCAGCGCCAAGAGGCAAAACAATGCACTCGACGACAGCGAGAGAAGCAGGGAACGAGTTTGGGTCGCGTTCGAATTATCTTTGCGAAGTACGGAGCGGGAAGACTGCAAAACCGAGAGAACGTTCATTGGGTAAACTCCGGGGACTCATGCGAAGCGGGGGATGAGACGAAATCGAATCCTGACTAGATATTGAATCAACCCAGCGAGGCTGTCAAGCCCAAAGAGCCGCTGACGTGAGGACTCTACGAGAATAAATTCTGGTCTCCAGTGCGGCGAAAAACCTTCACCAGTGCCCGATTTCAGATCCTCCGCACACTGATGACGTGAAACGTACTGTCGACGTCGTTCATGTAACCGCTGGTTGATATTCGACGCCCCTCATATCCTTTTAAGGGGTCTGGATTTTCGACGGGAGTCTGATTTTTCGTTACATCGTCGACGAGCACAACTTTGCCGCGCCTGGCGAGACACAGATCGACCGTGTCCGGAACTGGCGGGGTCGGAGGTTTAGTGGGATCGGGCGGAGTTGTAGGAGGGGGAGGCGGAGCCGGAGGAATGGAACAACTGACCGTCCCGTAAAGCGTGATTTCCGTGGGCTTCTGGGTTTTGTCCGCCGCGGTGGCCGCTGCCGTAAGTATCAATAAGAGCGATGGGAGCACTGCAGGCAGAATTGCCGCTTTCCGCATGGTTAGATCCTCCGGGGCTGGCAGGGGAACCGCCCATTCCTCTCAATAATAACTGATTGGGACTTCTTGTCCAGCACTCCCGCAAAGGCGGTTGGACATAGTTTTCGCCACCTAGAGATATCACAGCGACGAGGGCCGCCGCCGGTCCAGAATCGCGCCAACGTCCTCGGTGGGGAACCGGTGGATGCGGGCCGATATTCGTCTTATATTCGTCTTTATCCTCTCGTAGGCTGAGCGGCTGCTTCCCGGTCCAGGCGCGGCAACAGCCCTGGTTGGAGTCTTTAGTCATCAGGGCTTTCTACCTCTTGCAAGAACCTGCAAGGTCGATTAGCCTTTATTTCACTTAGCCTTGAAGGCGCGCGGCGCGCGAACTGGGTTAAGACGGTCTTTTAGCTTAAGCTTTCTTCCCCCGAAATGACAACCCTCTGACCACAGCGCAACCGGTGTAGGGTCAGCAGAGGTCTCGGTGGGATTCAGCTTTAGGGTCACAAATGTGACTCAGAGGGCGAAGCTGCAATATTGGCTAAGGTTTCGGGCGGTAGCAACTTAGGCACAGTAGGTTCAGGTCTAACATGAGCGAAGCAAACCTGACAGTGACACGAGGAGTTAGCCTGCGAAGTCTGCGGGTTGAAACAGAGATCCGGGCAATCGGAAAAGCTCTGGAGCAAACCGGCTGGAATCGCAAGCGCGCGGCGGAATTGTTGAGCATTAGCTATCGAGGATTGTTGTACAAGATCCGGCAGCACAAGATAGCACCGCCCAAGGACTCTGAGTTGACAACAGTTGTGTAAGATAAGCTGGTAGGAGTAAACTGCTGGCAATTGAAGCAGACCCCAACTCTCTGAGGTCTCTCCGTGGCCAACCTCCTGCTCAAGATTCGGGCACCTCTACAGAATGCCGTCATCGGTGAAAAGGTTATGAAAAAGACTTGGTTGTTGACCCTTTGCGTGGTATCCCTTCTGATGTTTGCGCAAGCGATGTGTGTGGCGCAATCGCAGCCGCCGAATGATGCAACTGTTGCCAATGCCGCTCCCGCCACGAATCAAACTGCTCCTGCGCCGACAAGCGCAAGTGCGAGCGCGCCGCAATTCGCGACGCGAGATCCACGCTACAAGATCGCGGCCAGCGATACCTTCGATCTCACATTCCCATTGAGCCCGGAATACAATCAACTGGGCGTTGCGGTCCAGCCAGACGGCTTCGTTACGCTGTACTCAGTGGGGGACATCAAGGTTCAGGGGCTCTCAATTCCTGAACTCACCGAGGCGGTACGCGTGGCGTACGGAAAAATTCTGCACGATCCTATCGTGTCGATCGTGCTCAAAGATTTCAACAAGCCCTACTTCATCGCCGATGGCCAAATCGGTCATCCGGGCAAGTACGATCTGCGTGCTGAAACGACTCTCAGTCAGGCCATTGCCATCGCAGGCGGATTTACCGATGACGCCAAGCACTCCCAGGTGGTCTTGTTTCGGCGGGTGTCTGACCAGTGGGTTTCGACCCAAGTGATCGATGTGAAAAAGATGGAGTCGGATAAAACCTTGAAAGAGGATCCCTATCTGCATCCCGGGGATACGGTCTTCGTTCCGAAGAACAAGATTTCGAAGATCAAGCCGTGGTTGCCTTCATATAACACGGGCTTTTACATTCCGGTTAAGTAACTCTGCGCTTCAATTAAGCAACTAAAGTCAAAAGACGTTCAATACGTGAGGGCCGACTTATGAACAATCCTGATCTGGCGCGACCCGCGGACAAAGTAGACTCGAAAATTTCGTTGCGGGACCTGCTGACCATTGCCTTTCGTCGCAAGAAGATCGCGGCGATCTGTTTCTTTGGAGTGATGGCCGGCGCACTGCTGTTTGTGCTGTTCGTGCCGCCTTTCTACTCGGTCCCCGTCAAATTTCTGGTGCAGCGTTCGCGCGTTGACGCTGAGATCAGTTCTCTGCAAACCACGCCGATCGCCGTGAGCAGCGAACTGACCGAAGAAGATTTGAACTCGGAAATCGGGTTGCTGCAGGACGACAACGATGTGCTGCGGGAGGTAGTCCTCGCTTGCGGCTTAAATAAGCGAAAACTACTGTCGGAATACCTTGGCATCAAGGCGACGCCTGAAAAACGAATTCAGAAGGCGGTAAAGCGGCTGAGTTCGAACCTCACCATTGAAGTGGAAAAGAAGAGCAACATCATCGATGTGTCCTACACCACCACCGACCCGGCGCTGGGAGCGCGAGTGATGAGGGCTCTGTCCGACGCGTACATTCGCAAGCATATGGAAGTACACTCTCCGCCGGGACAAGTGCAGTTTTTCGCCACGCAAACCGACCGCTATGACAAAGAATTGGCGGACGCTTCGGCAAAACTGAAAGAACTGTCGACCGAGCAGGATGGCGTCGCTCCCACCCAGGCCCTCCAGTTCTACCTGCAGAAGTTGGCCGAGTTCCACATGGATCTGCAAACCACTCGCGGACTCCTGGCCGCCGCGAAGGAGAGAGTACAGACGCTGGAAAAGGAAGCCGGATATACTCCGGAGCGCCTCACCACCGAGATGAGGGAAGAAGACGATGCGCAAGTACTGCAAGGGCTGAAAGGCACCTTGATGACCGTCGAGAACAAGCGCACCGAATTGCTTACCAAGTATCAGCCCGATTACCCGCTGGTTGTCGAAGCGGATAAAGAGATCGCCGATACGAAGGCCGCCATCGCGCTCGAAGAATCCAAGCCAGTAAAAGCGCAAACCACCGATCGAAACCCCACCTACTCATTGGTTGACGGAGAGTTGGCGAAAGCGAAAGCTGATTACGCGAGCTTGAGCGCTCAGGAATCGGCCATGCAGAACATCCTCACCAAGTACGAAGATCGGACTCGCGATCTGGCTCAGAAGGGACTCATCGAGCAAGACTTGCAGCGGAGTTACAAGGCGAGCGAGCAGAACTATCTGCTCTATCTGAGCAAACGCGAACAAGCCCGCACGGCAGATGCTTTGAATACCACTCGCATCGTTAACGTGTCCCAGGTGGAAGAACCAATTACACCGGTGTTACCGATTGATCCTCCGCTCCTGGTGATGGTCATCGCCACCATTTTGGCCGGCATGGTTGCGGCTGGTGGCGTGTATATTCAGGAGCATCTGGATCCTTCCTTCCGAACCCCTGCAGAAGTATCCGCCGAACTCGATGTTCCCCTCCTGGCGGCAGTGCCTCAGAAGTTCGAGGCGTTTCCGCGTACCGGAACGTACGGCGATGGCAATGGGAACGGGAACGGCAATGGCAACGGGCGCGGCCGAGATCGCGACCTCACACCCTCTGTCGTGCCACTTTCCTCAATCGATCAGTCGGTTCGGCACTGAACTCTCACCCCAACAGCCTGGCAGGTTGCTCCTCCGGGGCAACCTGCGGGCAGGGCTGCACCTTCCAATCAAAAGCGAAAACTAAGCGTCTCCCCCATCGAAAAGGATATTTGAGGATCGACCATGAGCAAGAACTTTGAACTGTTATATCAAGCAGGTAAGGCGGCGGAGATGCTGCACGCAGATGTCGAACCTGCTGAACCGGCCGCTTTGCCGGAAGTGTCCACTTCCGTTGCTGCTCTGCAGATCGATGGAATGGCGAGAGATGAAGTAAGCAAGCTGGTGCACCGGTTGTTCTTCCTTCCCGGTCCGGAAGCGCCGCGGCACGTGGTATTTGCCGGCACCGAGCCTGGACACGGTTGCAGTTGGATGTGCGCCCACGTGGGCGAGGTTCTGGCTTCACAGACTACGGGCAGCGTCTGCCTGGTGGATTGCAACCCGTATTCATCCTCATTGCACCGCGAGTTCGGTATGGAGAACCATCACGGGCTTTCGGATGCGCTGGCGGGAGACGATGCCGTTCGCGGTTACGCCAAGCAGACAGCCCGTCATAACCTGTGGCTGGTAAGTTGTGGTTCGTCGAGGGAGACTACGGAGCGTCTGCTGACTTCCGATCGCATGCGTGCACGGATGAGCCAATTGCGCGCGCAGTTTGATTACGTGTTGATGGATGTTGCTTCGCTCAACACTTGCAATCACGGAATGGTTTTGGGGGGCTTGGCCGACGGTGTGGTTCTTGTCCTGAAGGCGAATTCTGCTCGCCGGGACTCGGCTCGCGAGAACATTCAACAGCTGCAGGCGTCTAACGTGAACGTGCTTGGCGCAGTTTTGAACCAACGTACGTTTCCCATTCCTCAACGCATCTACAAGCGACTCTAGCCGGCCGCAGCCGTGCGCGTTTGTGCGGATCACTCCGTTGCCGCTGTTCCTTCCTGCTTCGAAGACTCCTTCGAGGCAGCCTCTTCTTCGATCCCTATCGTCTGACCTCTTGGACCTGACTCTCTAAGGAATTTTAGGATAATGAGCAAACGCCGACTCCTAAACAACGCCTCCAAGCTTTTCGACCTGTTGGTATTGGCCGTATCGTTTGGAGCCGCAACCCTGTCTCAAGCGACAGAGGCGCCGGTGTCGTTGGAGCAATTCCTCGACATCAGAATCAAGCTGGGAAATGTCGCTGTCTTTATTGCGTTGCTGTGGGTGTGGCATCTGATTTTCGGGATGATGGGAATGTACGGATCCCGGCGACTGGCAGGCCGGCTCGCAGAGGCGATGGACGTGCTCAAGGCGATCTCCCTATCGGCTCTGGTTTTGGGCGGCGCATCGGTATTTCTGGGCTTCAGGATGGTTACGCCCAGCTTTATCGCGGTCTTTTGGGTGGTCGCCACATTCATATCTGTCTCAGTAAGGTTTGCACTCCGGACTTGGCTTCGCCAGCTGCGCGTGCAAGGCCGCGACTCCCGCAACATCCTGGTCGTCGGATCCAATCAAAGAGCGATTGCGTTTGCGAAAGGGATACGTTCCCGACCGGAGCTGGGATATCGCCTCATCGGTTTTGCCGACGATGAGTGGAGTGGATCGGAAGCGCTGCGGCAAAATGGTTGGTCGCTGGTCTGTAGCCTGGAAGAAATAAGTACGTTCCTGCGTCGCAGCGTGGTCGACGAAGTCATCATCGCAGTACCTTTGCGTTCGTTCCATGACCATGCGACCGAAATTGCCGCGATGTGCGAGCAGCAAGGCATTATCATCCGGGTGCTCTCGGATCTGTTTAACTTGAAGTTGAGTGTTCCGATGATGGAGGAGTTGGAAGGCTCCCCCTTGATTACCCAATACGGCGGCAGTGAGCAAGGCCTGCCCATGGTGGTCAAGCGCATCCTGGATTTTTCACTCTCATTGATACTGCTGATTGTGCTGGCTCCCGTCTTGCTGCTCACCGCCATACTGATCAAACTCACTTCTCCCGGGCCGGTTTTCTTTGTGCAGAGAAGAATTGGGCTGAACAAGCGGACTTTTCCCATTTATAAATTCCGCACAATGGGAGCCGACGCGGAAATAAAATTACGCGAGATTGAGCACTTGAATGAGCAATCCGGCCCCGTTTTCAAAATTAAGAACGATCCCCGCATTACTCCTCTTGGGAAATTCCTGCGCAAGACCAGCATCGACGAGTTGCCCCAGCTCTTCAATGTCCTGAGTGGCGATATGAGCCTGGTCGGTCCACGCCCGCTCCAGTTGCGCGACTATGAACTGTTCACCGAATCCGGTGAGGATTGGCAGCGTTGCCGTTTCAGTGTTCGGCCTGGAATCACATGCCTCTGGCAGGTGAACGGCAGAAATTCGCTGCCTTTCCAGCAATGGATGGAGCTTGATCTGCAATATGTTCGTAATTGGTCGCTGTGGCTCGACCTGCAGATCCTGGCCAAGACTGTGCCTGCGGTTCTGCGAGGTTCGGGCGCAGCCTAACCCGGTGTTTTGCGCTCTGCTGGCGCACTACCCAATCCTTCCGCCCCCAGGCAATCTGCAAGATGAACAGTACCTTCCCAAGCCAATCCGTCCCTGAACAATTGGACACCCTCGACGGTATTGCGCCTGACGGGTCAAAACGTAGCGCCAACCGCGCGCTTGAGGATTACATTGCTCGATGGAAAGAGCACCTTTCAAACACCCCGACGCTGACCCTGGCGACCGATAGGCCGAGGGTTGCCGCCGCAACGTGTCGTTTAGCGTGTCGACAAATTCGGCTCGCTAAGGATCTGACCGAGTCACTCCGCGAACTCTGCCACCGCCAGCAAGTATCGCTCTCCGTTGCCCTCCTGAGCGCCTTCCAGGTTTTACTCCTTCGCTACACCTCGCAAGAAGATATTATGCTGGGCTGTTGGTTGGATGGAGGAGTTCGCGCAGTTGCCTCCGAAGCGTCAGAGGACGGCTTTCTCTTGCATACCGATCTCTCTGGCGATCCCAAATTCCGGGATCTTCTGGCACGCGTGGCCGTGGGAGTCGAAGACGGACTCGAACATCCCCAGTTCTCTCTTGACAAGGTTGTGCAGGCCCTGTCCGCCGGGGCAGATGGATGCAGTTCGATTTTTCAAGTCTCCTTCTCCCATCAGAAGTCCGGCAAAATTGCGGATGGCTCGTTCTCGCCCGCGATGGGCGTGAACGTGGATTTACATTTGAGCGTGGAAGAGGCTGGCGACGAGCTGACCCTAAACTGGTTCTACAACACCGAATTGTTCGAGATCAGCAGCATAGACCGGACGGCAAGCAATCTGCAGACTTTGCTACGCGGTATCGTGGAAAATTGCGACTCACGTTTGTCGAGTTTGCCGATCATTACTGAAGAAGAGAAGCGGCGGATTCTGAACGAGTGGAACCACACAGCTTGCGAGTATCCGCGCGACAAATGTCTGCACCAACTGATCGAGGAACAGGCCGACGAACGTCCTGAAGGAATTGCGGCGGTCTGCGGAAACGATCGACTGACTTATCGCGAATTCAACGCCCGCGCCAACCAGTTGGCGCACTATCTCAGGAGTCGCGGCGTCGGAGCAGATACTAAAGTTGGAGTATGTCTGCGCCCGTCCTTTGATTTTGCAGTTGCCGTTTTGGCGGTACTGAAGGCGGGTGGCGCCTGCCTCCCGATGGATCCGACCTATCCTCCGCAGCGTCTGACCTACATGCTGCAGGACGCACAAGCGCACGTCCTGATCACATCTCCCGAGACGTTACCGGCAGATGTTCCGGCAGAGTGCGAAGTGATTTTCGTTGCGCGGAAATCAGATATTCTTTCCCGCCAGCCGGAAGCGAACCCCGCATCAGTCACCACTCCTGCCGGGCTGGCCTATGTGATTTACACCTCCGGATCTACGGGGAAGCCCCGCGGAGTTCTCCTTCCCCACGCAGGACTGGTGAACTATATCGCGACCATGGCGAAGATGTATTCCATGGTCCCAAGCGACCGAGTTCTTCAGTTTTGCTCGATCAGCTTCGACATTGCGATCGAAGAGATATTCCTTGCCTGGACAAGCGGCGCCAGTTTGGTTTTCAAGTCGGAGGCGATGCCGCTTGGCGTTCCTGAATTCTTAAGTTGGGCTGAAGAGCAGGGAATCACGGTCCTGGATTTGCCCACCGCCTATTGGCATGAGTGGGTACGTCATCTTCCGGAATTAAAAAAGCCGAGCCCGCGGGATTTGCGTTTAGTGATTGTAGGTGGCGAAAAAGCTTCCGCGAAAGCGTTTGGAGCATGGCAGGGGGCGGTTGGCCGGAGCGTTCGCTGGGTGAATACCTATGGCCCCACCGAAGCCAGCATCGCGGCGACCGCATCCGAGCCGCACTTCGAGGCGAGCGCCATTCCAGAGAACCTTCCCATCGGCCGTCCCGTGTCGAATGTGCGCATCTACCTGCTCGACAGGCATCTGAATCCGGTTCCAGTTGGCATCCCGGCCGAACTGCACATCGCCGGCGTCGGAGTAGCCCAAGGCTATTACAACCGCCCTGAATTGACGAGTGACAAATTTATTCCAGATCCTTTCTCCTCTGAAGCCGGTGCGCGCATGTATCGAACCGGCGACTTGGCGCGTTATTTGCCCTCAGGCGAGATTGAGTTTTTGGGGCGCAAGGATGACCAGATTAAGATTCGCGGCTTTCGAATCGAACTGGGAGAAATCGAATCTCAGTTGGCAAAACATCCCGGCGTGAGTCAAGTGGTTGTGGTCGCCAAGCAGAAACCTTCTGGTGATAAATACCTCGTGGCTTACCTGGTGATGGAGCCGCAAGCGGAAGCAACACCCGCGAATCTCCGCACCTTTCTCGTAGAACAGCTTCCGGATTACATGGTGCCGTCGACGTTCATGGTTCTCGACTCGATGCCGATGACTCCGAATGGAAAGATCGATCGGCGGGGTTTGCCGGAGCCCGAGTTCGACCTGCCATCAAGCGAAAGCGCGGTTGCCAGCGATGCGCTCCAGTGGCAATTAACGCGTATCTGGCAAGAGGTGCTGGAAAAGAAGCATATTGGAATTCGCGACAACTTTTTCGAATTGGGTGGTCATTCGCTGGTTGCGGCGCGATTAATGCACAGGATCGGTCAGGAGATCGGAAAGACTCTGCCTTTGGCGATGCTTTTCGAAGCGCCCACAATCGAGCAACTGGCCGCGGCGCTCGATCAGGACGGCTGGTCGCGATACTGGTCCTCTTTGGTGCCGATTCAGCCCACGGGCTCGCAGCCGCCGTTTTTCTGCGTCCACGGCGTGGGCGGAAACGTAATCGGTCTGCGGGAACTGGGGCAATGCATGGCCCCTGATTACCCTTTTTACGGGCTGCAGTCGCAGGGGTTGGATGGAAGCCGGCCGTGCCACAAGACCATCGAAGAAATGGCGTTGCACTATATTCACGAAATCCGCAGCGTTCAACCCAATGGGCCTTATCTCTTGGGGGGATTTTCTTTCGGCGGGTTAGTGGCCTACGAGATGGCCCAGCAGCTTCGGGCCGGTGGGGAAGATGTGGGTCTGCTGGTGCTTTTTGATACCTATCCGGGTAATTTGACCGTAGAGGACAACTCCTTTCTCGGCTTATTGCTTCATCTAAAGTGGAGAAATCTGTTTCGCGACCTGCCCAAAGTTGTTGAGAAGCGAATACGCCGCCGCATGAAATGGTGGCGTCGCCGGGTGCAGCCGGCGTTGTGGGATGTGCGGAATTCCAACACGGCGGCCCACAATAGCTATGTTTTGCGTCCCTACGAAGGCCGAGGGACTTTGCTGCGGGCCGGGAAGAAATCCTTGAGAGGCTCGAAAGATCCCCACGCTGCATGGAATGGTCTGATTGCGAACTTGGAGATACACGAGATACCGGGAGATCATTTCGATATCCTGGTTCAACCGCATGTGAACCGCCTGGCCGAATGCCTGAAATCCTGCGTGGATCGGGGCCGTTCTGACTTCGAACCTTCCCAAGTCCGCTTACACGCTTCATAAGTCGCTGCCGCTCCTGGCTGATAAGCAACCAGAACGAGATACCTTTTGCTGAAGACTAAAATTCCGGCAACCGAAGTTGCAGTCGCGGAAGAAGCCGTTCAGGCTGCGCAGTCTGGCGCTTCGCGGAAGAAAATATTTCTTTGGGCGGGCAAAGGCGGCCTGGCAGTTCTCGACCAGGGACTGATTTCAGGATCGAACTTTGTCATCAGTGTGCTGCTGGCGCGCTGGCTGGTTCCTGAGCAGTATGGCGCTTACGCAGTGGCTCTTGGCATCAACGTCCTGCTATTTACGGTTTATCAATCACTCCTGCTTGAGCCCATGTCGGTGTTCGGCGGGTCGTCCTATCGCGAGTGCTTGCGCGGATATCTCGGTTCTCTGTTTTGGATTCACGCCGCAGCGTCTGTCTGTATTTTCGTCGCCTTTGGCGCGTCCGCTTTAGTCGCGAAGATACTGGCTCCGGCGAGCGTTTTGCCTGGTGCGCTCCTCGGAGTAACCATTGCTTCGCCATTCATTTTGTTTTTTGGGTTGGCGCGGCGCAGCGTCTACCTGCAATTTTCGCCCCTGCGATCGACGATTGGTTCGTTCGTCTATTCCTTATCACTCCTGGCTGCGCTTTACGGCTTGTTTCGCAGCGGCCTTCTGTCGCCGATGACTGCCTTTTTGCTGATGGGGTTGGCATCAGCGGCCACCTCATTTTATCTTTGGACACATTTGCGGCGAACGTTGCCCTCGCGTTCCATTATTCCTCCGGGAGTCCGCGAAAGTTGGGGACGACACTGGAGATACGGACGCTGGGCGCTGGCCGGCTCCTTTGTCGGTTGGATTCCGGCCTATATTTACTATCCCTTGCTAAGTTCGTTCGGGGGTATGGCGCACTCAGGCCAGCTGAGGGCCTTGATGAATCTTACCCTCCCTATCGAACAGATGAAGGGCGCACTCGGACTGCTCCTGATTCCATATGCGGCGCGCATCCAGCATATGAAAGGGCGCTCGGGCGCACAAAAATTAAGCATCAAATTAACCCTGCTGGTTTTGGCTGGAGCGGTCGCGTATTGGGCTGCGATCCTGCCGCTGCAGCGTCCGTTATTTCATCTCCTGTACTCAGGCCGGTATAGCGAGGTGGTCCACCTCTTGCCGGTGGTTGCGATCGGTTCGGTAGTGTGGACAGCCGCCTATGGCCCCGCGATTGTGTTACGAGGAATGAATTCTCCGCAATCTTATTTCCTGGCTTGGGCGCTGGCAACCGGAGTTTCCTTGATCGTCGGCATTCCCGCGACCTGGCGATATGGTTTAACGGGAGCAATCTGGGGCAGCAACACGGCGGATATTTTCTCTTTCATTTTTATCTTTATCATTCTTCGCCGCAAGATCGCCCGTTATCCGGAAAGCGCCGCACCCTCGATTTCATGGCGAGGGGCGGTTCCGAACGCTTTACCTGGGGAGTCAGTGGCCGAGTAGGCAGTCCCTGTCGAAATAATTGTTTATCAGCCCTCATCGAGGAGAGCAGAGATGACCGAGAAGTCTCACATGCCGGACGAAAAAAAGAACGGATCCGCCCGAAAGAAGCCCACATCCGCCTGGCGCAAATTTCGCCGCCATCTTTCGAAGACGAAATTGCGGGTGCCGCACATCTGGCTTCGCCACCACCTCATTCAACCCGTGGATGTAATGTTTGGATCTTATCCGAGGTCAGGAACTACGTGGTCGCGCTTTACGTTGTATGAGATTTTTACCGGGCAGCCGTCAGGATTTGAAGCGGTTAACTCTGCCATCCGCGGCGTTGGCCGGCATATGTTCGCATTGCGTGCGCTCCCGGGAAATGGCCGTCTGATTAATACCCACGAGCAGTATCGCAAAGAATACAAGAAGGCGATTTACCTGGCGAGAGACGGGCGCGACGTCGCCCTCTCAGAGTTCGCCTATACCAGCGCACTGGAATTCTTCGAAGGAGACTTGGATAAATTTCTTAAAGTTTTCCTGTGCGGAAAAATCAGCGGCTTCGCGCCCTGGCATCGCCATATTCAGTCCTGGTTGGATTCTCCGATCGCGGGGACGCCGAACCTGTTAGTCGTACAGTTTGAAGATTTGCGTCAGAATCCCATCGAAGGCTTCACCCGAATGGCGGAGTTTCTCGAGTTAGATGTAAGCGCTGAACGCATCGAGCGGGCGGTCGCGAACAATGCTCTGGACAAGATGAAAGAGAAAGAGCGCGCCGAACCACAGAGAGCCTCGATCAAAGACCGGTTCGTTCGCAGCGGTGCGCTGCAGGGATGGCGCGCGAAACTAACTCCCGCGCAATTGGATTTATTCGAGAAGCACGCCGGAAGCGCTCTGGCGCGTCTGGGCTATCCGGTGTCCAGTGCCCCCGCTGAACCGCATACTCGTCGCGATCCGGTGCTGCAACGGACGACTACGCTTTCGCGGTGATGATTGCCTAAAATGATTCTTTGCAACCCTTCTCGATGGATACATTAATGTCAACACAACAACTCCAACCTCCCGCGACTCCGTACGGCGTTGCCCACACCTGGTGGCGCAAATGTCTCAACCCGTGGGTGCTGCCCTTCGTGTTGGGAGGCTTCGTTTTCTGTCTGCTGCTGGTTTCTGTTTTGGCGTATTCCGCACATTGGGGTGCGGTGGCCGCGTTGGTTCTGGTTTTAGTGGGTCCGATCACGCTGTTTTGGGGAGTGACGTCATTCCGTGAGTCTCTTCAAAAATGGACGCTGTTAAAGCCGAAACTTCGCTGGTGGCATGCGCTTTGGTTCTTGTTGTATCTGAGCACGCTG
>Ga0210383_10001146_pt1 | contig 24481 bp, 26 predicted proteins | sample IncBWC14OmetaG_FD_160072 | JGI IMG/M metagenome (GOLD analysis project Ga0210383, IMG submission 160072) | Forest soil microbial communities from Barre Woods Harvard Forest LTER site, Petersham, Massachusetts, United States - Inc-BW-C-14-O ... | reverse complement strand
AAACGTCATGGCCTTTTCGATCGTTTCGGGCGACGTTTTGGCCCCGCCCACCACTTCTACCAGTGGAATGACGTGAGGCGGATTAAATGGATGTCCGATGACGCAGCGTTCCGGACGCTTGGCTTGAGACTGAATGACGTCCATGGTTATGCCCGAAGAACTCGACGCAAGGATCGAATCCGCGGGTGTGGCGTCGTCCATCTCTGCGAATAGCTTCGCCTTGAAGTCGGGACGTTCCGGTGCATTTTCCTGGACAAAGTCCGCTTTGGCGAGCGCCAGAGCCATTTTTGCCTCGAAGGTCAACCGTTCGCGCGAAGCACTGGGAGAAATGCCGTTCTTGCTGAGCGTCTCCCATGCCTCGTCGACATATTTTCGAAGGTTGACCTCCGCGTTCGGCGCAGGATCGGTTGCAATCACGTTGAATCCGCGGGACAGGTAATAAGCGGCCCAGCTTGCGCCGATGACTCCTGTGCCGACAATGGCGATGTTCTTAATTTCTCTGTTTGCCACGATAATTCTCCTTTTGAATTTCCTTAAAGTTCGCTAGTGTTTGCCGAGTACTTCACTTGCCTCCGGCCGCAGCCGGTACAGCCTCGCGCACCGGGGTGCGCTTCCGCGTCGAAGCGTGATGATCGACGATCAGGCGAGAGCCTCTTTGGCCCGTCAGAAAGGTCCAAGTCCACTGCAGGAAGACGCTCAGGCGGAGGCCGGATGTGGCCAGGAACTGGAGGTGGACGAAAGCCCAAACCATCCACGCGAGCAATCCGCTCATTTGGATCTTCCAGCTTTGCAGTACGGCAAAACCCTTGCCCACCACGGCCATGGTGCCCTTATCGAAGTAGCGAAACGGAGCCGGCTGCTTACTCCCGGTTATGCGGCTGTGAATGAGTTTTCCCGCATAACACCCTTGCTGCATCGCCACCTGCGCCACGCCGGGAAGGGGCTTGCCGTCTTGTTCGAATGCAGCTGTATCGCCGACCACAAAGACTTCGGGATGTCCGGGGATAGTCAGATCTTTTTGAATGCGTACCCTTCCGGCACGGTCCGTCTCCACGTTGAGCCACTTGCCCGCCGGAGAAGGCGCGACCCCGGCGGTCCAGATCACGGTCTTGCTCGCAATGCGCTCACCTCCGACCACTACGCCGTCTGCGTCGATCTGATCCACGCCATGTCCAAGGCGAATCTCGACGCCCAGATTCTCTAGTCGTTGCTTCGCAGCCTGAGAGAGGTGTTCTGAGAATGGGCCCAGAAGTCGCGGCGCCATATCGAAAAGTACAATTCGAGCCGAGGCAGGGTCGATGCGACGAAAGTTCGACTTCAGCGTCGTCTTGACTAACACCGCCAACGCCCCGGCCATCTCGACGCCCGTCGGGCCTCCGCCTACTAGAACAAAGGTCAGCAGGTCTCGATGACGGCTCGGGTCTTCTTCCGCCTCTGCGAGCTCGAAGGCCTGCAGGACCTTATTGCGAGTTTCCTCAGCGTCCGCAAGGCTCTTCAGTCCTGGCGCGAACTCTTCAAATTCGTTCCGGCCGAAGTAACTGTGAGTGGCGCCGGTTGCCAGGATCAGGTAATCGTAGGTTAAAGGTACGTCTTGCCTGTCGGCGTCGCTTACGAAGACACATTTCTTGTCCTTGTCCACTCCCGTGACCTCGCCTTGGAGCACGGTCGTGTTCTTGTGGCTTTGGAGAATTCCCCGGATTGGAAAACCAATTTGACTGGGCGCTAGAACCGACGTCGCTACTTGGTAGAGCAGGGGCTGAAACAAGTGGTGATTCGTGCGATCGATCAGGATGATTTCCGCGGGCGCGTTCTTGAGAGCCTTGGCGACGGCGAGTCCGCCAAAGCCGCCGCCGACTATGATGATTCGAGGCTGAGCCATTTACTCCTCAATTTCTTTCAGTTCTTCTGTCCAACGCACGAGAACAATGCAACCGGCTCGCCATCCGGAAACCACTGAAAGGAAAAGGAAGTGAGCACCGAAATCGCGAAGGGTGTTTAGCAAGTGACGAACAATGAGCAGGAGGCAAACGGACTGTGACGCTCAATCGAGGTTGATGGCTTCAGCTCGTGCCCAACGAGACGAACCGGATTCTTCGGTGGCGCTTCAATATTGTTAGCTATGCTTCGCGGCAGCACTCTCAGTTGCACTCGCTAGTGTTCGTGTATTGGTTGTGGCCATCCGATTGCTTTTCCCACAGCGAAGGGAGTCGAAGTTGTGACCAGTGCGGTGATAGGCAGTTCACCAGTTCTCGATTCCGAAGTGTCGGGGACAATTATTTCGTTAAGAGAGCGTTTTGAGGTCGTGCGCCGCAATGAAATTCGTCGGGTGCGCGGTCGCCTTGGCAATCTCAGCTCTCACCAAGAGAATGTCGTGGAGTCGCTCAGTCGTGGCATCGTAGAAAAGGTGCTCCAGGCGCCCGTGGAAATGTTGTTGACAGTTGCTGCAGCTCGTCAGCCTGCCTCTATCCTCGAGACCGTGCGCAAGATTTTCAATCTGCCAACGTAAAGTCATAGTCCAAAGCGAGCTCTCCGCCAACATCGAACGAAGCCGATGAGGCGGTTTTGCAAACGAATTCAAACGCCGAACGGTGGAAATCATCCGCACCTGCCTTTGAGGAGACTTCCATTTTTCAGCTCCAAAAGAGTCTGCCACCGCAGCGGGCACGACCACACACATCTACACGCTGATTGTAGGCAAGCATCAGGATCCCGAACTTTTTCATCACAGTCTGCCTCGTCTCGGCATTCAATCCGCTGTCCTCTTCGAGCAATTGCCGTACTTTGTCATTGGTTAAGTCGTTGTCTTTGCCAAATGCCTGCGTCTCAATGTTTTCAGCGGGGACTTCCTGCTCGACCAAAAACTGTTTCGCGAGTTCCGCCCGTGGTTGCGAGAGCAGTTTGTTGTAGCTTTCAGCTCCCCTTTTATCGGCATGTCCCGAGAGCACGAGATGCGCATCCCTACTTATAGGCAAGATATTTCTTGAATTCCTCCGCAACGGTTTTGAGCGCCTCCTTTTCGCTCGAAAGTAGGGCTGCTTCCGAACCAGCACTTCGTGGTCGAATCGGTCGGAAAGAATACGCTCCGCATCGAAAGAGCGCCCGGCTCAATGGATCCCACAATGCGAAGAGCAACAGTCTGTGTTTGAGTTCCGCCGCAATCGTTGGTCGCCTTCAACGTGTAGGAGACTGTCTCAGCCACCGGCCCTGGATCGGTCTTTTGCGGAGCGACAGTCAGATTGCGACTGCCTGAGTTCTCGACTCCGCCCAGTGAGTCAATCGCAACTGCTGAAGCATTGCTGGCTGACCAGCTGAGTCGGGTGCTGTTGAACTGTTCAGGCAAAGTTCTGAGCGTTACCGGGCAAGACCATCACGCACACCTCAAGGACATATTGATAGCGCTAAGACATGGTTAGTTCAGACGCTCCTTGCGGCGGGTCGTCGAACTTCGGATGAGGAATTGACATCAATTCTGCCGTTCTTCCCGTTTCGCCTCACTGACCTGAGCACGGCTTGCCCCCAGGCACGGTCCCGCGCCAATTCTTTGTCATGTGACTGTCACTGCCAGGTCGAGCGAACTCAGGTGACATCTCACCATTCGCTTGGGCACTGCTCGAACTCATTGCATCTCTTGTTTTCTCAAGGATTTGAAACAAATCGCGCCAGATGCCGCCGATTTGGACTTCGTATTGCATTTTCTGTGACGCGGAGGAACACATGCGGGCGACCTCAACGCAATTAACGCGGCTTAGGGCGACGGATTGCGCCTTCAGCAGAAAGGTGCACCACCATGCCTGACTTCACTGCAAAACCAAGCGTCTCCATTGTCGTTCCTTTCCACAACGAGGAAGGCAACGTCACCGAATTGTATGCTCGGCTGCACTCAGTGATGGAAGACGTTGGTTGGGAATACCAGTTTGTCTTTGTGGATGATGGGAGCACTGATCTCACATTTAAACGCCTGCGGGATCTCGCCGCAATCGACCCCCGCGTAGGCGTTGTCCGGTTACGCCGAAACTTTGGTCAGACCGCGGCTCTGGCGGCTGGGTTTACACATACCAAATGTGACTGTGTGATCGCCATGGACGGCGACCTTCAGCATGATCCGGCGGAGATTCCCCGATTCCTGCAGAAGCTCGAGGAGGGATACGAAGTTGTAAGCGGTTGGCGCAAGCACCGCGCTGACAACCTGTTGTTGCGGAAGATTCCTTCACGTTGCGCAAACTGGCTTATGGCCAAGCTTAGCGGCGTCAACATTCACGATTTCGGAACAACATTTAAGGCGTACCGCCGCGACCTACTTTCCCAATTGCCGCTGTATGGAGAGATGCACCGATTTATACCAGCTTTAGCGTCTGCGTACGGCGCCTCGATCTGTGAAATCCCGATTAAAAACCCTCCTCGGAAGCACGGGGTATCACATTACAACTTGTCTCGCACCTTCCGAGTCATGTTCGATCTGCTCACCATCCGGTTTCTGCTTCGCTACATGTCGCGGCCGTTGCACTTCTTTGGCAGGCTCGGCGTGATCAACATGGGCGCCGGATCCGCCGTGGCGTTTGGGCTCCTAGCGGAGAAGGCTTTGTATCGAACCAATGTCGTGGAGCAACACGCACTGCTGCTGGTTTTTGCCGCAGTCCTGGTACTGCTCGGCCTGCAGTTAGTCGCTCTCGGACTCCTCGGCGAATTGGGAGTCTGGCAGTATTTCAACCCGGCAGCGCGGAAGCCATATGCCGTATCCGAGGTTTTTGATGTGGGCGCAGGTACTGGGGTTGATATTGCGCCCGAGTGGCGGTCATGAACATGAAGGCGCTCGCGATGGAACCGGAAGAGTCTGCGTTGCATGAGCTTCAAGATCGTTCCTGGCGCTGGCATCGGGATGCCGCGATCGCGCTCATGCTTGCAGTCCTGGCGTTTGCCATTCGGTTCAATCACTTGGACTTCAACAGCCTGTCTGAGGACGAGTCGGCAAAGTGGACCGCCGTTCAGGAATATCGTCACGGACACTTTGTGGGCGTCAACAGCGAGCACCCAATGATGCTGAAGGCGCTCGCCTGGGGCAGTCTAGCTGCGGGCGAGCGCTGGAACCGCCTGGCCACGCTCCATGGCTGGCCCACTATGCGCCCCGAAGGCTGGCTCCGGTTTCCCAACGTTTTATTGGGCGCCGCGACGGCTGCGATCCTTTTTCTATTTTGTCGACGCATGATGGGGGTTGTGGGGTCACTCGCGGCAGGCTCCTTCTGGGCAGTGTCGCCATTGGCTGTTGCCTTGAATCGGCTTGCCAAAGAAGAAACGCCGCTTACCTTCTTCACCCTTCTGGCCTGTTACTTCTACTGCCTGGCCCAACAGGCAGATTCGGACGAAAGTGCGCGCCGATGGTATGACCTGAGTGCGATTGGGTTTGGATTGGCTTTTGCGTCGCAATACATTCTTCACCTCCTTGGCTTGAATGCGCTGGCTTGGCTTCTTGCCGGAAGAATGGGACTTACTCGCAATCCTTCGCGTTTCAGCTACAGGCGATTCTACCTAGTGACATTCCTCGCCTTCGTTCTGGTGAACCCGGTCGTTCTCTTCCCGAGTAACTTCAGCGCAATCCTTCATTGGCTTCACCATGATGGCGTCATGCACAGTGGCTACGACTTTGACGGAACGCTCTATATGAACTTTCCATCGCGTCTGCTTGCTGGAGTTCCATGGACGTTCTATTTCTGGCTCCTACTGATCAAGACCCCCATTCCAATGCTGGTCGCCGTCATCGCTGGAAGCATCATGCTGCTGCGAGTGCGTCGGAGCCTTGCATCCTGTTTTTTTCTTACTCTCGGAGTACTGCAACTGGCCGGACTCTCGATTTCTGGGGCAAAGTGGGTGCGTTACTCACTCCCAGTGCTGCCATTTCTCTTCTTGGCTGGAGGCTATGCGGTGCAAGCGACCTGGGACCGTATGACGGAAAGGAAATTGTCATTGGCATTCGTTGGGCTGGCCACTGCCGCTCTGTTTGCCTTGCCTTTGCTTGAACTGCACGCATGGTCTCCATTCACCTCCTTTTATCTAAACGCAATTGGCGGAGGACAGAAAAATATTGCGCGCTATTTCCCGCAAGATGAGGTTTCGGAGTTCGACACACGGGAAGTAGCGCAGCAGGTATGTTCAAGGGCGGACGCCGACGCGCGGCTGGCGACCGCCAGGCCGATGAGCATGACCTATTACGTAGAGAACTGCGGTCGCGCTGATATTGAGGTTGTTCCTCTTTACGACCGCCATTATCAGCCCCGGGAAGGAGACATGATTGTTCTTGAGCCGTCCCGGCGATTCTTTGAAACGCAGAAATTCTTCGACGCTCTCGGAAGATCTGGTATGTCGCGCCGTGAAGTCCGCGTCGGACCGGTTCTCGCTAGCACGATTTATTTGTTCGACTCATCCCAGCCACAAACAACGAGGCAAGGCCAATGGACGCTCGCTCAGCTGCGGAAGTCATCATCTGAACTCGAGACAAATACTCATATGCCAGAGTTCGGGAGTTTGAACGCTATTGTCGCTTCACCCGTTTCCCATGGAGAAGGAAATGAATCCATTTTCCCAAGGTTTTAACTTTCACGCAGGCCGGTTTCTGACGACGTTGGCTTTGCTGGCAGTCTGTGTTCCGGCAATCGCACAGCAGGCGACCGTATCTGCGCCCTTGAGCGCTGATGAAGTCATGCGGCGCGTTGTGCAAATGAACGAACAGCGCGCTAGTGCGCTCGAAACCTACACAAGTGTTCGAAGCTACCATCTCGAGTGTCATGGCGTATCGCACAAGACGGCAGACATGGTCGTTCGCGCTGAGTTCGATGCGCCGAACAAGAAGGTATTCACGATCGTGTCAGAGAGCGGATCGGATACCGTTCGGAGTCATGTATTTAAGAAGCTCCTTGAGGCCGAGCAGGAGTCCAGGCGCGCAGAGAATCAGGAGCGTTCGGCCATCACTCCTCAGAACTACACATTTCAACTCACCGATTACCAGAAGATCGATGGAAGCGAGTTCTATGTGCTCGAGGCACGCCCGCTGACCAAGAACAAGTTTCTCTTTCGAGGGCGCCTCTGGGTGGATGCAAAAGCCTTCGCCATCACTCAAGTCCAGGGTGAGCCGGCAGTCAATCCTTCGTGGTGGACGTTGAAGACTGACTTCAAACGAAACTATCAAGAAATTGGTAATTTCTGGCTGCCCGAGTCAAACGAGAGCGAGACGAAGGTGCGCATTTTTGGGACTGCAGTTCTGACTATCAAATATGGGCAATATCAAATCACAGAGGCTCACGGCTCAAATGCAGCTCTTGCCGTGGAGGAGAAGCCCTCTAATGGACAGTAACTCGACTTTGGCAGAATCCACATCGAGGTTCAGGAAAGGAGAACGCTACCCCTTGAAACTAGATCAATGTGCTATCGCTGTTTATAACATCAATCCCTCGGGAGCAGATCATTGCACTGTATCTCCGCGGCTCCCAAAGCCACAGGTTCGAATTGATTCTTGGATGGAAACGTTTCTTGGGGACGAGAAGGAACAGCGTCCCGTCTCTTTCAGCCCGCAGAAAGAGGATTTATTTCGCGACAGCCTGGTTATATCAGGTGGGAAGTTACGACCGCTAAGTCCCTGGGCGGCAGTCGGATCGATGGCGCTGTTGTCGCTCATTTTGGTGGCGCTAGTTATCATTCCGCTGTTTCATACCGATACGCTGCCCACGCGGGAGAGATTGACAATGTTATATCTACCGCCGGCGGGCGCAGCTTCCAATGTCAGCACGCCTCCAGCGCCGACACCCACCTTCAGAAACGCCCCGACAAAGATAACCATTCCTAGTGCAGTGCATACGGCCCAAAAGGCACCTTCGCCTGCGGTGGCTGCCCCGGCCGGAGTAGTTGGGGGAGTTCCTGGGGGAGTTGTGGGCGGAATTCCCGACGGAGTGATCAGCGGCCTGGTGCGTAGCAATGGAACTGCGCCCGTCCTCGCGTCGACGACCGCCCCCGCGCCAAAGAGAACGCGTGTCCCCGCCCGGATAGCCGAAGCCAACTTGGTCTTTGACGTTGCGCCGAAGTATCCGCCTGAGGCCGGTCGGGAACGGATTGAAGGAATCGTAGTTTTAATGGCCGTGATCGGCAAGGATGGCACCGTGCGCGATGTGCGAGTCGAGAGTGGGTTGCCAGTGTTGGCGCAAGCCGCAATCGAAGCAGTAAAGCAATGGCGCTACCGGCCGTATCTCTTGAATGGAGAACCGGTCGAAATCGACTCGCAGATCACAATTAACTTCAACTTGTCTAGAGGGTAGAAATGTCAACAACTCACAACTATACGGATGGCTCTTGTCACTGGTTCTCGGGAAATCTTCTGAATTTAACCCTATTTCTACTCATTTCCCTGGCAGGCGGGTTGATTCTTGTTGTATCCGCGTCCGCACAATCTTTTAGATCGACAAACACAAATACGGGAAGCATCCAGGGAATAGCAGTCGACAGTAACAACGACCCGGTCCCTGATGCCAGGGTAGCGTTGCAAGGGCCGGACGGCAATCGCCTCACAGTTGTGACGAAGGACGAGGGAACTTTTTCGTTCCACGACGTCACGCCTGGGGTTTCGTACAAGCTCACTATCACTGCTGAAGGGCTAGCCGATTGGAATTCGTCCATTACCCTGGAACCCGGAGAGAACAAAACTCTAGCGGACATCCAACTCCGAATTGTGGCTGCGCGCCGGGCGGTTACTGTAACGTATTCTTCGAAGGAGGTTGCTGCTCAGCAGCTCAAGGCGGAAGAGCACCAGCAAGTTCTCGGGTTTATACCAAACATCTATGTAACATATGAACCTCACCCCGAACCTCTTACTGCGGGCATGAAGTTCCACTTGGCCTACAAAGGTCTCACCCACCCAACATTCTTTGCCTTCGAGGGTTTATGGGCCGGAGTCGAGCAGGCAGGTCATATGACCGATTATCCCCAGGGTGCAAGAGGATATGCCCAGCGGTTCGGTGCTAACCTCGCCAGCGGCGCCAGTGAAGCCTTTTTCGGCAATGCTGTTCTGCCTTCTCTTCTGCATCAGGACCCTCGATATTTCTATGAGGGCACTGGGACAAAGGGATCTAGGGCATGGCATGCGATCGCAGCTCCGTTTGTCTGCAAGGGAGACAACGGGAAATGGCAGCCGAATTATTCTCAGTGGGGTGGCAGTTTGATTTCAGCTTCGCTTTCGAATACTTACTACCCAAGTTCGCAACGTGGTCCTGGGCTTGTGTTCACAAACTTCGGGACCAGCATGGGCCTCCATGTTGCTCTCGGTCTGGCTCAAGAGTTTTTGTTGGGCAAATTCACAAGCAGGGGTAAGAACTAGTGGGGTCTTCCATGGTTAACGTTCGTTGGCGAGACCAGATGTTGCGATTTGCCGCCGTACTCCTCGGCGTCACCTTGCTGGCCTGTTTGGTGCGTCGAACTGGTCTCCACATCATCGCCCAGCAGGCGAAAACCGTGGGCTGGGGAATGGCACTCATAATCGTCCTCGGCGGCATATCTCACCTGATCAAAACCTGGTCCTGGCGGCTCACATTTCTTTGCGACCTCCGCCATTTGTCCCTCGGTCGTACGTTCGCACTTCGCTTAATTTCCGAAGGTATTGGGAAGTTAGGCATTGCCGGACAGGTCGCCGGAGAAACCACGAGAGTGTTTTTATTGGGTCCGTCGGTGCCTGTCGCGAATTCCGTTTCTTCAGTCACGCTCGATCGTGGACTCTACGCGCTAACGTCCGCGATGGTGAGCGTGGCCGGAATTGTTTCGGCGCTCCTCCTGATTTCGCTTTCCAAAAGTTGGCGGCTCTATCTCGTGTTGCTAGCCTTTGTGCTGCTGCTGTCGGTGGTGGCAACTGTCGTAACTGTGCGACGTCGTTGGCCGATGTTGTCCGTATGCGCAGGAATGATCGCGCGCCTGCCATGGTGCAGAGCCTGGGTAAAAGGCAAACAGTCGGTAATTCGTTCTGCTGAGAACAACCTTTATCAGTTTTGCCATGAGGCACCGAAAGCATTTTGGGGCAGTCTGAGCCTGAACCTGGCGTGTCATTGTCTGGCAATACTAGAGGTCTATTTGCTCTTGCACTTCATGCGAGTGCCCGCCAGCTTGGTACAGGCATTGATTTTCGAAGGTCTAACCAAGTTGGTCAATGTCGTAGGAATCTTCAATCCAGGAAACGTAGGGACCTACGAGGGCGGAAACATGATTCTGGTGAAGTTGATCGGGGCTGGCAGCGCAACTGGTTTGACGTTGTCCTTGTGCCGTCGCGCCCGGTCTCTATTCTGGTCAATGATTGCGGGATTGTGCCTGATTGCGATCTCGATGTCGAACAGATCTTCACAACTCTATGCACTGGCGCATGGAGCAGATCTCGCCGACGTTTCATGCACCACGAGATAAAACTGATGACCATGCAGAAGCGACGAATCCCCATAATTTTGCCGCCGGCCCAATCCAGCGTCGGCTTAGGCAAGTCTTGGATCTCCAACCTACCCTGCGGAGGGGAAGAAGAGCTTAATAATTAATGATGATGAGGAGCAAGGCTTGAAGTCTGGTAAGCAGGAAACCCAGCAGCTGATCCGAATCGCAAAAAACATTGGACTGATTGGCTTCGTCGCCGCCTCCCTGCTGCTCTGCTCCGCCCATTCTTTTGAGCCGGCGATGAGACTTTATCGGGCCAAGCCGGAGGACGTCCCGCCCTGGGCCGAGCAGGGGAATTTTCGTTTCATTCGGCTGGACGGCGGACGAATCGAAAGTTGGAAGGCTGAGCGGACCTGGTGGGGCAAAAACTTTAGCGCCAAAGAGAAGGATGTGCTAACTCACATCTATGACCGCGATTTCGATCAAATGCTCGATTTGCTCAAGCAGGCGGACTTCAACTGGATCTGGATCACTTGGAGCAACGGTTGGTCGTTCGAGGAAGAGAACGAGAACCGGGAGAACCTGAAAAAGGTAATCGCGCGCTGCCACGAGAACGGCATCCATGTATCCGCTTACCTGTCGGCTTCCAATATGTTCCGTAAGAGCGCTTATCCTGACGATCCAGAAACGAAGAATTACGGACTGTGGATGCACGGTATCCCCATGTTCTACGCTGGCCTAACCAAGAGCGATCTGCAAGTCTCATGGGGCCGACGGCTGGCCGACGCGCGCAAGCCCGGATGGCGCGCCTATCTCTTGAAGAAGGCGGAGCTGGCGGTGGACGCGGGAGTTGACGCGATCGTGTGGGACAACATGATCGGCTACAACGACGGCCTGGCCCAGTTGCTCGATGACACCCAGCGAATGGCGAAGCGCAAGGCACAGGAGACCGGCCGGCCCAAGGTCATGGTGGAAGCAAATATCCACATTGCACCGGACCGCTTCGCGATGAATGACATCAACGAGCTGATCTGGGAGGAGGACGGCAAGGACACTCCGGGCGTGTGGAACGGTCATTGGCAAGTGGGCAACGCGCGCAACATCAAATTTCTCAGCGGGGAGAAGCAGGCTTGGCAGCCCCTTACGTATGAGAACGATCTCTATCACTGCGGCCCACGCGAAAGCTGCATCCCCAGCCCATCCGAACAGAAGCTTTCGATCGCCGAAGCCTATGCCTTCGGTGCAGCCACTTCGCGCAACATCGAGGGACGATTCCTCGCAGCTCTGATCAACGGCGAGCCAGGAGCCCGGGAGGCCTGGACTGCAATCGCTCAATACAACCATTTCTTGGTCGAGCATCGGGAGCTGTATCACCAAGTAGAGCCGGTGGCTCAGATCGCCTTGATCTCCGCAGAGCCGCAGAGCCCGCTGGCTGACGAATTCCTGAAGCAGAGCGTCTTTTTCGAGACGAAAGTGCTAGCGCACCTGAATAAAGGAGTCCCCTTGGACCAATTCAAGGTGCTGGTGATACCGGCGAACCTGCCCAAGCTCAGCGCCGAGCAAGAGGCTCGATTAAAAACGTTCAGCGCCAAGGGAGGGCTGATCATCAGGGACGGAAAGCTGAAAGCGGGGATTGCGACACGCGCCGAAGCCGCGGCCGGTGGACCTCGCATCAGCCTGGAGCCGCGCGGCCACGTGCTCGGCCAGTTGACTCGGAAACCTGACGGTCGGACTTTGATCCTCCACTTGCTCAACTACGATCACCAGACCCCGGCAGAGAACGTCAAAGTCCGGCTGGAGTTGAGCGGGCTGGTCACAGACCCGAGCCGCTTGGAGTTGAAAGTTCTTTCGCCAGACGCAACCCAGCCTCAGTTGGCTAGGCTCTCTCTGCACGGGAGCGTTGCCGAGTTCACCCTGCGCGAGATCGATCACTATACTGTGGTGACTTTCTCGGACAGGGCCGGACAGTAGTTTATCGAACGGCAAAGGATTCCTGTGTCACCGCCCACCGATCCCCTGACCGAGCATTCGGATGTTCCAGAACTAAGGCAGACGAAGCAAGCACAAGCGATATCCATATCACGTCGGCCACAAGTAAATGCAGAATCTGGAGCCAAACGGGGGCGAGTGTCAGTACATTCAGCATCCCAGTCCCGATTTGGGCGAACAAAAGGATGATAAGAGCCATCGACGCGCGCGACTGGCCAATTGGCCGTGACGTGTTCTTGAGCACGACCCAGATGACATAAATTCCTGCGATGACTGCTAGCAAGGGATGTAGGAGCCGAAAGTGCAGGAGACCAGGGCTGTCGGAACTAAAGTCCCGTAATATTGACGCGCGGAGCGATGGTGCGGGGAAAAGGGTATCGCCGAGGGCGGCTACGGTACCGGTCATACCAATGGCGAGCACTGCGAGCAAACCAACGACAACAGTGCTCACCTCTGTGCGTTTTTTGATCAAGGTGAATTTTTCGCTGCCGCTCTGAAGCCAAGCGGCTGTCAATGCAAGCAGTGCAAGCAGCAAAAGAGTATTGCCAAAATGCAAACAGAGAAAGAGGACTCGCATGGCAGATTGGTCCCCGGCTACATGACCGAACAAAACAAGAGCAGCTCCCAATAGAGCCTCATTTGCAAGACAGGCAGTAGCCAATATCGCCGAGTAGCGCGCCCAATTCCCCTTGGACGTTGCGCGCCAGCACCAGAGCAGGAGAATAGCAACCATCAGCAGTGCAATGCCGCTCGTCGTCCGGTGTGTGAATTCGATAATTGTTTGCGCCTTGGCGCTCGTCCCCAGAACGCTGCCGCCGCAGCCAGGCCACTTGTTGCCGCAGCCCGCCCCCGATCCCGTGGCTCGCACAAAAGCGCCCCAAAGTACAACGGCGACGTTGAAACACAGTGTCGTCCAAGCGAAACGAGCCACACTCGACACGTTTTCACCCCTTTATTGCTGACGTGGCAGGAAGTGGCGTCAGCAGTTTCTCGATGGCCCGCTGCATTGTCCGATTCATCTGCGAGACGACGGCGGATACTTCGCGCTGTCCGACTGTTCCCACCTCGTCGACGGTGTTCGTCCACACCGCCGAACCAGTGCTGAGGTTCGTCATCTGAGCGGTGATTGCGACCTCGACCTTGACTCCGCCTTCATAGTCGACCTCCTCAAGTTTTTCAATGCGTCCGCCGAGGACGTAATCGACGTCAGATCGGCCATCGTACGGTTTTACCTGCTTGAAGTTTCCGCTGGCGCGCAAACGCTCAGTCACGGCATTGGTCACGGCTTCTCGCGGATCAACCGCCCATCGGTGGTAATTATAGAAACCGATTTGTTCCGGGGAGGTTTTGTAAACAATGGCGCCTTGATGCAGGTAAGTAGGCGATCGGAATTCGCGCACGGCTAAGGATGCGCGGACACCCTCCGGCACCGGAGGATCCGGCGGCGGCGGTACATGGAGAGTGTAGTAGTTCGGATATTTCACCGCTCCCCCACAGCTAGCTAACGCGATCAGGGCTGCCAGGGTAAAAGAAATGGCGATTAGTCTCTTCATACATCCTCACTTTTGTTGTGGAACTGCGCGTTCTTTCGGTTGCCTGATCCGAATCAAGCTCCATGGACGCTGCTTGAGCGAGTCGGTCAACTGATCCAGATTGTCCGTTGCCACCCGCAGGTTTTCTACCGTATCGTCGATTTTGTAGTCATTCGCTCGCACCAAGACCTGGATGTCGGCCAGTAATTGCTTGGCTTGCTGCAAAGTCGTCTGCAACTCAGATAGGTCTTTTTGAAGTGGCTTTCGCGCGTCCGTGACCGTGCCGTTCACGTTCTGAACGGTGTCATCGGCGTGCCGGGCTAGCATGCTTAGTTGATCGGTGAGACGATCGATCTTAGGCCGTTCAGTGGCCAGGATTCCATTGACATTGTCCAATACAGCTTGAATCTTTTGCTGATTCGGCTTGCCGGTCACGGTGTTCAAATTGGCAAGAAGAATTCGCGTGTCGCTAGTTATACCTCCCAATTCTCCACGGACTTGGGTAATCAAGCCGTTTGCGTTATCAGCGACCGTGGCCATTTTGCCGGCGATTTCATCCAGGCTCGCGGCTTCTTGCGATGAGATAGATGATCCAGGAGGAAGGCGTTTTGCATCATTGCTGCCGGTAGTGATGGATAGCGAGGCGGCGCTCATGACGCTGGTCATCCCCAGCTTGGCGACAGAAGCCTGATTCAGTGGCGTACCTTGTTTCAGGCTAAGCAGAATCTCGATCTTCGTTGGGTCCGAAGCCCATGGCCGAACCGACGTTACTTTGCCTACGTCGATTCCACCAAAGAGCACCGATGCGCCGGGCTCAAGTCCGCCGGCATAGCGCAGATACGTTCGATACGGAACAGTATCGCCACTAAACTGGGCGTTTACGAGATAGAGGGCCGTGAACGCCAGAATCGCGAAACATCCCAGCACGAATGCCCCGACCTTTGCTTCCGTTGTCACTGATTTGTCTCCTGAGTGTGCAAGTACTTTTCGAAATGAGCGATGATGGCGGTCGCATCCGCCAGCTCCTCGGGAATGCGATCGAGGAAGTGTCGGACATGGAGATCCTGACTCGCCTTGATTTCATCCTTAGTACCAACTGAGATGAACTTCCCCTTGTACAGCATCGCAATGCGGTCTGCGATCCGGAAGGCGCTCGACATTTCATGGGTGACGACGATCACCGTCATCTGGAAGGCCTCCTTGAGGAGCAGAATGAGTTCATCGAGTTCCGCAGCAACAATGGGATCAAGCCCAGCCGAAGGCTCATCGAGCACCAGAATTTCAGGATCAAGCGCAAGAGCACGAGCTACAGCGCCGCGTTTCTTCATGCCTCCAGACAGTTCCTGTGGGAGTAACTTTCCGAAATCTGCCAGGCCGACCACCGCTAACTTTATCCACACCATCAGATCGATGATGGAAGGCGCGAGCCTGGTGTGTTCGCGTAGCGGCAATGCGACATTGTCTTTGATCGAGAGCGAGTTGAACAAAGCCGCGCTTTGAAACGCCACGCCAATGGAATGGTGAACCCTTTTCAGTTCCGCAGGCGAGCAACGCGTAATGTCAACCCCCTTGACGATCAGGTCGCCGGATTTTGGGCGCTCGAGTCCGATGATCTGACGCAAAAGCGTGCTCTTTCCAGAGCCGCTCCCACCGAGCAGGACCATCGTTTCGCCGGGTTCGATGTCGAGATTCAGCCCATCCAATACGCGGCGACCGTCGTATTCAACCACCAGGTCGCGAATGGAAATAATTGGCATCAGGGTTTCACCGTGAAATAGAAGATGGCCGTGAAGATCGCGTCGGCCACAATGACGAGAAAGGTTGACTTCACCACAGCGCTGGTGGTCGAGCGACCGACGGAATCCGGTCCTCCCCGAGCGCGGAATCCTTCCAGACAACCGACGTGAGCGATGATCGTGGCAAAGGCCAAGCTCTTAATCAGACCAGTGATCACGTCGCGCAGAGCAATGGGTTCCATCACATAACGGAAATACAACAATGGTGCGAGCCGCGTGCTGAAGAACATGAACAATCCGCCCGCGAAAATACCAAAAACATTGGAAATGACAGTCAGACATGGAATAGTGATCAGTGCGGCCAGATACTTTGGTGCAAGCACTAACTCGATCGGTTCCAGAGCCATGACCCGCAAAGAATCAAGTTCCTCGGTCACCTTCATAGTTCCGATCTCGGCGGCAAAGGCTGATCCCGATCGGCCGCTCACTGCAATCGCTGTCAGCAACGGACCGAGTTCGCGTGTGAAGCCGACCGCAACCAGCTCGATGACATAGTGCAGGGCCCCAAAGCGTCGCAACTCGGAGGCTCCTTGCATGGCAAGAATGAAGCCGGTGCAAATCGCGATCACAGATACCATCGGAAGGGCGTCGTACCCGATCTCAAGCATCTGCCGCACCGTTGCTTGCCAGCGATAGCGGTTCCCGACGAATGGCAACGCACTCTTCATGGCACACAGCGTCGACCACAACTGAAGGTTCAAGCTCCCGACATAATCGAGTTCGTTGAGCGTCCTCCTTCCAACGTTTTCGAGAACATTCGCCATTAAGACACCTGCGCTACGGGCGAAGCGCCCTCGCAGCCTTGATTTTCGAATAGAGACGATAAGCGCGTAGCCTGAAATAACTTGAGAAGTCGTCCATGCAAACCCTGCACGCACAGTGTCGTCTGCCGCATGCGTGCCACTTTCAGCCCTTCGATCAGGGTCGCAAGGCCGGAGCTGTCAAGGTAGGAGACATCACTCAAATCAACGATGACAGCCTTCGGCGACTGTCTTCGTAGCAACGCCATTAGTCGATCGCGAAGGGCTGGCGAGGAATCGACGTTGACGCGACCACGCAATCGCACAATACTGCTACGATCACGTTTGCTCACAGCGATCTCGAGATCTTCGTTGGCATTGAGTACGGTGCGCGGCATGCTTAGTTGCTCCTCACTGCTTGGTTCGTAGTCAGTTCGATTTGGTGAAGTCGTTAAATTGCCCAAACCGTTCCGGACTTCGATGGCTTTGATGGACGTTTCAAAAGCTTTTTTCAGTACGTGCCTGCCGATGGTTCTCAGCACGAAACCGAGCATCCATCCCTTGAAGTTCTTGCCTTCGCGTACGACCGCAACGTCAATGTCGGTCGTGCCGTTTGGCTGACGCGCAAGAGCGTAGGTGTAGCCCGACGTGCCTCCCCAAACGTTGGAGTCGATCGTTGTCAGGACGACCTGGTTGGGATCAGACCAGTCGTAGTACAGGCGTTCCCAAATGCCCAGCGAGCCTTCGGTGACGTCGGCCTCAGACCGGCCAACGTAATGCACCTTGAGGGACTCGTCGGCCCTATTGCTAGAAAGCTTCGATCGACCGGGTCCGAAGTCGGTGAGCCCATCAACGAACTGCTCAGGCGTCAAGGTCGTTGTTCGACGGAAGTGAATTTCTGGGGTTTCGTTGATGATGCACACTCCCGTTCTCCTTCCCGTCGACGGCCGACGCCGTAGAAGAGTGCAATCGGCTCGCCATCCGGAAACCTCTAAAAGTAAAGGAAGTAATCCCAGGATCACGGCACCGCGCTCAGCAAAATGACGAACGATGAGCAAGAGGCAGGATGTGACGCCATTTAGAGATCGGTCGATCGACGATATTGTGGGAAGGCCCCGCCGGCGAGAGCAGCCGGCCATGCCGTTTTGAAGATGCGATCGGGTTCCGTAGCGGAACTAGCCGGCGTTGGCTGCTACCGCTAGTGATGGCTCGCGGAGTCTCGAGTGGAGTTCAAAGCGGATCTCAACGCACACGAGTCTCATCGTCGAAGTCCGAAACTTTCCTTAATCGAAATCGCTGCAGCACTTCGAGGCGGCGCGTTGCATCCCAGTTCTCGCCTTCTGCGAGTGCCAGTGCCTGCTCCAAGAACGCTTTGACAGGTCGGCTTCCAAGCGTTCGCGCGGCTAACGCATCGGCAGCTGCTTCCATCTGTGGATCGCGAAGAATGTAGTCATTGCATCCCTGTGCTCCGCTGTCGCTTACCAGGTGCGCCATCTCGTGTCCCAGAAAGCCTTCGAGCTCGACGGTGTCGAACCGCTCTGTCGCCTGCCGCCCAACAACGATCTTGCCTCTCCCATCTACTGCCCTGCTAGCAGCGATATAGGCCATGTTCCAACTTCCGGGAAAAACATAAATGTGCGGATTTGGCCGACCATATGCTCGCGCGACCTTAGTGAGCACGTCGTAGACCTTGCCCGAGAGGACTTCGCGCGCGCCCATTCTACCGAGCATGTCGACTTCGCAGGACGTTTGCGCTAGGCTGTTGACGGTCGAAGGAACTCCGGTCGCATTCGCTTTCTCTTGCAAGGCGAGAACAGCCCCCAACAAGATAACGCCCGCAAGTATTCTCCTAACCGCTACCGACTCCACCGGTGCATCTGACGACGCTCTCCGCCGACTCCTTCCTGTTTGTCGAACGATCTGCATGTATTCGAGGGAATATGGCATTTCTCTGCCGCAATCGAGGCAGCACACATATGCAAGGCCGAGATGGTTCTTGCGCGGCCACGTCGTGTGGGAATGCACGCAGTCAAACAAGTAAGCCCAAATCCATCTCGGCAAGCTCATATTTCCTCTCTGCTAGCGGCGTAACTGACACTGCAACTAGCTCGCCATCGCCAAACCGCTGAAAGGACGGAATGTGAGCCGAGAATCGCGGCGTGGCGCTCAGCAAAATGCCGAACGATGAGGCAAGAGGCCGCCCGCTTCGAGGTGTGACCTTCTACTCTTATGTGTGAAGGCGTACATTTCTCGCCGTCAGAAAAGGCACGCGGAAAGAAGGGCTGGGGCCCGGGCGTGGCGACCCGGGCTCGGATGGTAGGGTTGATGGGGGAAATTGAGGTAGGGCTGCCAGAACGGGGTAGATCACGAGTCACGCTCTGGACTTGGAGCTTTGCGAGGAAGAGTCACTCCATGTGACCACCCCTCTTAGTGAATCTGCCGATGTCGAACTCCTGCGCAGAACGTCGGCACCGATTTGTTCTGCAGTACCGATTGCGAAATTCCCAAAGACAAGGCCAGCGCTCGATTCGCTCCCGGAAAATAAAGACTCGAGAGGCCGGCTGATGCCAGCATGAAGATCATCATTGCGAGTCCAATTGCTAAGTGAATTTCGGGTTAGGCTCGGCATGTATTTGGTCCTTTTTGCATTTGAGTGGATGGGTGCAGGTTCGCTCCCATCCACTCTGTCTTTCGTGCTGTCACGCTGGTTGTCGTTCTCCTTTTCTTGATCATCGACGCAAGAGAACAATGCAATCGACTCGCCATACGGGAAATCGCTGAAACGAAAGGAAGTGAGCACGGAACTAATCCGCATCCTTCAGCAAAATGACGAACGATGGGTAAGGGAAAGGGATGCGACGTTATTTAGAAGCAGACTCTCGCGCAATTGTCGCGGCCCAGCCCATCTGCAGGAGACGATTGCCTTCCCTGTCGGTGACCACGATCCAGCCCGCGATGGGCCGCATAGCATCTCCGTCGCATGCTTCTCGCTCACACGCCCAGCGAGTTCTGAAACGGATATTACCGCCCGCATCAGAGAACCTCGTCGGCAAGGATGGTTGGGATCGTTTGGGCCGTGTCTTGTGGCGGTTTCGTTTCACGGGAATTTAAGCCCAGCCAGACGATTCCAATCAAAGCCCACAGAAGATCGCGGACGCGACGAGTTAGAGCCAGGGCAAGACCGAGTATGGGTGAGAACCCAGTCAGAGCAAACGCGGAGATCGCGCCACCCTCGTCAGATCCCAGCCGTGCAGGAATCCAGCCACTCAACATCTGGATTCCTAGCGTCACGCCTTCAATAACCAGAATCGTGAAGAGATGAATGGATAGGTGAAGAGCCCACAAAACGACCACCACTTCTAACGCAATCAGCGACTGGCACGCGACATCGATCCAGAAAATTCGACGGACCAATGCAGGCTGATTTACTCGATACCTACGAATCGAGGATTCGAACTCTTCGGCACGCGCCAACCATGACGGAACCTTCTTTCCAAGTGTGCGCACCAATGCAGACAGAATTGGATTGCGACGGGTAATAACGAAAACCATCACGGCTAGTGCGAGGATCCCCGCGATCAAGTGGTGAGTCGTACCATGAATGGCAACGAAGGGGAGGCTTACGATACCCATGATCGCGAGCAGTGCGCAAGTAAACCAGTACACTCCATTGTCGAGAAACGTGGCCGTGATAGTTGGCTCGGTCGATGTACCCAGCAGTTTGATCTTCAACGGCTCTGAGATCAGAGGACCCAAGACCGTCAGATACCCCATGGATTGGCCAGCTAATCGCACTCCAGCCAATTTCGGAATATCGACGGACACGTGCTGGCCCTTCAGGGCGGTAGACCAGGCAATGCTTTGCAGAAGCAGGCGTAGAAGACTAAGTGCAAGAACGATCGGCAACGCAACTCGCATCGCTTTTAATTGCTCTACGAGCGTTGAAAGACCAAGGTGGGCGAGGACCCATACAAAGAGGGCAATGGCAACACAAGCAGCAACGAGGTGCACCTTCTTCATTGCGCCAGCCTTGCTTCGTTTGCGAAATGTACTGATGTGGCCTCGGACTCATGCGGGAGATTTAAGGTGTCGTTGGAGTTCTCGATCGTTAATTCCGACTCGCCGAAACTCCTTATGTAGGCATTCGCGCTCTTGCGCATGTGCAGGACCGAACCGCCCTCTTCGAAATCGACCTTGTCCATGAGCGTCCTGATCAAGTGAATCCCCTGGCCATTAGTGGGCAGTTGATTATCCAGAGACGTTGGATCCGGAACCGCTTCATGCTCAAATCCGTTGCCTTCATCCTCGACTGTTATTGAGACTTCGCCATCTCGCGTACAACGGCACTTGACGTAGACGAGTTTGTTAGGATCCTCCTCATTGCCGTGCACAATGGCATTCACAAGCGCTTCACGCAGCGCCACTTCAATTTCGATGTCATTTCCGCCTGCCGCTCGGAACCTTGAAATGAAGCGCATGAGTTGCTCTACGAATGGCGAGATGATGTCGACGTCACTCGGAAGAGTGTTGCGCAGCCCAACGAAAGGAGCAGAGTGCGACGAGTGAGAGAGGGGTGAAGCAACTCGAGCCTGTGTTAGGCCTTCAGCATCCAATGGGCATTTTGCTGTCATCTCTTCCGACATGATGGCCTCCGTAGTGAGCGCAGTCTGGCTTCTGTACATGCAGGCGGCGTGCCATTTGCAGTGCGTTGAAAACACGGCGTTGGTTTCAGGAGTCACCCCGCACCTTCAGCAAAATGACGAGCGTTCAGCTGTCTCGCCCAGCGTCAACGTGGTGAGTCCGGAACAGTAAACGTATGGTTTTGGCGGTACCTTCGTATCACTTTGTGCGAGCGCTCAAGGGGTAGAATGATTGCGCAAGCGGTAGCTAAAGGATAGAGGCTTGCTACTGTTTAGAATTAGGTCGCTTCCGACTTCGCTATCTTCTCTCGGCCACGAAGGCTGCGCGTTTCGCGATGCTTGTGCGCGCAATAACCAGTAACAGAGTTCGCGCTTACTGTCCCCCCGGAGAGGCCAGCCTTGGAGATGTGGGTTTGGCGGCAGGTCTTTGACTTTCTATAGGCACGTCATGCGATTGCCCCAACATATCGTTGTAGCGAATTATGCTCTTGCCCACGAGCACCAGCAGGTCACGCCCGCCAGCGTATTTCACAGTATCCTCTTCCAGAGGAGACGTGTAGAGCACAACATAAACCGTGTTGCCCACCTTAACGGAAACGTCATAGCTGACGGTGCCGAAGTCGTCAGGGCCGGGAGTCTGGTGAATCCTAACATCGGTGATAGTGCCTACTACCCACTTCGATGTGGACTGGCTAAACGCTGGAAGTGCTGTCAGACACACAAGAAAGATAGTCACGAACCTCAACATAGCTGTTCCTCTCGTTTGCTCTGGCCGAGCTCTCATTCTTCTGGACGATCTAGATCATTTGCTGGCGTATGCTATTCGGGCTAATTCCTGCCGTGGCGAAGGCGTGGTCAGAGTCAGGTGAAAGCAGCCATTCGCGGGCTTCGCCTTGGTGTTCCTCTTGCGCCAAGTCCTGCACGGCGCGGAGAATTACGGCCTGATACAAACGGCTGTACCGATGGTGGTTCACAACCAGCGGTGCGGCTTGACGTTTATTCGAAAGTGTCGTCATTACAATCTCCCCATGGCAATCGCCACCGGTCCTTCACAGCCAGGACAAAACTGCGTCTTCGATCCCCGCAAGCGAACAAGCAAGACTCCGCAGCCTTCGCAGAATTTGAGTTCGCGTGAGTTAACTACCTCAGAAGAGTGCAGGGATTCTCCGTAACGATCCGTGAGATTCCAGTTTGATCCTTGACTCATTGGGTCACCGTCATGCTTTGGAACGCGAGGTTCATCGAGGTCCTCTTTCTTGGCCACCGACGCAAGAGAACAATGCAAGTGGCTCGCCATCCGGAAACCGTTGAACGTAAAGAAAGTGAGCAATCAGCATCGCCCCGGATGCCCAGCAAAGTGACGAACCGTGTACAAGAGCCCACTACGCAGCTCGACCACCGCGAAGTATTTCCAAGCTAGATGTCGCGGCCCAGAACGATCCCACCAAGGTGGAAATCAATTCTTGAACCAAATAATGGCTCGTTCCTGAATCCTGAGTGATCTGCTCCCAGCGTTGCCGACGTGTAGGTGGTTTCGGATTGCGCCAAACAATCTCTAACGGTACGGCTTGCGTCATTGTCGTTCTCCTTTTGTCGAACACCGACTCCAAAGAAAATGCAACCAGGTTGCCATCCGGAAGCAGATGAAAGGAAAGGAGCGTGAGCGCCACGATAGTGCGGCATGCTCAACAAAATGACGAACCGTGAACAGAGGGCAGGAGGTAAAATTATTTAGAAGCGGATCTCTTCTGGCCGTACTTATCGATGCCGAGCCGCAGGAGCTTCGATTCCAATGTCGTGCGAGGCATCCCGAGTTTCGCGGCGGCTCCGGATGGCCCTGAAATCCGGCCATGGGTCTCGGCGAGAGTAGCTTTGATCATTTCCAGTTCAGGATCGTCCAACGCGGAAAGGGCTTCACCCCGCGATGACTCTTCCGGTTTACATTCGAGCCAGCTTTCATCCACAACGAAGGCATCGGTTTCACAGAGGATCACTGCACGCTCGACGACGTTCTGCAGTTCGCGAATGTTGCCGAGCCAACGGCACCTTTGTAACTTCTCGAGTGTTTGCTTGCCGATATGCCGGATGTCCTTGCCGGCGTCTTTGGCAAAGCGCCCGACGAAGTATTCGACGAGCAACGGAATATCTTCCACTCGCTCCCGCAGCGGAGGAACTGCAACGGGGAAGACGTTCAACCTGTAGAAAAGATCCTGGCGGAAGCTTCCGGCCGCCACGGCAGCGGGCAAATCGCGATTGGTAGCCGCAATCACACGGACATCGACCGAGATCGGATGATTACTGCCAACCCGTTCAAACTCTTTTTCCTGCAATACGCGCAGGAGCGCGATCTGTGTCTCCATGGGGAGTTCGCCGATTTCGTCCAAAAACAGCGTACCGCCATTCGCGGCTTCAAACCGCCCCACCCGCCGTTGCAACGCGCCGGTGAATGCTCCCTTTTCGTGCCCGAAAAGCTCGGAAGCGATGAGCGATTGTGGAATCGCGGCGCAGTTGACCTTCACAAAGGCCCGGCTTGCGCGTTTCGATCTCCGGTGCAAGGCACGCGCTATGAGCTCTTTTCCGGTTCCAGTTTCGCCTAGAATGAGGACCGTCGAATCAGAGGGCGCAACCTTCTCCACTTTCTTGAGCAAATGGCTCATGGGTTTCGAGGAACCGACGATTTCCTCAAACATTGAAGAGCGATCGATTTCCTCTCGCAGTACGAGGTTCTCGTTCCTGAGGCGCTCTTCAGCCCTCTTTTGGTCGTCCATGTCGGTACCCGTGCAGTACCAGCGGATGATCTGACCGAATTCGTCTCTTAGTGGGTTGTACTCAAAAAGCTGCCAGCGATACTGCCCGGTCTTGAACAACATGCGCGCTTCCATCTCGAACGCGATACCCCGCGAAAACCCGTCTCGACGCTCGGCCTGGATGCGTTCCCTATCGTCAGGATGAGCGGCGAGCCACCACACCTGACTCCAAGCCGGCTCGCCCGGAACGGACGCCGGCCTGGTCATCCCCGCGTGCGTGAACAAGTTCTCATCGGTTAGGTCGCGCACCGTAAGGCCGGTATTCTCTAAAGCTACCTTGTTTGCATACAGGGTTGTGCCATCTGGCGCTAGCACCACAATGAATTGGCGAATAGTGTCAGCGATCGTGCGAAGTTCTTCCTCACTTTGCCTTAGCTTCTCCTCGGCCCGCTTGCGATCGTCGATGTCGGTTGCCGTACAGTACCAGCGGATGATCTGGCCAAATTCGTTTGTTAGCGGGTTGTACTGCATGAGCTGCCAGCGATACTGCCCGCTCTTGAACAAAGCGCGAAACTCCAGATCGAATGGGACTCCACTCAAAAGTCTGTCTCTACGCTCGTCTCGGAGGTGGTTTACGTCGTCGGGATGGACCAC
>Ga0210383_10001145_pt1 | contig 24485 bp, 18 predicted proteins | sample IncBWC14OmetaG_FD_160072 | JGI IMG/M metagenome (GOLD analysis project Ga0210383, IMG submission 160072) | Forest soil microbial communities from Barre Woods Harvard Forest LTER site, Petersham, Massachusetts, United States - Inc-BW-C-14-O ... | reverse complement strand
AGCATCTGGTCCCCGGTGTAGGCGTGGATCGTGGTCATGAATCCCTGCACCACGCCGAACGCGTCGTTCAGCACCTTGACCATGGGAGCCACGCAGTTGGTCGTGCAGGACGCGTTGGAGATCACGTCATGCCGCAGCGGGTCATAAGCGCCCTCGTTGATGCCGATCACGACGGTAAGGTCCACACCCTTACCCGGGGCGGAGATCAGCACTTTCCGCGCGCCGCCCTTCAGGTGCAGGGCCGCGCCGTCCCGGGTGCGGAACTTGCCGGTGGATTCGATCACCACGTCCGCGCCGAGCTTCGCCCAGTCGATCCCCGCGGGATCGCGCTCGGACAGCACCGGGATCGGATCCCCCGCCACGATCAGCGCGTCGTCGGTGTGGTCCACCGGACGGCCGAGCCGGCCGTAGGTGGAGTCGAAGGCCAGCAGGTGCGCCATCGTCCTGGCGTCGGTGATGTCGTTGATCCCCACTACCTGCAGGTCGGTGCGCTCCAGCGCCAGGCGCGTGAACACGCGCCCGATGCGGCCGAAGCCGTTGATTCCCACTCTGACAGTCATGTGAGCTTCCTCCTTACGGGTGTTCTCACCGGCAGTCTGGGCGGCCCGGACGGACCTCGGGTAGCGCCAATAGGCACCTCATGACGGGACCATCGGCCCTTCGGCCGTCGGCAGGCGGGCACAAGGTCCCGGTAAAACCGGGAAGTCCGACCCTGGCTGAGCGAACCGCGACCCGCGCAGGGTGAACACCAGACACACCGCGCCGCTAGAGGAAGAAGTGAGATCGATGCAACCGGGACAAAGGACCACGAGGCACTCGCCGGACCGGACCGAAACCGCTGTGTTCAGCGGGCTGATGGGAGCGTTCCTGGCCGGTTCCCCGTTTGTCGCGTACGCCGCCGGCCGCTGGGCCGACGCCGCGCTCTCCCGCCAGGCGCGGCTTCAGCGGAACGCGCTGTTCCAGGTCCCGGCCACTCTGCTAGGCGAGGCCCCGCTCCGGACGGGGTCCGGAACGCGCTCGGTTCGGCCCGTTCCGGCCCAGTGGCGGGCGCCGGACGGTCAGCTCCGCACCGAGCCGGTCTGCGCGCCCAGCGGGGCGGCAGCGGGCAGCACGGTCACGGTGTGGGTCAACCAGGCCGGCGACCTGGCCGATCCGCCGATGCGGCAGCCCCAGATCGCCGGCCGCACCGAGCTAGCCCAGGGTCTCGCCGCCGCCAGCTTCGCCGTCGCGCTGGCCGCGATCGGAGAGCTCGCCCGCAAGAGCCTGGACAAGCGGGCGGCCGCTTGACCGGGCACCGCGAACCCCTGCGCAAAGCCGCCTGACCGCAGATCAGGGCCCGATCACACGACTGTCAGGCGGGCTTGATACGGCGGCCGGTGACGTGGTGCGGGACGATCCGCAGGAACAGTTCCCGCTCCCCGGCGGGCCACGGCTCGACTCCGGCCTGCGCGGCGGCCTCGCGCTTGCTCTCGCCCTCCACATGGTGCGCCGGGCCCTGGATCAGCACGCTCCAGCCTTGGCGGCCAGGCTCGTCGATCTCGTCGATCTCGAACGCCACGATGTAGTCCCCGCCCGCGATCCCGGTCTGCAGGTCCTCGTCCAGCGCGCTGTGCCGGGTGGTCCGGAACACGATCGCGCCGTCGTGCCACTTGTAGTTGACCGGCAGCACGGCCGGGCCGAACCGGCTGGCGTACGCGATGCGGCCGATGCCGCCCGCCGCTATCAGCCGCAGGCTCTCGGCCTCATCCAGCTCCTCGATGACGCGATCGGCCATGCCTGATCCTTCCCGAGTGCGGCTCTCAGTCCGACCTTAGCGTCATGCACCACGGCCATGACTTTCAACCCGGCAGGAACGGACCTTCGGCCCTGCCCGGCGCCGACCCCGATGACGAGGCTGGCACCAGGAGCAGATGAGTGTAGGAGGCAGTCATGCGAGCCGTCGTAATCTGAGCCGCCACCCGGCCTGCGAAATTCCAGCCGCGACGAGCGGCACCTAGGGCCCGGAGACTAAGGACCTTGTTCCCTATTCCAACTGATCAGCTCCCGGCATCCTCGTTGCTATGTACTCTGACGGCCCGGCGCAGCAGCAACTGTCCAGGGATGAATGTCGCCAGCTCATGGCATCCGTGTCCATGGGCCGGATCATCTATACCCGGCAGGCGCTTCCGGCGGTCGAGCTTGTCAATTTCGCGTTTGACGATGGTGACATCGTCATTAAGACGGACGGTGACGGTAAGCTCGCCGCCGCCACCCGGCACGCCGTCGTCGCATTCGAGACCGATTGCCTGGACGCCCAGCAAGCCGGCTGGAGTGTCACCGCGATCGGGCCGTCGCGGGAAGTGACCGATCCCGAAGACATAGGCCGGCTGCAGAAAATAGACCTCAGCTCGTGGACCTACGGGAAGCGGGAGCACTTTATCCGGGTTTCACCAGAGCTACTGAACGGCCGACGGCTTCGCGCTAACGGCCAGGGGGACGGCAGCGGTGCGGATCGTTTCTGAGGAGAAGCTGAGTGCACTGCTCGGCGGCCATTAGCCGCGAGGTACGCGCCACTCCAGCCTGGTCCCCGAAGTGGGCGCCGTCGGATCGGCCGGGCTGAGCCGCAGCTTGCCGCCGAGATCCTCGGCCCGCTCGGCCAGGTTGCGGAGCCCGCTGCGGTGCGCCCCGGCCGGGATCCCGGCCCCGTCGTCGATGACCAGGACGGTGAGCATCCCGTCCGGATCCACGTCCACCGTCACGTCGACCTGGCGGGCGTGAGCGTGCCTGGCCGCGTTGGACAGGGCCTCGCGCAGCGCGGCGAGCACTTGCCCGGCGAGCTCCGGGCTGACCGGCGCGCCGAGACCCGCGCCCAGGCGCAGCGACGGCGCGAAGCCAAGCAGCGGCGTCATCTCCTCGACCAGCACGACGATGTCCCCACGCAGATACGGTTGGCCGGTGGCATCATGGGCCTGCAGCGCGAAGATGGTGGCCCGGATGTCCTTGATGGTCTCGTCCATCGCGTCCACGGCGTTGGTGATGCGGCTCGCGACCTCCGGCCTGGTGATCATCGGCATCGTTCCCTCCAGCGACATGCCGGTGGCGTAAAGCCGCTGGATGACCAGGTCGTGCAGGTCGCGGGCGATCCGGTCCCTGTCCTGGTAAAGCGAGAGTTGTTCGGCTTCGGCGCGGCTGGCCGCGAACTCGAGCGCGACGCCGGCTTGCGCGGCGAACGAGGCCACCACGTCCGCCTGGGTCTGCGGGAACGGCAAGCCACCGTGGCGCCGTCCGACGGTGAGCACGCCGCGGACGTTGCCCGGCGCGCCGAGGGGGAACACGACCGCGGGCCCGATCTGGCTCATCGCTCCGCGGGCGGCCTTCGAGGCGCGCTCGTCGGCCGCGAAGTCAGCGCTCGTCAGCGGTTCACCGGTGGACTGCACCCGGCCGGACAGGGACTCACCGGCCGGCAGCACCAGGCCGCGGGTGGCGTCGGCACCGTCGCCGTCGGCGTAGGTGATCATCAGCCGGCGTCCTTCCTCGTCGGGCAGGGCGAGCACGGCCAGGTCGGCCCCGGACAGTTCCCGCGCCTGCCGGGTGATGCCGGCCAGTACCTCACCGGGTTCGGAGCCGGACAGCAGCCGAGTGGTGACCTCGGCGCTGGCTTGGATCCAGCGCTGCTGGCGGCGGGCCGCCTCGTACAGCCGGGAGTTCTCGACCGCCACCGCCGCCGCGGCACCCAGCGCGACCAGCACCGCCTCATCGTCCTCAGTGAAGTGCCCGCCGCCGCGCTTGTTGGTCAGGTAGAGGTTGCCGAACACCTCGTCCCGGATCCGCACCGGGACGCCGAGGAAGCCGCGCATCGGCGGATGCCCGCCGGGGAATCCCGACGATGCTGGGTGGGCGGCGATGTCGGCCAGCCGCAGCGGCCGGGGATCATCGATCAGCAGGCCGAGCAGGCCGCGCCCCTCGGGCCAGTGATGGATCGCCTCGATCTCGTCCGGGCTCAGGCCCACCGGAATGAACTCGGCCAGCTGCTTGCCGTCGCCTATGACGCCCAGCGCCCCGTAGGTCGCATCCACCAGCCGGACCGCGGTCTGCACGATCCGCCTGAGCGTCGACTCCAGGTCCAGGCCGGAGCCGATCGCCACGACCGCCTCGATCAGGCCGCGCATCCGGTCCCTGTTCGCCATCACGGCTTGCAGCCGTACCTGCAGCTCGGCGAGGAGATCGTCAAGCTGCAGGTGCGGAAGAAACTCCGCGCGGTTCCCAGCATCCGGTTCCAACAGCAGATCCCTCCCGCTGACGATGCATCGTAAGACTATCCGCCGGACCGCAGGCGGCGGAGGCCAGTGCCAGGCCGGGGAAATCACACTGATAATGCCGAACGGACCGTGGTGGCAGCGGAGTCGCCGATGATGTCGCGGGAGACGAGGGATCTGTGCTGTAGCGAAGAATGGGCGGCTGACTCCAAACCCTATCCCTGGCGGGCCGCGTGCGGTAACGTCAAATCAGATACCGTCCCGGGCGCCATGTCCATGACATGCCTGCCTGCCCCGGTAACCGCCGCTCCGGACCCTGGCGGTACATCGCAATGATGTGCCTGGCAGGAGTCGCGGCCATGATCCCACGAAGCGGTAACCGTCTCAGTGACCTCGACGCGCTGGCGCCCGGCACGCGGCATCACATGCTAGACCCGGGATCGGCAGGCAGCGGGTCACGCTCGCTCGACCATGCGCGCTCCACGCGGAGAGTATCCGGCCATGCCGGGCACGACGGCCTGAGACGGCGCGGCCGGCGGTGTGCGTCAAGGCAGTCCGCACCTTCACCCCCCGGCTCGGCCGTTACGGCGTAAGCCCGAGTCCTTCCGATTACCTGGCATCGGAGTGCACGACATGAATCTCCCCGTTCTTCAGCACACGGGCCCGCTGGCTATCAACATGAACCAGCCGGGGTCTTTCGTGCACTGGTCGATCTTCACGGTGTCGGTGGCGAACCTGGTCCTGATCGCGGTGATGGTGGTGATCTTCGGTGTCGCGCTGCTGCTCCCGTTCCCGCGGGGAGTCCGTGCGGGGCCCGCCGTAACCGCGGATGGCGGCGCCGCGGATGGCGGCGCGGCCGCGGCAGGCATGCCGGCCACGGACGACGGTACCGCGGGCATGTGGACCGCCCGGGTGCGGCGCCGCGCGCTGAAGTCGCTGCCGCCGGGCAAGCTGCTGCCCGACACCCAGCCCGCGTACGTGGCGTCCTGGATCTACGTGTTCGGCGTTGGGTCGCTGGCCGCGCTGGGGGTGGCGATCGTGTCCGGGTTCGGCCTGGCCCTGGGCGGTCCGGACTGGTGGCATTACAACCCGCTGGGGCACTTCTTCAACAGCTTGCACCTGTGGAGCGTCGAGCTATTCATGGCGCTGCTGGTCATCCACCTGTGGGGCAAGTTCTGGATGGCCGCCTGGCGTGGCCGCCGGACCCTGACCTGGATCACCGGCGTGGTTGCGTTCGTGGCCTCGGTGCTGGAGTGCTTCACCGGTTACGTATCACAATCGAACTTCGACTCCCAGTGGATCTCCACCAGCGGCAAGGACGCGTTCAACTCCGTCGGGGTCGGCGCGTTCTTCAACGTGATGAACACCGGGCAGATGCTGATGTGGCACATCGTGCTCCTGCCGTTGGTGCTGATCACGATCGTCGGCGCGCACGTGCTGCTGGTCCGGGTCCGCGGGGTCTCGCACCCGATCGACACCGACGCCGCCCAGGGCGCGGGACGGGGACGGCTGCGCCGCCGCTCCATCGCAGCGGCCAGCGCCGCGCCCTGGCGCGGCCCGAACCGCCGCTACGACATCCTGAAGGAAGGCACCCTCGCCGCGGTGATCGTGCTGGCGCTGACCCTGGGCCTGGCCGGGGTGCTGTCCTCCCCGGACGTCCCGCCGGTCACCGTCGCCACCTGGTCCCGGCTGGCGCCCGCCGACTTCCTGGCCACCGCCGCCACCGAGCTGGACGGAACCAGCGAGACCGCCACCTACGGCCCGCCCTACAACACCACCAGCGGCGCCGCCCAAAAGCTCCTGTTTTCCCCGCAAACCTGGTTCGGGGTCACCCAGCCCGTCGACACGGCGCAAGACTTCGTCCTGGGGCCGCTGGCCTCGCTCGCGGCGGCCGACCCGGCCATCGCCGCCCCGCTGGCCACCTACCGGGCGGCCTCCCCCGCCCAGCAGCAAAAATGGGCCAGCGCCTACGACACCGCCGTGGCCAAGGTGAAATTCGTCAACGGCAACCCGGTCGTCCCCGCGGCCGGCGACGGGCCGGTCCCGGCGCTGATGGCCGACGAGCTCACCCTCGCCCGCAGCGGTGCGCTCGACACCAACCTGCTCTCCCAGCAGGGGTTCTACGGCACCAACTTCACCAAGCCGCTGCTGTTCATCGAGGACGGGTCCTACTTCGCCAGCCAGGCCCAGGCGATGGGCCTGACCGGCAGCCAGTGGGGCGTGATGAACGAGACCGGCAGCTACCCAGGCCAGCCCTGGCTGTGGCTGTACACCCTGTGGTACCAGGTACCCGGCTGGACCAACTCGGCCAACATCGACATGATCGCGATCTACATGACCGGCCTGGCCACCATCTTGCTCCTGCTCGTCCCGTTCATCCCCGGCCTGCGCGACATCCCCCGCCTCATCCCCGTACACCGCCTGATCTGGCGATCTTGGTACCACACCGACCCGGGCCCCCCCGACGGTGCGGACGCACCAAGACCAGCCGACAAGACCCCGGCGGGCCAAGCGCAGTGACAGCAGTTCATCGAGCAAAGCCTGGGCCGGGAACGGCCGGAACAGCCGGACCTGCAGCATGCTGACCCGCTCGCCTGCCGAGCCTCCTGTTCCCCACCAGGGACCAAGGTCCCGGCCCACGGCGCTTAAAAACGCGTCGGCCAGGTGACGGAGGTCCCGGCCGTTCGGTGACGTCTGGCCGTGATGGTGATGGCGGTGCTGGCGGCAGACTCCAGGTAACAAGCTGAAGTAGGCGGCCGGACCGGCCCCGCAGCTAGAAAGAGGCATTCCGATGCGCCGCAATTCTTCCCATCTGACCGTCATCGTGGGGTTCGCCGTCGCGGTGATCCTGCTGGTGGCCGGAGGCCTGCTGACGTGGGGTTCGGCTTACGTGCACAACACCGTGCAGGGCCAGCTGTCCGCGCAGCAGATCTTCTTCCCGCCCAAGGCCGCGTTCGCGAACCCCAAGGTCGGCACCGAGATCACCCCGAGCATGATTCCCAGCGTCTCGCAGTACGCCGGGCAGCAGATGCTGACCGGGCAGCAGGCCGAGGCTTACGCTGACCACTTCATCGCCGTCCACCTGTCCGAGATCGGCGGCGGCAAGACCTACTCCCAGCTGTCGACCGAGGCGATCGCGCAGCCGAAGAACGTGGCACTGGCCGGCGAGGTGGCGACCGTGTTCAAGGGCACCACGCTCCGCAGCATGCTACTGAGCGCTTACGGCTGGTGGAAGGTCTCCCAGATCACCTACATCGCCGCGCTCGTCGCGTTCGGCCTGGGCGGGCTGACCCTGATCGGCTCCGTGTTCGCCCTGGCTCTGGGCCGCCGGCCCGAGGTCACCCACGAGGCCATCCCGGCCACCGAGCCCATCCCGGCCAAGACCGCCTGATCCCGGCCCGGCCAACCTGGGACGACCGCACACACGCACAGCACCACCAGCAACTACCTCCGGCCAGCGCCCATCAGGGTGCTGGCCGGAGGATTGTCAGGGTCCGGCCTGTCGCCTCATCACGACCTTAACGTCACGCGCCAGGAACCATGACCTTCAACCCGGCCAGGAATGGACTTTCGGCCCTGTCCCGCGGCTCCGTTCACGGGGAGGCTGGGGAGCAGAACTTAACCAGCAAGTGGAGGCAGCGATGCGAGCCCTCGTTTACCACGGTCCCGGGCGCAAGTCCTGGGACGAGGTGCCCGACCCCGAGATCACCGATGACGGCGACATTATCGTGCAGGTGGATGCGACCACAATCTGCGGTACCGACCTGCACATTCTCAAGGGCGACCTGCCTGAGGTGCGCAACGGCCGGATTCTGGGCCACGAGGCGGTCGGGACCGTCGCCGAGGTCGGCGACGGCGTCCGTACGCTCACGCCCGGCGACCATGTGCTGGTCTCCAGCGTCAGCGCGTGCGGGACCTGCCGGTTCTGCCGTGAGGCCCGCTACGGGCAGTGCCTGTCCGGCGGCGGCTGGGTCCTCGGCCACTCGATTGACGGCACCCAGGCCGAGTATGTTCGCGTGCCGTTCGCCGACACGTCCACGTTCCGGGTCCCCGACGGCGCGGCCGACGACGAGATCCTCATGCTGGCCGACGTTCTGCCAACTGGCTACGAGGTCGGCGTCCTGGCCGGAGGCGTGCGTCCGGGCGATATCGTCGCGGTCGTCGGGGCCGGGCCGGTGGGCCTGGCCGCGATCGCCGGCGCGCAGCTGTTCAGCCCGAGCCACATTGTGGCCATCGACTTGTCCGACGCCCGGCTGGAAGCGGCCAAGTACTTCGGCGCCGACGTGATCGTGAACAACTCCCGCGAGGACCCGCTAAGGGTCATCAGGGACCTGACCGGGGACCTGGCCGGGCGGTCCGGCGCGGACGTGTCCATCGAAGCCGTCGGGCTCCCGGGCACCTTCGAGATGGCGGTCAAGCTGGTCCGGCCGGGTGGCCGGATCGCGAATATTGGCGTGCACGGCGGAGCCGTCACGCTGCGCCTGGACGAACAGTGGATCAGGGACATCACGATCACCACGGGCCTGAAGGACACCTCCTCCACCCCGACCCTGATGCGCCTGGTCACCAGCGGCCAGATTGACGCCAAGCGGTTCATCACCCATCACTTCGGCCTGGATGAGATGGAAGCGGCGTACGACGTCTTCTCCCGGGCCGCGGACACCGGCGCGCTCAAGGTCGTCCTCAGCCGCTGAGGCCCGGCTCATAGGCGATAAGGAGACCGCGGTGAGCACGGCGCAGGCAGGGGTCGGGTCCGGCCAGGTGTACGCGCTTTTGGCCGACGGGACGACGGTCGAGATCCGCCCGGCCGGCCCGGACGATTTCGGCGCAGTCAAAGCCATGCATGAGGCGTTGTCCCCGGACAACACCTACCTGCGTTTTTTCAACCTCAGCCGGGTGGCGGCCGACACCGAGGCGCGCCGGATCTGCCGCGACCCCTCGCCGGATCAGGTGGCGTTGCTCGCGTTGTCGGACGGCGAAGTGGTCGGCTGCGCCAGCTACGCCACCGTTGGCGAGCCAGGACCGGGCCGCCGGAGCGGCGTAGCGGAGATCGCGTTCGCGGTAGCTGACCACATGCACCACCGGGGCATCGCCACATTGCTGCTCGAACATCTAGTCTCCTACGCCAGTAGCCACCGGATAACGTCGTTCACCGCGCAGACCCTGTCCGAGAACCAGGCAATGCTGAACGTCTTCGCCGACGCCGGCCTGCTCATGGAACGTCACTACGAAGACGGGGTCTTCGAGACGACCATTCCTCTCCCCGCCGATGCTCTGCCCGCTGGCGACAGCTACCTGAACGCCGTAGCCGACCGGGAGCGCAGCGCGGAAGCCGCCAGCCTGCGGCACGTGCTCGCGCCCGAGTCAGTCGTAGTGATCGGCGCGGGCCGGCGGCAGGCAACGGCGGGCCGGGCGATCCTGGAGAACATCCGGGCCGGCGGGTACGCCGGCCGGGTGTACGCGGTTAACCCGCGGGCCCGGCAGATCGGCGGCGAGCGGTGCCTGGCCTCGGCGCTTGATCTGCCTGAGCCGGTCGACCTCGCGGTGATCGCGGTGCCCGCCACGGCGGTTCTGGAGGCGGCGGAACAGTGCGGCCAGCGCGGGGTGCGGTCCCTCGTGGTCGTCACCTCCGGGCTGGAGGCCGCCGCCTGCGCCGACCTGCTCGCGGTGTGCCGCCGGCATGGCATGCGGCTGGTCGGCCCGGACTGCTTCGGCGTGGCCGTGCCTGGCATCGGCCTTAACGCCACGTTCGCCGCCAGTGCGCCGCGGACCGGCGTGGCCGGCCTGGTCATGCAGTCCGGCGGCCTGGGGGTCGCCATGGTGGAGCAGCTGTCCCGGCTCGGCATCGGGATCTCCTCGTTCGCGTCGGTGGGCGACAAGCTGGACGTGTCGGGGAACGACATGCTGCTGTGGTGGGAGCGCGACGGCGTGACCAAGCTCGCGGTGCTTTACCTCGAGTCGTTCGGCAACCCGCGGAAGTTCGCCAGGACAGCGCGGCGGGTTAGCGCTACCATGCCCGTGCTCACGGTGCTGGGCGGACGTTCCGCGGTCGGCCAGCGGACAGCGGACAGCCCAGCTGCGCCTCTGGTCAGCCGGGAAGCGCTGTTCGAGCAGGCCGGCGTCATCATCACGCGCGGCTACGGTGAACTGATCGAGGCAACCGCGCTGCTGGGCGCCCAGCCGGTCCCGGCCGGGCGCACCGTCGCGATCGTATCCAACATCGGCAGCGCGGGGTTGCTGGCCGCCGATGCCTGCACGGACCTCGGGCTTACCGTCCACCGCCCGCACGGCCTGACCAGGCGGCGGCTGCGCGCGGTGGTGCCGGAAACCGGCGCCGTCACCGGTCCCATCGACACCGGGGCCACCGTTTCCGGCGAGGATTTCCGCCAGTGCCTTGAGCTGCTCGCGGCGGACGACGAGGTGCACGCGATCATCGCTCTGGTCCTGCCCACCGGCGCCACCGGCGACCTGGTGGCCGCCATCACCGAAGCGGACGTCGGCATCCCGCTGGCCGCCGTGGTGCTCAACCAGCCAGAATCCGTCCGGCTGCTGCCGCGAGGCAGGATGCCGGAGGAAGATGGGGGCCAGGTGCCCGCCTACGGATACCCGGAAGCCGCGGTAGCCGCAATGGCTCGCGCCGCCAGTTACGGAGCCTGGCGGGCAGCACCGCGCGGGCACGTGCCTGACTTCGCTGATATCAGGGCCGCGGACGCCCGCACGCTGGCGCACGAATTCCTCCGCCAGGTACCAGACGGCGGCTGGCTTTCCCCCGGTCAGACGACCGATCTTCTGGGCTGCTACGGAATACTGCTGGTCGGCGGCGAAGACACTTCCGCTAGCGTGGCCGCGCGAGCGGGCGGCACGGAAGTGATCGTCAGGGTCGCGGCCGACCACACCTTCGGCCCGCTGGTGATGTGCGGGCCCGGCGACGCGGGCCGCGTGCCCGCCGGGCTAATGGCCGGGCACGCGGCCCGGCTCACGCCGCTGACCGACATCGACGCGGACCAGCTGATCCGGGGCGTTGCCCCAGGGGGGACGTACCTGCGCGACCTGCTGCTGCGGGTCTCGCGACTCGCCGATGACCTGCCCGAAATCACCAGCCTTGACCTCAGCCCGGTCATCGCCGGGCCAGACAGAGCCATCGTCATGGCCGCGCAGATCACGGTGGCACCCTACGAGCCGCAAGATCCGTTCCTGCGGAAGTTGCGCTGATGCGCCAGTTAAGCTGATGCGCCAGTAAGAAACCGTTTACCAGAGGCAGCCCGGCGCGCGGGGCCATGTCCCAGTTGTCGTCGACATGGACGACCGTCCGCCCGGCTCGGTCGAGGATGGACGCACCGATGGAGGCGCGGAAGCCGCTGGCGCAGTGCACCCAGACCTCGCCGGCCGGAACTTCGCCGGCGCGGCGCTCCACCTCCCAGAACGGGATGTGTACCGCTCGCGGAAGATGGCTGGCCTGCCATTCGTCCGGACGCCGGACGTCCAGGACCACTAGGCCCGGCCGGCCCCATTCGGCGGCGAGCCCGCCGAAATCGGTGACCCGGTAGCCGGAGACGTGCCCGAGGGCGAGCGTCTCGGTCGGGCCGGTGGCAGCGCTGGCGATGTGGTCGATGCCGATCCGGGTCAGTTGCAGCTGCGCCTGTGTGACCTGCTCTGGGTGGTCGCCGATCAGGGTGAGCGGGGCGCCCCACGGAATGGTCCAGCCGAGATAGGTACTGAACGGGTCGCCGAGCTCGACGGAGATGGTCCCGGTCACGTGCGCCCGCGCGAACGCCCGGCGCTCGCGCAGGTCGACCACCCACTCTCCGGCCTGGATCCGCCGTCGCAGCTCGGCCGGGTCGGCGCGGGAGGGTTGCACCAGGCCGGGGGCTTGCGGACCGAGGCGGTTCGTGGGACCCATGTGCGCGTAATACCGCGGGTAGGCGTTCAGGCCGGCGATCAACTCGGCGACGAAGGCGCCTTCGTCGCTCTGTAGCGCCACGTTGACCTGCCGCTCGTGGGCGATGGTGGAGGAGGTACCGGAGGTCGGCGTGGCGGAGCAGAAGCTGCCGAAGCCGTGCGTGGGGTATACGGCCGCCTCGTCCGGCAGCGCCTCGGCCAGGCGCCGGACCGAGCGGTACTGGGCCCGGGTCAGCTGCTCGGTGTGCTCGGGGCTGATCAGGTCGGTACGGCCGACCGCGCCGTACAGCATGGATCCGCCGGTGAACACCGCGACCGGGTCGTGCCCGTCCTGGCTCAGCACGAAGGACAGGTGGCCGGGCGTGTGCCCCGGCGTGTGCATGACCGTCACGGTCAGCGACCCCGACGTGATCTGGTCGTGGTCCCGGACGGCCAGGCGCTGGAAGCTGACCTCCTCAGATGCCGCGACGACGTACTCGGCGCCGACCTGGCTGGCCAGCGCGAAGCCGCCGGTCACGTAGTCGTTGTGGATGTGGGTTTCGAGCACGTGCGTGATCTGCAGGTGCCGGGCCTGCGCGGCGGCCAGGACCCGGTCGATGTCACGCTGCGGGTCCACGACCATAGCCTGCGTTCCGTCGTGGATCAGGTAGCTGCGATCACCGAGGGCAGGCGTCTCGATGGTCACGATCTCGGGCATCCGGGTCCCCCCTGTTCGTCTCAGTCGAGGCTGAGAGTCGAAATGAGCAAGCGGGCCGGGGCACCGCCCGTCTCGATGGCCATGTCGAGCGCGCCGGCGACGTCCAGGTCGGCCGCCAGCAGGCGACGAATCTCGGCGGCACCGTGGTGGCTCGCTTCGTGGGTGCGTCCGGCGGCGTGATAGAGGTCCGCCAGCCGGGCCGCCGCGGCCTCGAGCGACGCGCCGCTGAAGTCCCAGCCGTCGGCCCAGGGCCGGTCCAGGATCATCATCCGGACCGTGGCCGCCGTGTGATCAGCGAGAAGATCACTCACGAGCACCAGGTTGCCGGCCGATTTGGCCATCTTCACGCCGCCGACGGTCACCACGCCGACGTGCAACCACGCTCGTGCGTAGGGACTGACCCCGGTGAACGCTTCGGCCATGGCCGCATGGTAGGCGTGGTGCGGGAAGCGGAGGTCGCTTCCGCCGGCATGGACGTCCACCCCCACGCCGAACGCCGACAGTGCCATGGCCGCGCATTCGGCATGCCACCCGGGCCGGCCCGGCCCCCACGGCGAATCCCAGGCCGGATGACCCGGCTCGGCCGCCTGCCAGACCGCGGTGTCCAGCGGGTCATCCTTCGCGGGGTCATCGAGGCGGCCTCCGTACTCGGCGGCGAGCCGAAGCGCATCGGAATGGTCCAGGCCCGCGCGGGCGCCCACGTCAGGGCCGCGGAAGTAGACGCTGCCGGCCCGCTCGTAGGCTGATCCGATCGCTATCAGGCCCGAGGCCAGCCGGATGACGTGCTCTACATACCGGTGCGCGCGTGGCTCGTGCTGAACCGGCCGCACGCTGAGCGCGGTCAGGTCGTGCTCGAAGTGATACTGCTGGATGGCGGCGAAGGCATCGTAGGGCGTGCTGGCCCGGGAAGCCGCCGCGTCGAGTACGTCATCGACATCGGTGACGTTGCGGCAGACCTCCGGTTCGACTCTCAGCAGGCGCAGCACCCGGCTCAGCGCGTCGATCCAGACGAACGTGGCGGCATGCCCGAGGTGGGTGACGTCGTACGGGGTGATCCCGCAGGCGTAAATCCGGGCGTTGTCCAGCATCGGCACCCGGCGGCCGGCGAGGACGATCTCGGCGCGGCCCGGCTCCAGGTCATCGGTCATGTTCACAGTGTCCGCCCTGTCCGCGGTCACCGCGCGCAAACGCAGCGGGCGGTTTCCCGCCGGCGCGGCGTACGGAATCCGCCGGCCGGCCTGGTTATGTTCATATGCATGTTCGATCAGGGCGACATTCTGGACGGGCTGAACGAGCAGCAGCGGCAGGCGGCGACCCACGAGGCCGGGCCGCTGCTGGTCCTGGCCGGCGCGGGTACCGGCAAGACGCGGACCCTGGTCGCCCGGGCCGCGTGGCTGCGGGACACGCAGGGTATGCAGGCCAACCGGATCCTGCTGCTGACCTTCACCCGCAGGGCGGCGGGCGACATGCTGGCCCGCGCCGCCTCCGGCGCCTCCAGCGCGGGCGGCTCGAGCGGACGCATCTGCGGCGGGACGTTCCACGCCATCGCGCACAAGATCATCCGCCAGCACGCGGAGTCGTTCTCGCTGCCGCCGCAGTTCACTATTCTCGACCAATCCGATGCCACTGAGGTCCTGGACGTGCTGCGCCCGGACCACGGCCTGGCCGAGGGCGGGCAGCGGTCGCCGCGCGCGGCGACCTGCGCCGACATCTACACCAGATGCGTGAACACCGGACGTCCGGTCAGCGAGGTGGTAACGGCCAGCTTCCCGTGGTGCGTCCCGTTCACCGCCGAGCTGGCCAGCCTGTTCCGCGCCTACACGGCCCGCAAGCGCGACCGTCACCTGCTGGACTTCGACGACCTGCTGCTGCTGTGGCAGGCCGCGCTGGCCGACCCGGCGGCCGGGCCGGTACTGCGCGGCATGTTCGACGCGGTCCTGGTCGACGAGTACCAGGACGTCAACACCGTGCAGGCCAGCATCGTGCGGCTGCTGCAGCCCGACGGGAAGCAGCTGACCTGCGTGGGCGACGACGCGCAGGCTATCTACGGATTCCGCGGTGCCGACCCGGCCCACCTGCGGCAGCTGGCCGCCGATTACCCGGGCCTGGATATCGTCCGCCTGCACCGTAACTACCGGTCCCGTCAGGGCGTGCTGGACCTGGCCAACCTGATCCGCCCGTCCGCTCCGGGCCTGGATCTGACGCTGACCGGCGACCGCGGCCCCGGAGTGCCGCCGCTGCTAGTCCGCTGCCACGACGAGGCCACTCAGGCCCGGGAGATCTGCGCCCGGATCCTGGAAGCGGTCGAGGACGGCGCGGCGCTGCGGGACCAGGCGGTCCTGGTCCGCGCCGGTCATCACAGCGACATCCTGGAAATCGAGCTCAGCGCCCGCAAGATCCCGTACGTCAAGTTCGGCGGGCTGCGGTTCACCGACACCGCCCACGTCAAGGACTTCCTGGCCGCGGCCAGGATCTTGGCCAATCCCGCCGACGACCTGGCCTGGTTCCGGCTGCTCCGGCTGCACGACGGCATCGGCCCCGGCCACGCCCGCCGCATCCTGGCCGTCGTGGACCCCGATACCTCCGGCCAGGAACTTCCGCCGCAGGACTGGCCACAGGCGGCGCAGGCCGCGCCGGCCCGGTCCAGGGCCGCCCTGACCGCCACCCTCGGCCAGCTGGCCGCCGCCGCGAGCGATCCCGCCGCCGCGCAGGCCGAGGCGATCGTGACGATCCTGGACCCGCTGATCCGTGCCCGCTACCCCGACGCCGCGGCCCGGCTCGCCGACCTGCAGCGCCTGGCCGACGCGGCCGCGGGCCAGCCGTCGCTGCACGACGCGCTGGCCGAGCTGACCCTGGATCCGCCGGTCTCCGCCTCTGACCTGGCCGGCCCACCCCGGCTGGATGAGGACTACCTGACCATCTCCACCATCCACGCCGCCAAGGGCCTGGAATGGCCCATCGTGCACGTGCCGCACCTGGTCGACGGCGCGCTGCCCAGCGACATGGCCCTGGGCGACCCGGGTGGGCTGGCCGAAGAGCACCGCCTGTTCTACGTCGCCCTGACCCGGGCCCGCGACCATCTGTACCTGTACGCGCCCCTGCGGTTGCATCTGCACCGCCGGGGCCGGGACGACCGGCACGGTTATGGGCAGCTCACCCGCTTCCTGGATCGCGACGCGCTGGCCGCGTGCGACAACGCCGCCGCGGCCGCGCCGGCCCCGGTACTGCCGGTGGTCGGTCCGATCAGGGTTCAGGTGGACGCCGCGCTCGGCTCCCTGTGGGACCGCTGAGACCTGGTGCCCCCCGGCCCCACCGGGCCTTCCGCCAGTTTGATATTTGGTATACCATCCAGCCACTGCCGGGGAGGAAGCGGTTCGAGCGCGGGCGAATGAGGCTCGCGGCATACGCACCCCGCCGGGAACAGGCCAGCCGGGCGTAGCGCTGTAGCGAGGCGGAAGGGGTTGCGGTGGATCTGCGGCTAGAGGGGAAAGTGGCCTTCGTGACCGGCGCCAGCAAGGGGATCGGGCGCTGCGTGGCCGAGCACCTGGCCCGCGAGGGCTGCGACGTGGTCATCACCGCCCGCACCGCGGGCCCGCTGGAAGCCGCCGCGGGCAAGATCGCCGCCGAGACCGGTCGGGCCGTGCTGCCGCTGGCCGGAGACATGAGCGTGACGGCCGAGGTCCAGCGCTGCGTGGATGCCACCCTGGAGCGGTTCGGCGCCATCGATATCCTGGTCACCTGCGCGGGCAGCTCCCCCGGCGGCCTGCTCGAGGACCTGACCGAAGAGCAGTGGATGGCCAGCCTCAACCTGAAGTTCATGGGCTACGTGCGGTCCGTCCGCGCGGTCATCCCGCACATGCGCCAGCGCGGCCAGGGCGCGATCGTGCTCGTGGTCGGCAACGACGGGCTCAAGCCCAGCTACTGGGAGATGACCGCCGGGGTGGCGAACGCGGCGGACATCAACTTCGCGTCCTCGGTCGCCGAGCAGTACGGGCGGTACGGGGTACGCATCAACACCGTCAATCCCGGTCCGGTGAACACCGACCGGTGGGACACGCTGGAGAAGGCCTTCGCCCGGGACAAGGGCGTCACCCAGGAACGCGCACACGAACTGGCCGAGCAATCCATCCCGTTCGGCCGCATTTGCGAGCCGGAAGAAGTGGCGGCGCTGGTGACCTTCCTGGCCTCGCCGCTGGCCAGCTTCATCAACGGCGCGCACATCCCCGTCGACGGGGCACAGCGCAAAGCAATCATGGACCATTGAGGAGGTCCGCCATGACTGAAGGCCCAGGAACCACAGAGCTGCGGCCGCTCCAGGTCGAGACGAACGGCATCAACGTCATCGCGGAGTCCGAGCGCAAGGGGCACCCGCGTGACCTGTTCTGGCCGTGGTTCGCCGCGAACATCTCGGTGCTCGGGATCAGCTACGGCTCGTTCGTGCTCGGCTTCGGCATCTCGTTCTGGCAGGCGCTGGTGGTCGGCGTGGTCGGGATCGTGTTGTCGTTCCTGGCCTGCGGGTTCATCGCGGTGGCCGGCAAGCGGGGATCGGCCCCGACGATGGTGCTCAGCCGGGCCGCGTTCGGGGTCAACGGGAACAAGCTCCCCACGGTGATCTCCTGGCTGCTGACCGTGGGGTGGGAGACCGTGCTGGTCATCCTGGCCACGCTGGCCACCGCGACCGTGTTCCACCAGCTGGGCTGGGGCGGCGGCACCGGCACCAAGGTCATCGCGCTCATCATCGTGGTGGCGCTGACCATCTTCGGCGGCGTGATGGGCTTCGACCTGATCATGCGGATGCAGACCCTGATCACCATCGTGACCGGGGTGGCCACGGTGGTGTTCATCGCGCTGGTCGCGGACCACATTCACTGGCACACCGTGTCCGGCATCCACAGCGGTTCGGCGGAGGCGGTTATCGGGGCGCTGGTGTTCGTGATGACCGGCTTCGGGCTCGGCTGGGTCAACGTCGCCGCGGACTACTCGCGCTACCTGCCCAGGCGGTCCTCCGGATCGGGCGTGGTCTGGTGGACCACGTTCGCCTCGTCGATCGCCCCGATCTTCCTGGTGCTGTTCGGCCTGCTACTGGCCGGCTCGTCGAGCAGCCTGAGCTCGGCGATCGGCGCCAATCCGATCGGCGCGCTGGCCACGCTGCTGCCCACCTGGTTCCTGGTGCCGTTCGCCATCGTGGCGGTGCTCGGCCTGATCGGCGGGTCGGTGCTCGACATCTACTCGTCCGGGCTGGCGATGCTCAGCCTGGGCATCCGGATCCCGCGCTACGCGGCGGCCCTGATCGATGGCACCGTGATGACTCTGGGCAGCATCTACGTGGTCTTCGGGGCGCACAACTTCATCGGCCAGTTCGAGGGCTTCCTGATCACGCTCGGGGTCCCGATCGCGGCCTGGTGCGGGGTCATGCTGGCCGACATCGCGCTGCGCCGACGCGATTACGCCGAGCCCGAGCTATTCAGCACGGCCGGCCGTTACGGCGACATCCGGTGGGTCCCGGTCACGGCCGTCGTGGTCGCTACCGGGATCGGCTGGGGCCTGGTCACCAACACCGCGGCGAGCTGGCTGGCCTGGCAGGGCTACCTGCTCGGCCCGTTCGGCCTGGGCGGCAAGGCCGGGGCCTGGGCCTTTGCCAACCTGGGCGTGCTGGTGGCGCTGGCCATAGGTTTCGTCGCGCACCTGGCGTTCGGCTGGGCGAGCGTCCGGGCCGAGGAAGCGGTGCCGATCCCGGCCCCCGCGACCGCCTGAGCATGAGAGCCGCGGTCAACAAACGGGTAACCATGTCCGCCTAGCTGTTCTTTTGCCGGGTATGTGCCGTTTACCCTGGCCATATGGCGACGCGGAGCACCGGCCCTCCAAGCCGGGCCGCACGGCGCCGCAGGCGCCGTCGGCGGCTGCGGCAGGCGATGCTGTGGCTGCTGACGGTCGTCACGACCGGGGTCCTGGTACTCATCGCCGGGTTCGTGAAGGAGATCTCCAAGACGCCGACGGTGGCCCGGCCCGCCGCGCTCAGTGTGACCGCGCACACGCGGCACGCGAAGCCGTCGCCGTCCGCCTCCGCGCCGGTCCCGGTGGTTGCCGACGCTTCCTCCGGGCTGTCCTACCGGCTGCTCTCCTCCCCCTGGCAGCGGGGCTGCCCGGGCGTACTGGACGCTCCGATGTTCAGCTGGACCGCGGGCGAGCACGCCGTGGCCGGGCAGGTCAACATCGATGGGACAGTGTTCGACTGGCACGGGAACGCCTGCTCAGGCCGACTTCAGCAGCAGTTCGGGTACTCCGGTCCCGCCGACCTCGAATCGGTAACCACGAGCGTGGTAAACACGGTCGATCCGCTCTACTACGCAGGGTTGAGCCACCAGCGCACCATCCAGAGCAGCACCGCGATGCTGGTCAGCGGGCATCAGGCGTGGGCGGTCATGTTCCTGATGACCTATCCGGACGCCGCGAGCGAGGGCCTGGCCTGGACCAGCGAGGCGGGCGCCGTGGTGGTCGTGGACCGCGGGGCTGGCCAGGCTCCCGTGGTGTTCTACGCCTCGGTCCCCAGCAACCTGGGCACCTCGGACGTCAGCACCCTGGTCAGCTCGCTCCGGCTCAGCCCTGGCTGATGGTGATGTCGCCGCCGCCGCTGTCGACGATGATCTTGTGGGTGGACGTCGAGCTGACCAGCGACTGCGGGTAGCTGATGTTGCCGCCCTGGCTATCTGGGGTGGAGATGTCGTACGTGGTGCTGCCCAGCGGCAGGATCACGGTGACGTTGCCCCCTTCCGCGATGATCTGCAAGTTCTGCGGAACCTGGGTCAACGCCAGGGTCACGTCGCCACCGCCGGAGTCAATGCCGGCCAGCGCCGCCGCTACGCCGCTGGCGTCGACGTTGCCATCCTCGGTGGATAGCTGGAAGTTACCGGTCAGGCCGTTGATGGTCATGTCGCCGCCACCGGTGTCCACCCGCGTGGTGCCGGTACCGGCCCAGTCGTCGGCGTCGACGTTGCCGCCCTCCGTGGCGACCTGGAGGGTGCCGGTCAGCCCGTTGGCGGTCAGGTCGCCGCCACCGGAATCGAGCTGCAGGTTACCCGCCAGGTTAGTGGCGTTCACGTTGCCGCCGGCCGCCGACAGCGCTATGCCGCTGGAGAAGCCGGATGCCGTGATGTTGCCGCCGTTGCTCCACAGGGTGACCGCGGTTCGCGCCGGGATGTCGAGGGAGGCGCTCATCTCGCAGTTGGTATTGATCCCGTTGCAGTTCATGCCGATGTTGGCACCGGTCGGCGTGTTGCTCTCGCTGATGCCCGGACGGATGAGACCGTACTGGACGGTTCCGGTCAGCCGTGCGGTGCTGCTGCCCGGGGCCTCTTGCAGCGTGACGTCACCGGCGTTGATGTTCACCGCCACCTGGCCGTCTTGCACGGGGATCGCGTAACTGAACGGATAGCTCCCCCGGGCGACGGTGGTGACGAGGTTGAAGCCGGTCCAGCCGATCAGGGCCAGGGCCACCGGCACGCCGACCGCCAGGGCCACCCAGCGGCCGGGCGTCATGAGCAGGGGCCCCAGCGGGCCGCGGGGTTCGGCCGGGGGGACCGGGGCCTGGCCGGTGGTGGACATAAAGGTCATCGTGATACCCCGTTCATCAGGTGCCGAGGTAGCGCAGCACGGCGAGCACGCGACGGTGGTCGCGGTCGCCGGGCGCCAGTCCGAGTTTGGTGAAGATGTTGTTGATGTGCTTCTCGACCGCGCCGCCGCCGACCACGAGCGTGTCGGCGATGGCGGCGTTGGACCGGCCTTCGGCCATGAGGGCGAGCACCTCGCGTTCGCGCGGGGTGAGCTCGCCGAGCGGGTGACGGCTGCGGGCCAGCAGTTGCGCCACGACCTCGGGGTCGAGCGCGCTGCCGCCGTCGGCCACCCGGGTCAGCGCGTCGAGGAACTCGGCCACGTCGGCCACCCGGTCCTTCAGCAGGTAGCCGACGCCGTGCGGACGGCCGGAGATCAGCTCGGTGGCGTAGCGCTCTTCCACCCACTGGGACAGCACGAGCACCCCGACCTTCGGCCAGCGGTCCCGGACCACCAGGGCGGCGCGCAGCCCCTCGTCGGTGAAGGTGGGCGGCATCCGCACGTCGACCACCACCACGTCCGGGGTGTGCTCGGCCACGGCCCGCAGGAACCCCTCGCCGTCGCCCGCGACGGCGGCGACCTCGTGTCCGGCCTCGGTGAGCAGCCGGGTCAGCCCCTCGCGCAGCAGGACGGAATCTTCCGCGATCACTACCCGCATGGCAGCTCCGCCGCGATGATCGTCGGGCCGCCGGCGGGGGACTCCACCGACAGCCGACCGTCCACGCCGGACACCCGGTCGGCCAGCCCGGACAGGCCCGTGCCGGTGATGTCGGCGCCGCCGATCCCGTCGTCGCTGACCATGACGGTGAGCGTGCCCGGGTAGCCATGGCCCTCCACCACGACCTTGGCGTGGCTGGCCCGGGAGTGCTTGGCCACGTTGGTCAGCGCCTCGGCCACCATGAAGTAGGCGACCGCCTCCACCGAGGACCTGGGTCGCACCGGCACGTCGACGTGGACGTCGACCGGCACCGGGCACAGCGCGGCCAGGCCAGACAGGGCGGCGTCCAGCCCTCGGTCGGTCAGGACCGGCGGGTGCACGCCGCGGACCAGGTTGCGCAGCTCGGTGAGCGCCTCCTTGGCCTGGATGTGCGCCTGGTCCACCAGTTCCCTGGCCGCGTCGATGTCGTCGGCGAACCTCGCCTTGGCCCGGCCCAGCTCCATGGCCAGCGCGACCAGGCGCTGCTGCGCGCCGTCGTGCAGGTCACGCTCGATCCGCCGCCGTTCGGTCTCAGCCGCGTCCACCACCCGTTCCCGGCTGATCTCCAGCTCGGTGACGCGGGCGGCCAGGTCCCGGCGCGGGCCGAGGAGGCGGCGGGCCAGCGCCGCGTCCGCGATGGCCAGGCCGCGGGTCAGCTGCGGCGCGACGAGCAGCAGCAGGAGACCGAGAAGGGCGGATTCGGTCAGCTCGACCCGGGTGTGCAGCACCGTGTCGCCAATGGTGGGGCCGCCGCTCGGCATGAACCTGCCGTAGGCCGGCAGGGTCAGCAGGAGCAGGCCCACCGCCCAGGTCATGATGCTGATCGTGGCCGCCACCGCGCTGACCGGCAGCCGCAGCAACGCGTAGCCGAGCTCGGCCCAGGTCGCGCCCTCGCTCCACGTCCGCCACCGGGGGATGATGCCCCACCGGAAGCCGGCCCGGCCGGGCGAGCCCGGGGCGGGCCAGGCCGGGATCCGCGCGCCGGTAAAGAGGGCGAACCTGGCCCGCTCGGTCCGAGCGAACCAGTGGGCCAGCAGCACCGTCACGCCCAGGAGCGGGAGCCCGACCAGCGCGAAGAACAACCCGCCGAACCCGAAGCCCAGGCCGAAGGTGACGATGAAGATGGCCACGAACCCGACGAACAGGCCCGCCAGGTGCTGAGTCATGGCGAGCCAGGTGCGCGCCGACACCAGGTCGCGGAGCAGGAACATGGCTCTGACGCTATGACAAGACCAGCCGGGTGGCCATCAGTCCCACCCCCCGGACCGTGGTGAGGCTAACCCCACCATCAAGGCGCGCACCACGGCCCGTTCGGCAGAAAATTATGTATTGACCGGGAAGCCGAGGTTGACGCCGCCGTGGCTCGGGTCGAGCCAGCGGGAGGTGACCACCTTGCCCCGGGTGTAGAAGTGGACGCCTTCGGTTCCGTGCACGTGCGTGTCACCGAACAGCGAGGCCTTCCAGCCGCCGAAGGAGTAGTAGGCCATCGGCACCGGGATCGGCACGTTCACACCGACCATGCCGATCTCGGCCTCCGACACGAACCGGCGGGCCGCTCCCCCGTCGTTGGTGAAGACGGCCGTCCCGTTGCCGTACGGGCTCGCGTTGACCAGGTCCACGGCGTCGGCGTAGGAGGGCGCGCGGAGCACGCTGAGTACCGGGCCGAAGATCTCGTCGGTGTAGCAGCTCATCTGCGGGGTGACGTGGTCCAGGACGCTCGGGCCGAGCCAGAACCCGGTTTGCGCGCCCCCGATGACCGGGTGGACGCGGCCGTCCACGGCCAGCGTGGCGCCCTCGCGGACGCCGCTGTCCAGGTAGGACGCGACCCGGTCCCGGTGCGGGCCGGTGACCAGGGGCCCCATCTCGGACCGTTCGTCGGTACCAGGACCGACGCGCAGGTTCGCGACGCGGTCCTTGATCTTGGCCACGAGCTCGTCGCCGATCGGGTCGACGGCCACCACCGCGGAGATCGCCATGCAGCGCTCCCCGGCCGAGCCGAACCCCGCCGAGGTCGCCGCGTCGGCGGCCAGGTCGAGGTCGGCGTCGGGCAGTACCACCATGTGGTTCTTTGCGCCACCCAGGGCCTGCACGCGCTTGCCCGCTTTGGTGCCGTTCTCGTAGATGTAGCGGGCGATGGGCGTGGAGCCGACGAAGCTGACCGCGGCGATGTCCGGGTGGGCCAGGATGGCGTCGACCGCTACCTTGTCGCCCTGGACCACGTTGAACACGCCGTCGGGCAGGCCGGCCTCGGCCCACAGCGAGGCGATCAGCAGCGATGCCGACGGGTCCTTCTCTGACGGCTTGAGCACGAACGCGTTGCCGCACGCGATGGCCAGCGGGAACATCCACATCGGGACCATGGCCGGGAAGTTGAACGGGGTGATGCCCGCCACGACGCCGACCGGCTGGCGGATCGAGTAGGAGTCGACGTTGGTCGAGACGTTCTCCGAGTAGCCGCCCTTGAGCAGGTGCGGGATGCCGCAGGCGAACTCGACGACCTCCAGGCCGCGGGCTACCTCGCCCGCGGCGTCGGAGGCGACTTTGCCGTGCTCCTCGGTGATCAGCTTGGCCAGCTCGGTGGCGTGGTCGCGGACCAGCTCGCGGAACGCGAACAGGGTGGTGGCGCGCCGGGCCAGCGAGACGTGGCGCCAGGTCGCAAATGCGTCCTTGGCCGCGGCGACGGCCAGGTCGACCTCGGCCGGGCTGGCGAAGTCGACCCGGCCGGTGACCTGCCCGGTGGCTGGGTCGTAGACATCGCCGTGCCGTTCGGCCTCACCGTCCCAGGGCTTGCCGCCGATCCAGTGGGTGATGTGCTTGCTCACTGAGCGCTGCTTTCGTTGTTCACTGCTTGCAGGGCGTCGATGAGGATGGTCAGGCCCTCCTTGGCCTCGGCCTCACTCAGGGTCAGCGGGGGCGCCATCCGCAGCGTGGACCCGTACAGGCCGCCCTTGCCGACCAGCAGCCCGCGCTCCTTGGTGGCCTCCAGCGCCCGGCCGGCCAGCGGCGGGCTGGGCTTCTTGGTAACCGGGTCGACCAGGTCCACAGCGAACATCAGGCCCCTGCCGCGTACCTCGTCGACAATGTCTAGTTGGGCTGCCGCTTCCTTGAGCCCGTCGATGATGAGCCCGCCGGTCACCGCGGCGTTGCGCTGCAGATCGTGGGACAGCACGTAGTCCAGGGTGGCGTTACCGGCCGCGGTGGCGATCGGGTTGCCGCCGAAGGTCGAGATGCCGTTGCCGCGGATGCCGTCGAGCAGTTCGCCGCGGGCCACGACGCCGCCGATGGCGAAGCCGTTGCCCAGGCCCTTGGCGAACGTCATCGCGTCCGGGGTGATGCCGTGCGCGGAGAT
>Ga0210383_10001144_pt1 | contig 24499 bp, 20 predicted proteins | sample IncBWC14OmetaG_FD_160072 | JGI IMG/M metagenome (GOLD analysis project Ga0210383, IMG submission 160072) | Forest soil microbial communities from Barre Woods Harvard Forest LTER site, Petersham, Massachusetts, United States - Inc-BW-C-14-O ... | reverse complement strand
CGGTTTCGCGGCCAGCATCTGGCGCGCTAACAGTGCGCTGACCGAGTGCGGGATGGCGTAATGCACGTGTAGCAGGTCTAGAGCGTAAAGCTCCGAGACCTCCGCCATGCGCGTAGCCAATGCCAAATCGTACGGAGGATATTCGAATAGCGGATACCGCGAAACATCGACTTCGTGGTAGTGAATGTTGGGATGCAGTTCAGTCAGTCGAATCGGCTGCGCGTAAGAGATGAAATGGATTTCGTGTCCACGCTCGGCCAGTTCGACCCCGAGCTCCGTGGCCACCACCCCGCTGCCACCGTAAGTCGGATAGCAGGTAATTCCGATCTTCATCCCCGGTCCTTTCGACGACGGCCTGGCTCTCTGATTCGATGGTGACCGGTGAGCTTGGATTCAGATTTTGACAGCGGAGAGACGAGAGGAGACTAAGATTCTGCGTTAGCGGCGCTCTTCGCGGCATCATGGCGCGTAAGCCCGGCATCGAGTTTATCGAGGTGCTTTTGCAGTCGGTCCTGGACTTCGTTGTCTAGTTGAGTAAACTCAATTCCCATTCCCACGCCGCCGTCGCTGGCCCGCACCACGCCGCTGGTTTGAACCTTTTCAGAGTCCATCCAAAACGTGATTTTCACTTTAGTGCCAAGCTGCAACGGAAGCAGGGTCTCTACATAACATCCCCGGCCGCCAATGTCAGTAGCGTTGGTCTGCATGTGGGTGCGGCGGGCATCTTCGAAACCAATTTCCAGTGGGAACAAAACCTTGTGCCGGACATATTTCCGCTTGTTCTTTGCGGGAGCGACTTCAGCTTTGTCGGGCTTGGCTAGCGCCAGCCACGGGCTTTGTTGGTTTGGGAGGATCTGAACGCCAAGCTCAATCTTTCTGGCCACCCCGCCGTCGACCACCCAAACCACTTTGAACCTGGCTTTCTTCTCGCCGTGTTGCACACCGACGACATCCCCGGCTTTCAGCGGGTGACTAATTCCGGAGAGCATCGCGCCTTCGCTGCTGATGTTGGTGGCATTGGCGTTCTGGAAGAACGGGCGACCGTCCGAATCCATGCCCCACACTCGTACCAGGATTACGGTTGCAACCCGGGTTTCCGGTCTTTTGTCCATGTTTTTCGGCGCCTTCTGCTGTGTTCTCGGCGGCTGGCATATCATAACTCGGGCTTCAGACGGTGCTGCAGCAATTTCGTGGGTTGTTCGTATCCAAAGGCCGTGTACGTTTGGGGTCACGGGCAAGAGCGGCTCAAACAAGATCGCGGTACGAAATTAGCTGAACCCCGCTTCTAGCCAGTGTTTCACGGGCTTCAGGCGAGCTTAGAAGTTGCAATTCGATGGCGCGGGACTCGCGCAGGCGGGTGCGGATGTTCGCCAGATCCGCATCGTTATATCCGGGGTGACAGACCAATTCCCAAGTGCCTTCGGGAAGGTTCTCGACGATATTTTCAAACAGACGGATATCAAGTGCGCCAGTAGCCGCTATGCCAACGGTTCCGTCAGGCGTAAGCAGACCTGCCTGAGCGACGGACTCCCGAAACTTCCTGCCCAGAGGCGCGAGAAGCATGACCTGAGTGTGGCGCTTCCACAAACTTGGACGTTTTGTGGCGGCCGAGAAATGAATTGGCCCGAAAGGATTGCGCACTGCTCTTACTCCGCAGGCCCGAGCCGCACGCAACAGTGGCCGCAGCACCGGCGGAAATATGTGAGTGTGTTTGTGCGTGTCGAAATGAGAGACCGCAATTCCGGCCGCTTGCAGTTTGCGAAATTGCGCCGTGGCTTCGGCCTCGATCTCATCTGCACGAACGCGGCCGCTCACCGCTCGTACAGCGAAGCTGCTCAGGCTTTCATAAAAGCGTCCGTCCTTAGCCTTCTTGTTGGAAAGAGTTGGAGTTTTTTCTGCCAGCACAGGGAGGCCGTCCACGAGCACGATGTGGCAACCGATGCTGAGCCGCGCCGCGGAGCTTGCGCGTTGGATCGCGTCCTCGAATGCCGGGCCGTTAGCCATTAGGGTGGTCGAGGTTACGATGCCGCGGTCATGTGTTTCCACGATCGCATGGTTGACGCCCTGCGTGAGCCCGAAATCATCCGCGTTGACGATTAAGCGTCGCACGCGACAGTCTAGCAGTTGAGTGCTGTCTGGCGTGCTCTCGTTGAACGCTGTTTCCTGGCTCACGTATACTGCAAACAGTCCCCGGGTAAGGGGCGGTTAGCTCAGCTGGTTAGAGCGCCTGCCTTACAAGCAGGAGGTCGCAGGTTCGAGTCCTGCACTGCCCACCAATTAACTTTCGTACCATCAATCCGATAGCAGAGGATGGCTGCTATCATCCTGCCTGTCAGATTCCTTGTAACGCCTATGACAATGATTCTTGCCGGCGATGTTGGAGGCACGAAATGCAATCTTGGATTGTTCCTTAAGGAAGGAACTCAGCTGCGCGCAGTGTTCCAACGCCGGCTTGTGACTCAGAACTATTCAGGATTTGAAAGTCTGATCGCCGATTTTCTCGAACAGGCAGCCGCCGCAACGGGTGCGAGCACGCCGCGGCAAGCGATTGACGCTGCCGGTTTCGGCTTGGCCGGTGTGGTTGTGGATGGCTGTCTTCACGCTGAAAATCTGCTCTGGTCGCTGGATGTTCAGGCCCTGACGAAAAAGCTGAACCTGAAAAACGTAGTTTTGCTGAACGATCTGACGGCAACTGCATTGAGTTTGAATCGCCTTCCTTCGAGCGACTTTGTGCTTCTGAATCAGGGAGCACCTGAGAAAAACGGGACGCGGGCGGTGATTGCAGCGGGAACGGGATTGGGAGAAGCCATTCTTTTCTGGGATGGCCGCGAATATCGAGTGGAGCGGTCCGAGGGGGGGCAGGCAGATTTTGCCCCGCGAAACGAGCGTGAAATTCAACTGCTCTTGCACTTGAAGAGCCGGTTGGCTCACGTGTCCTGTGAGGAGATTGTCTCCGGACGCGGCTTCCGCAGGATTCACGAGTTCTTGAACCCTTCGGTGCGCCATATATCCTTCGACAATCCCGAAGGCAATGCCGCTGGCGAGATCACACAGTTGGGGTTGGCAGAATCTTGCCCTGTTTGCGTGGAGACACTGGCGTTTTGGATTGAACTTTACGGCGCGATGGCGGGGAACTTTGCCTTGCAAACTTTGGCTCTGGGAGGGCTCTACGTGGCCGGCGGCATCGCCACCAAGATTCTGCCCAAGCTTCGGGAGGGAAGTTTTTTTCAGGCTTTTTGCGGGAAGAGCAAACTTGCGCCGGTGCTGGCGCGCATTCCAATTTGGGTGGTGATGAACGAGGATGCGCCCATGTGGGGGGCTGCCTATCAGGCGCTCACCAGCCTGGCTCCCTAGCGAAACCTGCGGATCAGCAGATTGTATCGATCTGACCGGTACAGACCGAGCACATAAATGGTGGCTTTCCCTTTGGTCGAATAGATAAGCTGGCGCATTCTGAGCAGCGGATGCCCGCGCGGGACCTGGAGAAGATTTGCGGTCGTAGAATCGGCGGCGATGGCGTCCACCTCTTCGTCGGCATATGCGAGCTGGATTTCGTAGTCGCGTTCCAAAATCGAAAACAGCGATCCCCGTCCCAGCGATGCGCGAGTCAAATCGGGATACTCTTCGGCTGAGAAGTAGCAGGTTTCCATGGCGAACGGTTCCTCATTTCCCAACCGGAGCCGCGCGACCTTGTTCAGGCGCGTATCGTCCACCAAAGCCAGACGTCCGGCGACCTCGCGTTCGTTATCGACGACGTTGAACATCAGAATTTTTGAGCGAGCGATCAGGTTTCGTCCGGCCATCAGCTCGGTGAAGCCCATCAGCTTGTTAAAGTGAATCTTGGGCGGCGCTACAAAAGTTCCGGCGCCGCGTCGGCGCTGCACCACACCCTCCCGCTCGAGTGTAGTCAAGGCGTGGCGGGCGGTCATCAAGCTCACCCCGTGAATCCTGGCTAACTCCCGTTCGGACTCGACCGCGTCGCCCGGCTGCAACTCCCCACTCTCGATACGCTTCAGAATCGTGGCCTGAATCTTCCGGTACGCGGGCATTCCGTTGTGGCGGCTGTTCGGCATTAAGGATCCCCGAAATGACTGGCTATTCTAGTGCATCGCTCAGGTGCTATAGAGCTAGTAATTGTCGTACCAACAACATACGTCAAGTTGCCAGGTCTTTCTTGCGGTCAAAAGCTATAGAGCTGATGAATTATGCCGTAAAACCTCAAACCTTAACCCGATTGTTGGGACTTGTAAAGAGTATAAGTGAGGAGCCGCGTTCGGAAGCAGCAACTATATGATTTGTTGGACATATAATTCAAATATTGGAATCGGTTCCAAATCCGCCGTTTGTCGGTCACCCCCACCTCTCCAAGGAATTCGCTTCAACTCTGCTATAGATCAATAAGACGTCGCACAGCGGGAAAAATTACAACGGTTTGCATTTTTTTCTTGACGATCGTACTCCAACTACTATATAGCATTCTTCTACTAGTTTTGCATTAGTCAATTGTGCATTGGGTTCCGTGGGGAAGTGTTTCCGGGAGGTTCTGTGATGCGAAAGTTGATGAGCGTTGGCTTTGCCCTTCTGCTGTTAATCGGACTCGTTGGTGTGCTGGCGCCCGCATGGGGGCAGGAAGTAACCGCAGGCATTACTGGAACCGTGGTCGACTCGAGCGGAGCTGCCGTCAAGGATGCTCCGGTCACGGCCAGAGATGTCGACCGAGGAACCGTCTGGACAGCGCGCACCGATAACTCAGGTATTTTCACCATAACGCGGATTCCGGTCGGAAAATATGCGGTCTCGGTGGAGGCTCCCGGTTTTGAAAAAGCTGTGTACCCGTCGTTTATCTTGACCCTCAATCAGACGGCGAGTTTAAACTTCCAGCTGAAAGTGGGGTCGGTATCGAGCACCGTGGAGGTCACAGGCTCCGCGCCGATCCTGCAAACCCAGACCACCGATGTCAGCACGCTGATTGATGCGAACACCAACGTGAGCTTGCCGCTGGCTTCGCGCAATTACCTGCAGTTGACGCTGCTGGCGCCGGGCGTGACCAACGTCGATCCCGATGGCATGCGACAGCCGCAGAGCATGCTCGACTCTGGCCGGCCGTACATCAACGGCAATCGCGAGCAGGCTAATTCGTACCTGCTGGACGGGCAACTCAACAGCGAAGATAAGAACAACGAGACTGGATATCAACCGGGTGTGGACGCCATTCAGGAATTCAACCTGATTACGCAGAACGCCTCCGCGGAGTTCGGCAATTACCAGGGCGGTATCGTGAGTGCAAGCATCAAGTCAGGGACCAACCGGTTTCATGGAGACGTATTCGAGTTCCTGCGCAACGACTGGTTCGACGCCAACAATGCGGCCGCTGGATGGTCGCGGGGAGTAACCGCTGACCAAGGTCTTCTAGGTTTCAGTTCGAGTGGCGTGGCCAACAAGCCAGAGCTTCGCTATAACCAGTTTGGCGGCACCATCGGCGGACCGATTATTAAGGACAAGCTGTTCTTTTTCGCCGACTACCAGGGCCAACGCTATGTAACCGGCGGTCCCACGGGCGCGCAGTTGTTGACCGCCAGCGCGCGCGCCGGCAACTTCGGGCAGCTTTGCAAGTCCAGTTTTGTCGGGGGGATTTGCCAGGACACTGCCGCAGACACCAAAGGAAATCTTTTCTACACCAACCAGTTAGTTGTGCCGGGTACGGGTGGCGGATATCCGTACTATGTGAACCCGGCGCAGAACCCCAATCCGGGAGGACAACCCACTCCTATCCCCAACAACAATCTGGCTGCGGCCGGGATCCCGATCAGCCCGGTGGCCGCAAACATATTTAAGAATTCGGGATATCCGCTTCCCCAGGTCGACAGCCTGAACGGCAACAATGACTTTTTCAATAGCGGCCACGCGCTTAACAACAATCAGGGCGACCTCAAGATCGACTACAACATCTCGACTAAAGATCATCTGTTCGGCCGCTATTCGCAGATGAACCTGCAGCAGATTCCCACCACCGGCTTGCCGTTCGCGGCCGTCGGGGATGGAGGCTTGATCAAGGGCGGTTCGAGCGAGCCGGTGACAAACGTAGTTCTGGATTGGACTCACACCTTGAGCGCCAATCTGCTGAATGAGGCTCGGGTTGGGTTCAACGCTGTGAAGTTTACTCAGAATTCCACGCCGACAACCGGGCTGGGCGACATAAGCGACCAGTTGGGCATCAACGGTGCCAATAGCCAATCACCGGGATTGATTTATATCAATATCCCAGGAGTTGGCGTGGGGGCGAACGCCGGTATTGGACAGCAGAACATTGTCCAGGTCTTCCATGACACCCAGATCCAGGTTGAAGACAATGTGATCATCAGTCACGGTCGGCACACTTTCAAAACCGGCTTTTTGTACGTTCGGGAACGGCAGAACTACATTTATCCCGGCAACAATGGGGCACTGGGCAGCCTGAACATCAGCACATTGACGGGATCAGGGCTGGCGGATTTCTGGATGGGCAACGTGGGGAGCCAGTCCAATCGCGACACCGGAGGCGCCAGCACGCTGGATGAGCTTCGCGGCAATGTCTGGGGCGCCTACGGGCAAGACGACTGGCGCGTCACCAGTACACTCACCCTGAACTTGGGCTTGCGCTTTGAGGATCACACCCCGCTTTCCGAGGTGCACAATCGGCTGGTCAACTTCGGTCTTTACACGGGGACGATCTATACTCCGACCGGCGTCGACGGGACAACGAAGTTCAGCAATCCCGCCCTCTACAACAACTACCTGGGCATTGGCGACTGGCAGCCACGAGTTGGTTTTGCCTGGTCGCCGGCTTTCATGGGTGGCAAGACGGTGATCCGCGGCGGCTTCGGTATCTCCACCTTCACCGAGGGCGGCGGCGGCAACGAGGAACTCACGCAGAACCTCCCTTACGGGATTGTGCAACAGTCTGCCGTCGCTGGAATTGGCGCCATCACCCAGGGCTTCGGGCCCGCGCCCAATTGCGCCACGGTTAACTTTGCCTGCTACGCCGGATTGCGGGTCAGAATCTATGACCAGAACTTCAAGCCGGCAATGATCAATCAGTGGAACCTGTCGGTTCAGAAACAGCTCACCAATACAACGACGTTCCAACTGGGATACGTCGGCCAGCGCGGCGCGCACCTGCTGAACTTTCAGGATGAGGCGCAGTCCATACCTTTGAACGCTCAAGGGCAGATTGCCGGCCCCGGACAACCGATCGTCAAGCTGCTTCCCGGGCCAGCTCTTGGGGGCGGAAATGTCGGATCGTTGTATCTAGCCGATAATCCTCAATTCAACGCGGCAGGTTGTGGAACGACCATCACCACCAACCCGCCTTGCGGTCACGAAGCTCTTGCCGGAACCAACATGTCCAACTCGGACCAGAAGTACGACGCGTTGCAAGCGGTCCTGCAAAAGCGCATGGGCAACGGCCTGGAAGGTCAGGTCGCATACACGTGGTCCAAATGCATGAGCAACTCGCCGGGTTACTTCGGAACTGGATTCGGCAGCACCAACGCAACCAGTTCGGGAGGGCAGCCGGGATTCCAGAATATCTACAATCCCCGAATGAATTGGGGACCTTGCTATTACGACCAAACCCAAATCCTCACCAGCTACGTGACCTATCAACTTCCGGTGGGCCGCGGCAAGCAGTTCGGACACGACCTGAACCCGGTACTGAACCAAGTCGTGGGCAACTGGGAGATCGGGGCGATTGTGACCGTGCACACTGGAAATGCTCTGACACTGAACGAATTTGGCGGCTGGGGCTTGGGCGGCAATGCCGACAACACCAACGGAGTCGATCCCTATACGCTGGCTGGACTGCCGAGTTGCAACGGTCCTGTGCACGTGCTCAATAAGAAGGTGAACGCTACGTCTACAACCCCCGCGTATATCCAGTGGTTTGATACCAGCAACATTTCCAATCCTCTGACTGGCGCTCAGCTCCAGGCAGAAGGCATCGCTGGGGCAACAGGCTCCTTCGGAACCTGTTCGGTGGGCAACATTCGTGGTCCAAAGTACGCTGATGTGGACCTGAGTCTCCACAAGGGCTTCCCCATCACCGAAGGCACGAGGTTGGAGTTCCGCTTCGAAGCGCTGAACGCTTTCAACCATCCCGTGTGGACTTTCTCAGGAGGACCGGCGAACGGTTCATTTGATCCGGGTGCGCCGGGAGGACCCGCGGGTGGGGCGGGTTCGAGTAATTCGAACTTTGGCAACATCACCGGGTCGCAGGGAGCACGGCAGCTGCAGTTGGCTCTGAAGTTCTACTTCTGAGCAAAATTCCCTGTCATTGTCATCCCCCGCAAACGAGGGATCTGGGTGTTGTCTGCGGCGCCGATACCGGAGGCGCAGGCGAGAACCTAGATCCCTCGCTCCGCTCAAGATGATAAATGCGTTCGGCGAGGAATCTCCCGCAAGCGCACGGCAGAAGATTCTAAGTCCGGCTTTTCAACTTCGGACCAGGTTGTTTGGGTTTACAATCGCGTGATGATGAGAGTCGTCAGCATCGCTATTCTTTCCATTTTTCTGCTGCTTTTGCTCCTGACTGGTTCCGCATCCGCGCAAGTGGCTAAGAAAAGTTCGGCTCCTTCGCCAGACGTCGCCCAGCGCGCCACAAATCTTGCGGAGAGCGGTCATTGCGCCGAAGCACTGCCCTTGCTGAAAAAATCCATTCATCAAGTCACGGACCGGGATCTTAAGAAGCGGGTTGGGCTGGACGGTTTGCATTGCGCCATGACCGGCAACGCTCCTTTAGATTCGCTGGAGTTTCTTCAGGTACTGGACCGCGACTTTCCCAACGACCCAGAAATCCTCTATGCCTCGACTCACGCTTACTCCGACCTGTCGGTTCGCGTCTCGGAAGATCTGATGCGCGAGGCGCCATTCTCTTATCAAGTTCACTTGCTCAAGGCCGAGGCTTTAGAAGGGCAAGGAAAATGGGATCAAGCCGCTGCGGAGTATCGCAAAATCCTGGAGATCAATCCGCTGTTGCCGGGCATCCACGCCCGCCTCGGGCGCGCTCTGCTGTCCATGCCAAACCCTACTCCTGAGGTCATCGCGGAGGTCAAGAGGAATTTCGAGCAGGAACTCGAAATCGATCCCCGCAATGCCAGCGCGGAATACGTTCTCGGCGAACTGGCGAAGGATGAGAATGATTTGCCCACTGCCATCCGTCATTATTCTCAAGCGACGAAGCTGGATGTGGACTTTGCCGACGCTTATCTGGGTCTAGGCTCCGCGCTGGTTGCATCCAAGCGCTTCGGCGACGCGATTCCGCCGCTTGAGACCTACGAGAAGCTTGCGCCCGACAGTCCAACCGGCCACTTTCAATTGGCTCAGGCCTACGCCGGGCTTGGGCGCAAAGACGACGCCAATCGGGAAGCCGCTCTGCAACGGCAAAGCGCCGAGAGCCTCGAACAGGCAAAACGCAAGGCGCAATTAAGCATGCAGCCCAGCCAGCCTTGAAACTAGCATCCGGAGCAGCCGAGATCGTCTTTCAGATGCCAACGAAAACGGGATCACCCACCAGTTGGTCGGCCTTCCGCCGCAGGGATTTTCTTAGATTGCTAGCGGGCGCTGCGGCGTTCACTGGATTCCCCCGTCTCGTCCACGCTGCTGACAAACCCATTTATCCTTTTTCTGAGGTTCCGCCTTCGCTCAGCGGCATTATTTGGACGCACACTGCCGGCAAGTCTCCCGACAAATATCTGCCTGAAGTCAGCGGAGCCGGCTGCGCCTTCCTCGACTACGACAACGACGGTTGGATGGATATTTACTTGGTGAACAGCGGTCGCGCCGACTTCTTGACTCCCAAGCAACCGTTGCGGAATGCACTCTACCGCAACAATCGCGACGGAACTTTTACCGATGTAACCGAAAAGGCCGGCGTCGGCGGAGGCGGCTACGGAATGGGCGTAGCCGTCGGCGATTTCAACGGAGACGGTTTCCCCGACATCTACGTCACTCAATACGACCGCAGCATTCTGTATCGCAACAACGGAGACGGTACCTTCACCGACGTTACCGAAAAAGCAGGCGTGGCCGCTCCGGGCTGGGCATCCAGCGCGGTTTGGTTCGACTATGACAACGACGGTCGTCTCGATCTGTTCGTCTGCCAGTTCGCCGATTATGACAAGCTGAGGAACCATAAATGCGGAGATCCCAACTATCCGCAGATCGTGGGCATGAACGAATATTGTTATCCCAAAGTCTACGACCCGCTGCCCAGTTGGCTGTTTCACAACAACGGCGACGGCACTTTCACCGATGTCAGCCAGAAGATGGGTATCGCCGACAATCGCGGCAAAGCCTGGGGCGTAGTGGCCACGGACATTAATAATGATGGATGGATGGACCTTTTCGTCTCCAACGATACCGTCCCGAACTTTCTATTCGCGAACCGCGAGGGCAAGCGTTTCGAAGAGATCGGTTTCACCTCTGGCGTCGCATACGGCGAAGGCGGAAAGGTCCGCTCAGGCATGGGAGTGGATTCCGCCGATTTTAACCAGGACGGCTGGATGGACCTTTTCGTGACCAACATCGACCACGAAATGTATTCGCTCTACCAGAACGAACACGACGAGACCTTCGACGACAAAGCCGTATCGTCAGGGATCGGACGGGTTACGGAATTCATGAGCGGCTGGGGTGTGAAGTTCTTTGACTACGACAACGACGGCGAACTCGATCTGTTCATCGTCAACGGCCACCCCAACGATCTCATCGACAAGATCAAGCCGCAGGTGACGTTTCGTGAACCGCTCCTGCTCTTCCACAACACGGGCACGGAACTGAGGAACGTCAGCCCCGAGAGTGGCCCAGTCTTCGCAAAATCGATGGCCAGCCGAGGTCTAGCGGTCGGCGACTTCAACAACGATGGCGCCGTCGATGTGCTGATTGCGAACAACGACGAAGCCCCGCTCCTGCTCCGCAATGAAGTGGGAGAACAGAATAATTGGCTAGGCTTGCGTCTAATAGGGAAGAAGGCCAACCCGGACGCGATCGGCGCCCGCATCACGTATCAAGCCGGCGATTTGAAAAGAAGCCGAATGAAAGTAGGCGGAGGCGGCTTCTTGTCATCCCACGATCCGCGCGTGGTGCTAGGCATCGGGAAGCGAACCAAGATCGATTGGATCGAAGTGAAGTGGCCGCAGCCCAGCAATCTGACGCAGCGCTTCACAGATGTTCCGATCGGTCGCTACATCACGATTGTGGAAGGCCAGGACAAATGGAGTTGAGACCAAATGTTGGACGGCATCAGCATCGCCCCTACTTCGGTTCGGTAATCTGCAGAACTTGATTCTCCCGCAGCCCTTGGGTTACGGCCTGTTTGCGGCCTGAAGGCCAGTCGACCTCAACTCGCTCGATCTTGTCCGCATCACCCAGCCCGAAATAAAGTGGCAGAACACTCTGCGACAAGTAGCCTGACTTGCCGTCGTTATATTTCGTGTAGACTTGTCCGCCCGCATGTACGCGTACGGTCGCGCCGAGTCCATTGCGGTTCGAGGCCGTCCCCACGAGCGTAACTTTCAGCCAGTGAATTGCCTTGGTCTGGGCCAGGTCGCTGATGAGCACCTGAGGCTCGGAATTGAAATCATTGGTCACGATGTCGAGGTCGCCGTCATTGTCGAGATCGAATATCACCGAAGATCGGCTGGAGCGCGGAGCCATCACGGTAATCTTGCCCTTCCGCCCTGCGCAGACTTTCTGATTCAATTCACTCAATCCCGCCTGCGAGCAATTCACCGTGAACCACGGGGTGTAAATCTCTTTACGCGGCTCGATCCCAAGCAGGAACTCCGCGTCCAGAAACTTCTCTCCGCGATTGTTCAAAAGCATCGAGTTGATCCCATAGCGAAATGGAAAGCTCATTCCCGACGCAATAAATATGTCATCCCAGCCGTCGGCGTTGATATCGCCAACGCTCACGCCCCACGGCCAGTAATTCTCGACTCCCAAGCGGTCCGAGATTTCCTCGAATTTCCCGTTCCCCAGATTGTGATAGAAAGCATTGCCCCAGATATAGTCCGACAACGAAGCCTGCAGATACGACTCCGGCCAGCGCATGGTGGACTTCAGTTTCTCGCGCTCAGGCGCGACCGCCTCGCTCATATCCGAGTGCATGTCGGTCACGATCAAATCCATGCGCCCGTCATTGTCGAAATCAAAAAACTTCAGCCCCATCGCACCCCATGGAGTTTTCGGAAAGTACTGCTCCGTCTTGTCGACAAACTTCTTGCCGCGGACGTTTTCATAATAGTGGTCGTGTCCCTGCATGTTGAGAAAAAACACGTCAGGGAAACCGTCTCCGTTCAGATCGGCGAAACTTGCGTCCCCGCACAACCCAGCAGGCCGCAAGCCAACCTCGGCGGTCACATCCTTGAATCGATTGTGGCCCAAATTCTTGTAGAGCACGGGATACTCATACCGGTCAGGGTGCAGATGCCCTGAAAATGCATCGGCCAATCCGACGTACTGCCCCTGAGCGCCTTTTTCACTATTCGTATACCTGCCAACGTTGCAGACGAGAAGATCCAGTAAGCCGTCGTTGTTGTAATCGAAAAAAACAGCGCCGGAAGAATGGGCCACCAAATCTAAACCAGACGCTTTCGTGATGTCCTTGAAATGCCCATGCCCGTCATTTTCAAACAGCGCATTGCCGCCAAGCACGGTGGTCACAAACAAATCCTGATCACCGTCATTATCAATGTCTGCAAATGATGCGGTAACGCTAATCCGGCCGGGTAGCCCGACACCCGCTTCTTTGGTGACGTTCTTGAACTTGCCATTGCCCAGGTTCTTCCAGAGTTCATCCCCCCCAACTTGATTCACAAAGTAGATGTCGTAAAGCCCATCGCCATCGACATCCGCGACTGCAATACCGGTTCCGTGATCATAATGAACCGGCTTGTAGTCAATAGCGGCATCGTCCACAACATGGTCGACGAAGGTGATTCCGCTTTCTTTCAGCTTATCGGTGAAATGAAACTGGTAGAAAACTTTGAACTGATTCGTAGTCTGCTGCTGCGCCTTGGCTCGCGCGGCCAGCGAATCCACACCCGCGTCCGGATCAGGATAGCGAACCTGAGGCGCGGAGTCGCCGGAGGCGTAGGCCAACCCGGCAATTACCAAAGCCAGCACTATCAAGAGCAGCCAATTGTCACGGCAGGTCATGAAGATCACCTTTCTGCCGAACGCAGTCCTCCCCACAAGGGCCGATGCGCGCCAAGGGTGAAGTGGAAAGTATACGCCCGGGAGCGCCGCGTGAAGTGATTCACATTTAGCCTGGATGATGAGGGGGAGAGCAACTGAATCAACGTCAACCGATCACCCGCCAGCGGATAATCGAGAACGGCTTGCTCCGATCATAAGTCCGCTGCGGGAGAAACGCCTCTCCCTTTATTCGCTTCGTGCAAACTCATCCTTAGCAACAGGTATCGCCGCTGAAATCCAGAATTCGGCCGTCCGGCAGGCCGAATTCGACTCGTCATCCCGCGAACGGCTACACAAATGGTGATTCTGCCAAAGCTGGCTCAGTTACGCACGCACCTACTCAGAAATCGTCCTGGAGGTCACTTCCTCGAATGACCCTGTCAATCTTGTAGCCGGGGAGTACGATGCCGGCGTTCAGCTTGGTGAGTTCATCCAACGGGACATGATCGCCGTCCGGGTCACGCGAGAGATGCGTCTCGCGGTCGTCGGATCGCCGCAATACTTCAAGTCACACAGTGTTCCCCGAAAACCTCAAGACCTCAAAGAGGGCATCATTTCAGAGGGACGCTTGATTCAAGTCTTGAGAGATTGGTGCCCGACATTCCAGGACTATTTTCTTTACTACCCAAGCCGTCGAAATCAGCCCGCCACCTGTCCGCCCTGATTGACACGCTCCGACTGTCGGATTGAAAATCCACGCTCCTGCCGCTTCCGGTCGCTTGGTAGTAGCGATAAATGCGCTAGTAGTGACCGATCAATCGCTAAAAAGGAGGCGACTAATCGGGAGTTGACCGGGCGCGCACATCGGACTCTGAAATTTGAGAATAGAAGCCCAGACTCACTATTGTCCGGACCGCGATGATTTATTCATCGCGTCAAACGCTGAGAGCGCCTCTTCTGGCCGAGCGCGGACCACGAAATCTTCCGTAAGATTCACCCAGCGCACCTTTCCCGACGGGTCGATAAGGAATTCCGCTGGTCGCGAGATGTCTGCTCCGTCACGCCGCCCGTGAAGGTGCACGAGATCCCACCTGCGAATCACGTTCTCCTGTGCATCCGAAAGAATCGGAAACGTGTAGCCCTGCGACCGACGCAGGTTTTCAGAATCCTCGGGAGAATCCACACTGATGGCCATCACTCGAATTTTCCTTGCATCGAATTCTGGCAGCGCCCGCTCGAAACTCCGTAACTCGGAGTTGCAGAACGGTCACCAATATCCACGGTAGAAAATCAAAATCACGCCGGCTGCCTTGGCCGCGCTCGTCGCGGCGCGGGTTGTACTCTCTGGAGTGAACGGAGAATTCAACGCACCGGTTAAACTCACTGGGTGGTTATGCGAATCCGGCAGCGTGAAATCTGGCGCCGTCTGGCCCACCTGCGGCGCGCCGTGCGAAGCGGGTAGCACATGCCGGGCGCCGATAAAAATGCCGTAGAGGAAAAATCCGCTGAATGCCAACGCTAGTACCGCGAGAACACTGCCGAAAATTTTGCCGCGAAACAGGTCCGAACGCCGGAATGCGCGCACAAGCCCCAAGGCGAGCAGCACCAACCCGAACGCGATCATCGGCAGGTTCGCCCACGGAAAATCGCGAAGCGCCGGGAAGCGAACGAAAAACAGCGGATAGCTAATCACTCCCAGGAAAACCAGCGACGCGCCGGTCCATACTGCCCAGTTCCAGTTTCGTTTCATCGCTAACGCCTCTCCCCGCTCTACCCAAGCAGCTTCCAATCTGCCTGCCCGGGAACGCGGATTTGAAACTTGTGCCAATGAGTCTAGCCGAAAATGCTATTTCGTGAGAAGCGCGGTCGTGCTGCCACTGATGGTTGCGTTCTTCGAGGGAAGCGGAAGAGCTCAAAATCATGAATCCGATGGGCGTCCGGCCACATCTGTAGTGAATGCTACACATTTACCGAATGGAGGAAATTATGGGAAAGCTTGAGGGTAAGGTTGCAGTCATCACGGGTGGATCGAGCGGCATGGCGCTGGCGACCGCCAAGCGGTTCGTTGAAGAAGGCGCCTATGTTTTCATCACGGGCCGGAGGCAGGAGGCGCTCGATGAGGCCGTCAAGCTGATTGGCCGGAACGTGACCGGCGTGCGCGGCGACGCGGCCAATCTCGACGACCTCGACCGCTTGTTCGATACAGTCAAGCGGGAAAAGGGCAGGATCGACATCCTGTTCGCGAGCGCTGGCACGGGTGAAGCCGTCAAACTGGGCGAGATTACCGAGCAGCACTTCGATGCGGCCTTCGGCCTGAATACGCGCGGAACGTTGTTTGCGGTTCAGAAGGCGTTGCCGCTGTTCAACGATGGCGGATCGATCTTCATGACCGGGTCAGTTGCTTCGGTGAAAGGTTTTCCTGGTTATGGCGTGTATGCGGCGAGCAAGGCGGCGTTGCGCTCGTTCGCACGCACGTGGCTCAACGAACTCAAGGGCAGGAATATCCGGGTGAACGTGCTGAGCCCGGGGCCGATCGCCACACCGATGCAGGACCAAGTTCTCACCGAGGAGGCGAAGCAGATGTTCGAATCCCTGATCCCGCGGGGAAAGATGGGTCGGCCGGAGGAAATTGCGACGGCGGCGCTGTTTCTTGCTTCAGACGATTCGAGCTTCGTGAACGGGGTGGACTTGTCCGTCGACGGCGGCTTCTCGGCCATCTGAAATCGGCGGATCTCGGTGAGTGCATAATCGCCGACTCGCTTATTCACTTTGATGGACATTGAGAGTCAAAGCTAAGGAAAGTACATCGTGTTAGGAGTTTATATGGCAGACATTGAGACGCTTATCAAGCAGGCGTACTCCGCATTCAACAAGCGGGACCCCGATGGCGCATTAGCACTGATGACCGAAGACGTGAACTGGCCTAAGGCTTCGGAGGGCGGAAAAGTTGTCGGAAAGGAAGGGGTCCGCGCCTATTGGACTCGACAATGGAGCGAGTTCGATCCCCATGTCGAACCGCTGGCAATCACCGAGGGAGACGGAGGGAATATCCGCGTCAGGGTGCACCAACTCGTCAAGAATCTTCAAGGGGATGTTCTGTCGGACGGCGAAGTTCTCCATGTATTTACTGTGAACGGTGGTCTTATCACAGCTATGGATCTTGGGGACGAGGCCGATCCAACTTCTGGTCCGTCTGCCGCGTTCGCACATCATCCGCCAGTCGTTGAAATTCGATCACTTGCACCCGGCGATGACGCCACTGCATTCCGGACGCTAAATGAAGAGTGGATCACGCGGTATTTCACTCTCGAGGCCAAAGACCGCGAGACCCTCAATGACCCTGCAAACTCTATTCTGCTGAAAGGGGGTCATATCTTCATGGCCTACGCCGGAGCCGAAGCCGTCGGATGCGTTGCACTGATCCCCATGAGAGATGGCGTCTTTGAGCTTTCCAAGATGGCGGTTTCTCCGCATCTGCGCGGTAGAGGAATCGGCCGCCGCCTGCTTCAGCACACCCTTGTGCAGGCCAAATGCCTCGGCGCCAAGTCTCTGTTCCTTGGCAGTAACACGCGCCTCAAGGATGCTATTCACTTATACGAGTCGGTCGGCTTCCGTCACGTGAAACCTGAGGCCCTTCCGCCAATGCCCTATAGCCGTGCGGAGGTCTTCATGGCAATGCCGCTGGGGTGAGCTTCGCAATGTGGGCCATTTCCCCGGACCAGCCAGTTTCCGGTGGGGCGCCGATCGGTGAGAGGCAGTAGACTGTCGCCATGGGGTGTGCGGTAAAGCAAGCGCGCGACCGCAACAAGGCTCAGTAGCCAAGATGGCGAAGGGCCATCTGGGTCGTTCGCTTGAGTTCTGCCTTAGTCGAACCATTTGCTGCCTGGATGGAGAGACCGGCGATGATCGTCGACAGATACCTTGTGTAATCATCCACGTTGACATCCTTCGGTAACTCTCCGCTCTTCCGCGCTTTAACAAAGCGTTCCCTCATGACGGCTTCATTCTGTTTACGTATTTCGGTCATGATATCCCTCGCCGGAGCAGCGTCTAAACTGCAGCCCACCGCCCCCGACAGCGTCATACACCTCGCCGGATGTCCGGGCGTGGTGAGAAACGCAACCGTGTTGTCGAAGAGTGCACGAACGACCTTTTCGAGAGTCGGTTCCTCCAGGGCTTTACCTGCGTATTGCGCTCGCATTTTCATATAGCGCTTTACCGCGAGCTGAAACAACGCGTGCTTGTCACCGAAAGCTGCATAGATGCTCGGCGGGTTTAGACCCATTGCCTGGGTAAGATCGGCCATAGAAGTACCTTCAAAGCCCCGTTCCCAAAAAAGCAGCATTGCAGCCTCTAGCGCCGCATCTTTATCAAAGCTGATTGGTCGACCGGTCTTTCCGTTCCGTGTTTTCATAATCTTTTTCGCCACAATATTAGAGTCCCCAACCGTGAATCCGATGCGCCATCCCCCACATCTGTAGTGAGTGTTACACATGTAGGACTGGCCAGTCAAATTAAAGAGCGATATGCATCTGTCAGTCTCCCCGAAGCCGTGTCCGGAGAGTTTCGGGTTTGCCCACCATCCATAAACTGGTTTGCTTTTAAGATCAGAAGGGCGGCGGCCGACATTCCGATTCGCGAGGGCACGATCAGCCGAGCTTTTTTCGGACGCTCTCCAGGATTTCGTCAGAGAGTCGCGGATCCTGCACGGCGCGAGCCAGTACTACGCCACCCATCATCGCCGCCGCCCGAAAGATGGCTTCTTTCCGGTCCCCACCCTCAGCGGAGAGGATGTTCTCAAGTCCCTGCTCGAAGGCGGCTTTGAGTTCAGGGGTCGAGCGAGCCACCTCCTGCGCCAACGCTGCCATGGTGCAGCCGTCGCCTGGATTATCTCGGTGCCACCGGCTCAGGTACCGGTCAGCAAACGGTCCTTTGGTGGTCTTCCCCTTGCTGCGCTGCAGGCGACCTAGCGAAACCTCTTGGCCGTAGGCAACGGCAGCCGCCTGCAGTTCTTCTTTCGAGCCGAAATGGGCATAGAACGCCCCGTGCGTCAGGCCGGCGGCCTTCATCACTTCGCCCACGCTTACGTTCTCAAATCCCCGTTCACGGAACAGGCGGGAAGCCTCCTTCACAATGCGTTCATGTTTTGCAGCGGTCTCTTCGACGGGATAGCGCATAAACTTTTTCTGCATCCTCCATCTATGATGATCATCATATCACGTGTATGACGTTCATCATGTTTGATGCCAGTCATACCAAAAGGAGGCACTATGAAGCTCACAGGGAAGAAGGCTCTTATTACCGGAGGCAACAGTGGCATCGGCTTGGCCACAGCCCGACTTTTCATTGCTGAGGGCTCGCAGGTCGCTATCACTGGTCGTGACCAGAAAACGCTCGATGAGGCGGTTGCGGAACTCGGACCAAATGCGCGTGGCTACCGCGCCGACATCACTATTGCAGAAGACCGCAAGCAGCTCTTCGCAGCCCTGGCCAAAGATTTCGGGAAACTCGATATTGTTTTCGCCAATGCCGGCATCTCCGGCCGGACTCCTACCGGCTCGACCGATGAGGCGATTTTTGAGAATGTAATTCGTACCAACCTGAATGCGGCTTTCTTTACCGTCAATTCAGCTGCTCCTCTGCTGAACGACAACGGCAGCATCATTTTTAACGGATCGGTACAGAACTATCTGGGCCAAGCCGGTGTGGCCGCATATGCGGCCACGAAGGGCGGCGTTGTCTCCATGGCGCGTTCTATCGCCGCCGATCTTGCACCGCGTAACATTCGCGTGAACGTCGTGGCGCCAGGCGCGACGAGGACTCCCATTTGGAAGCGTGGACCACGCGCTTCGATATCAGCCGATGAGTCCGCCAAGCTGGCGAAGTTTGTCTCCTCTGCGATTCCACTGGGCCGTTGGGGTGAGCCGGAAGATCTTGCCAAAGCCGTGCTTTTCCTTGCTTCAGATGACTCCTCCTACGTCAACGCAATCGAACTGATGGTCGATGGAGGCGCGACGGGCGCACCGTGGGGAGCCCCCATTTTTCGCGGGTAACCGAGCAGGGTTAAGGCATGGAGCAAAAGTAACGAAAAAGGAGAATCAAATGAAATCAGAAAAGCAATTTCTTGTAACGGGACCGACCGGCGCAACCGGTGGTGCAACGGTTGAACAGCTACTTGAAAAGGGACACTCCGTTCGAGCGCTTGCTCACCGAGAGGATGAAAGGTCGGAACGACTCAGCAAATTGGGCGCAGAGGTCGTTTTTGGCGACCTTCTCGACATGGAATCGGTACGTTTCGCCCTTCGTGGAATCTACGGTGCGTATTTCGTCTATCCCATTCGACCGGGGATCGTGGATGCAAGCGTTCGATTTGCTCAGGCTGCAAAGGAGGCTGGCGTCAAAATCATCGTCAACATGTCACAAAAGTCGGCGCGCGGAGACTCTCAAAGCCATGCCGCACTAGGACACTGGCTATCGGAGCGTGTGTTTGACTGGTCCGGGGTGCCCGTCAGCCACATCAGACCGACACTCTTTTCGGAGTGGATGCTCTATGGGGCCGCCATGATCCGTCAGGGGACCTGGCTCGTACCATTCGGCGCTGGCCGCCACGCTCCCATCGCGACCGAAGATCAAGCCAGAGTGATTGTTGGAATCTTGGAAAATCCGAATGCACATGCGGGAAAAACTTATCCTCTTGTTGGACCGGTGGAACATAACCATAAAGAAATTTCTCAGATCATTGGAAGCGCGCTCGGAAAGAAAATTTACTTCGAGCAGATTCCAATTGAGAAGTATGGTGAGATCCTACGTAGCCGGCCCCGTGGCCCGGCTCGAAATACCGCCGCTACAGCGTACGCCGAAGCAGACAAAGCTGGAGGCCCAGGCTCGGATTTTGTTCTCCAACATTTAAAAGAGATCGCTATCGACCACCAAAATGGGATTTTTAGTGGGATGAATAACTACGTCCGAAAGATTGGCGGTCGCCCTCCGATGACGGTTGAACAGTTTGTCGAAAAGCATCGCTCAGACTTTGGGGAATAAGACTAATGACATCCGGAGCAGGCAGGGACTCAGCTGTCGATGTGACCGGTTGTGTGCTTGTAAGCACTAGAGATTGTGGTTCCTGGTTACCAGAAACCACAAGTAAGAAGAAGAAATGAAAATTAAAGGAGAAAAAAATGATCATCAAGGAGAAAGCAATGAAAACTTCACAATTATACCGAGCTGATTCCGCGCCTCAGGCGCCCAAGTCAGCGCTCCGAGGCCTGATGCTTCTCGGAATAACTCTTCTCGCGTGCACGATCGTCCTCGGTGCGACTGGTTCTGCGAGTGCCAGCGGGCCGCAAGACGAAGCGGCCGTTCGCGCGCTCGGAGATAACTTTGCTAAGGCTTTTCTTCAGAAGAATACCGAAGTGCGAGCGTCCCTATTTACCGAAAATGGAACCTTCGTGACGCCGCAGGGTGCCTTGCTGCAAGGGCGGGTCGCGATGGTGAACGACTTCGGTCAAGAGGCGCAAGCCGTCAACGGCAACACGCAAGCGGCGTTCTCCAACTATCGGATCCGCTTCATCAATGCCGATGTCGCGGTCGCCGACGCGCTCCTTACCTTGCACAATGTCAACGGTCCGGACGGGGCCGTCATTCCCGTGATCCCGGTCAACTTTTTCTACGTGGCCGTCCGCCACGGGGGTCAATGGCTGATCGAGGACGGGCGCGCGCATTTCGCACCCGCGCCGCCTAATGGCATGACCGATCATGCCATGGCCGCTCACAACTAACGTGGAGAATACTTGTGCCACCTTCCACGCAGCTCGATAACGAACGAATCGCCACCAGCACGCCGGAGTCTGAAGCCGGCGTGCTCGTAGTTCGCAGGCACCACCTGCTGGTGCGGTGCAGCCATTGGCTGAACGTACCAATTCTTCTGGGCCTCATCCTGAGTGGCGTGTCCATTTATTGGGCATCTCCGATCTATCAGCACAAACCAGATCCGCAGACGGGAAGCTTAGATCCTCTCGCTGATATCGGCATCTGGATATGCGCGCATGTGCCGGGGTTGCATCAATACAGCAATCCGCCTGACTGGGTCTACAACCACATTAGCCTCGGTCCCGGCATGCTCGCGGTGGCTCTGCGCCTGCATTGGCTCTGTGCTTATCTATTCATGCTGAACGGCCTCGTCTTCGTCATAGGGTCGGCCATGGGAGGTGGCTGGCGCTCTCTGTTGCCCCGCCAGACCGACCTGCGCGATGCAACCAGGATGTTTTGGTACTACATAGGCGTCCCTGTCGCCAAACTAACGCGTGGCAGTTGGCCGCATCCGCGCTTCAACACAAAATACAACCCACTTCAACGCGTGGCTTATTTTTCCGTTCCGGTCGCCGGGCTCCTATCGGTCTTGACGGGCTGGGCGATTCACAAACCCATGCAGTTCCATTGGTTGACTGCGATCGTCGGTGGTTATGACAAAGCGCGTATCTGGCACTTCTGGCTAATGTGGGTTTTTGTTCTCTTTGTCGTGCCCCATGTGATCCTCGTTCTCGCTGATGGGTGGGACACGCTTCGCAGCATGATCGTAGGTTGGTCGACGAAGGCGCAGAGATCGGAGGACTTTTCACAATGAGTCTTGAAAACGAACACTCTGCTCCAGAGGCGGATAACACATCCTCGACTGAATCCGTGCACCCACCGAAGCCCGCAAGCTTCTTCCAGGAACGGCCTCCGCAGGTGATGGAAGCGGCTCCCCAGCTTTTGCGGCGCTGGACTCGCCGCGATCTTCTGCTTTTCGGAGCAGGCGCGGTAGCCGCAGTCGCAGCCGGTGGTGCGCTCTTGCCGCAGACTACGCTCAAACGCCTGGGAATCATTCACGACAACAAGAACTGGCAAAGAAAGGAATGGCTTCTGAATAAATCCCTGCGCATCGATGACGATGTTGCAGAGGCTTTGTATTCAAGAAATCGCCTGGTGCCAACCTACACCAAATCACAGATTACCCCGCTCCGGAACAATTACAACGGAGCCACTCCCAACGCCAGCTATATTCCAGAATGGCGTTTGACTCTCGATGGGCTCGCTTCCGGCTTAAGCGTTTCTTTGAACATCCGGAACCTGCTCGCCTCCTTCCAGGTGCATGAGCAAATCACGCGGCTGGTGTGCGTCGAAGGTTGGAGCGCGATTGCCTGGTGGGCCGGGCTTAGGTTTGATGACTTGCTGCGTGCTTACCCGCCAATGTCCCAGGCGAGATGGGTCCGAATAGAATCATCGGTCAATCTCGGCCCCTGGGGAAATCCCGACCCATACTTCGTATCGCTCGATCTGTCGACTGCGCGTCATTCGCAGACGCTGCTCGCGACTCACCTGAATGGAAAGCCTCTCACATTGGAGCACGGAGCTCCGCTGCGACTGGTTGCACCTGTGAAACTCGGCCTAAAGAACATCAAAGCGATTACGCGGATTAGCTATAAAGGGGGCGAACCGCCGGACTATTGGGCAAAGCACGGGTATTCACGCTATGACGGAATTTGAAGCCGCAAATCAACCCTGAGGAATGAGGACCAATTTTTATGAGTAAAGCAATTGCATCGCAAGCGACAAAGCGCGTGACGCTGGAGGCGGAGCCACTCGATGTATCGTCCCGTACCGCCGAAGCCCAGTTTAGCGTGCCTACTACTTCCATCCACAAAGTCGAAGCCGATGGCGTCCGAGTGTTTTATCGGGCCGCCGGCGATCCTGCGGCGCCCGTAATTCTCTTGCTGCATGGATTTCCGGCCTCATCGTTCATGTTCCGTGAACTGATTCCACGCCTGGCCAATCGTTACCGAGTCATCGCGCCGGACCTCCCTGGCTTTGGATTTACAGAGGTTCCGGCCGAACGAAAGTATGTTTATTCGTTCGACGGATTGGCCACGACAATCGAGGCCTTCACGGAGGCACTCAAGATCAATCGCTATGCACTCTATGTGTTCGATTATGGCGCGCCAACCGGCTTCCGTCTGGCGATGGCCCACCCTGACCGGGTCACAGCTATCGTTTCACAAAACGGAAATGCCTATGAGGAGGGCCTTGGAGATGCCTGGGGTCCGATCCGGAAATACTGGGCCGTGCCCACAGCAGAAAACCGGGAGGTACTCCGGAAAAACATTTTGAAGCTGGAAGGAACGCGGTGGCAATACACGCACGGCGTGGCCAATCCAGACAGGGTTGCGCCAGAGTCGTACACATTGCATACAGTGCTGTTCGAACGTCCGGGGAACAAGGAAATTCAGCTGGATTTGTTTCTGGATTACGCGTCGAATGTGCAGCTCTATCCCAAATTTCAGGAATATTTTCGTCGATCGAAACCCCCTTTGCTTGCGATCTGGGGCAAGAATGATCCCTTTTTTATTCCCACGGGAGCAGAGGCGTTTCGAAAAGACTTGCCGAACGCAAAGGTCCAATTCCTCGATACCGGACATTTTGCGATAGAGACACACGTCGTAGAAATTGCGTCCGCCATGCAAGAGTTCCTACGATAAGGGACTTCGCAAAGAGTTCGGACGCTTGATCCCAGGAAAATGAAGGTGGTCTTTCGTGTTCTGCGAGAAGCTGTTAGGATACTTCTGTGACGACGATTTGCTCAGTTTCTTATTGGCGGTTTATTGGCGTTTTCGGCTTGATTGGAAGCAATCTGGGGCGCCCGGAGCAGATTGGGCATTTTATGCAAATCGCGCAACGCCGCATAAACACTGGCGATTGCGTATCACGTTGATTTGGCGAGTGGGGACGTAGTTCAGTTGGTTAGAACGCTGCCCTGTCACGGCAGAGGCCGCGGGTTCGAGTCCCGTCGTCCCCGCCATTCTTTTCAAGCACTTGCAACCCTAGCGTCCGGCAAATCAGGGGATGTTAGGGGACGATAAGCGCCGAACGAGAATGGTTCCATTCGAGAACAATTCCAAACAGCGCTCATTGGATTAGGTTTGTCTTCGGCAAAATACCCGTCGGCAAAATAGCGTCGACCAATTTGTCCTGTGCCAAGCGTTTGGTCTTCGATGTTGCCTGCAGGTACTTGTTCGTGACATGAAGGTTGCTGTGCCGCAAGTAGTCGCGGATCGTGAGCTGATGTTCGCCCATCTCCGCGAGCATTGTTCCAACCGAGTGCCGAAAGGTGTGCCAGCCGACACCCGTGATTCCGATCCGTCTGAATGCAGGCTGAATCTTCTTCTTTAACACTGAAGCCAGATCTAACGGCTTGCTGCCTTGCAGTCTTTCGGAAGGGAATACGAAATCTTCCGGTTTGTTGTAGAGACTTTGCGATCTCCACTCCTGCAAGGAATGTTTTAGGCTTGGA
>Ga0210383_10001140_pt1 | contig 24543 bp, 17 predicted proteins | sample IncBWC14OmetaG_FD_160072 | JGI IMG/M metagenome (GOLD analysis project Ga0210383, IMG submission 160072) | Forest soil microbial communities from Barre Woods Harvard Forest LTER site, Petersham, Massachusetts, United States - Inc-BW-C-14-O ... | reverse complement strand
CAATCCCAATCACCAGAAACACAAGCCGCGACAACTTCTCCCACCCGCTCCGCGATGCTTCCAGTTTCGAAATCGCCGACCAACCCAGGCTGGGCCGCCCGCTCATGGTGTCCTCCTGCCTTACAGATAAAGACACCGCACCCGCGCGATTGTTCCCGTCCCTTGGTTTACCGCTTTGGGTCTCCTCGCTGTTCGTCGGAGCCTACCCAGTGAGGGCCATCGCAGCCCACGGATAAAGCCTCCGAGAGCCGCCCGTCTTCTGAACTTGTATCGCCGAAATAAATAACGTCATCCACCGCGAGATGGCCATTTTCCCGCACGCCCGCGATCGCAACTCTCGAAGTCCACGGGCTCTCGGGCGGATATCCCCAAGTAAGCGTCACGTCCACGCGAAAGGAACCGTCGCCCTGTGATTCTGCTCTCTCAATCTCGAAAGTCCGTAATTCCAACTCCTCATCACCTCCCGAGAAGGTTCCCAGCTCGAGCCAGCCGATTGCCGGCTTCAGGTTGGGGTCAGGATGTTGCCGGTAAAAATCGTCGCCGCAGGCGAGGCCTAGATCAATTTTGTGGAGCAGTGCCTTGTCAAGATATAGCGCGAAAACTTTCCAGTCCGCACCATTTGGGATGCCTATCGGGTGCCGCGCCACAACCTGCTCGTAGAGGCTTCGGACAAATGCCTCAGGCTCATTCGGCAGGTTATCTCTCCCCCATTGAGCGCCGTCGCATCCCGCGGACAGAAACTCTGATAGCCGCTCGTCTCTTCGATCCGCCTCTCTGTCGTAAATATGATCATCAATATAGATCACATCCTCGACGGCAAAATGGCTGCCATCTCGAATCACGACTGCGGCAACCGGCCAAGCCCATGGGCGCTGGGGGGGCTTTTCCACCTTGAGGCTCACATACACGCGTACGGAGCCATCTTTCTCGGATTCTGTCTTTTCAATTCGGAAAGTTTGCGGCGCGGATTCGTCGCCGGAGAAGAGCCCGAACGCGGAAACTGGCCCCGCAATCACCGGGGAATCCGAACTCTTTCGATCCCGATCATCAGAGCACGCCTTGGCCAAGTCAATTCTGTGTTGCAATCCTTTGCTGAGGTACGGTGCGAAAATTTTCCAGTCCGCGTCTTCCGGAATGCCGTCGGGGTGACGGGCAATGACCTGTTCGTACAGGCTCCAGACGAGCTCCTTCGGTTCGTTCGGCGGACTGACCGTCTTGCTAGTCGGTGCATCCTGGCCGAAAGCGACTGGCATTGCGAGCTGCAAGAGAAGCGTGAGTCGCAAGAGATTCATATTTCCGCTTTGCTACAACGACGGCGTAAAGACTTTCCGCCGGCTCGCTGCATGTTCAAGGCGCATTCGGATCGTAATGCACTCCATCCGGTCCAGTCGCGTGAGCCGTACTCTTCTGCGCTGAATCCGTGAGCCAGAGGAACACCACCGCCATCACGACAATCCCAATCACCAGAAACACAAGCCGCGACAACTTCTCCCACCCGCTCCGCGATGCTTCCAGTTTCGAAATCGCCGACCAACCCAGGCTGGGCCGCCCGCTCATGGTGTCCTCCTGCCTTACAGGTAAAGACACCGCCGCTGCGCGATTGTTCCCCACGTCCAAGCGGCCGGATCGCACATTTCCCACGAATTACGTTAGCAATTTCCCCTCCCGATCCTTACTACACGCAACTTTCACAAGGAAATCAGTACTACACTTTATCCCACTAAAATTTTATAAGGGAACTCAAACTACGGTATACTTTCATGAGGGGATGAAGCCATGGATCCCGCTGAATTCACAAGGGATAGCCCAGGCAAATTGCTTCTAATACCAGAGCGTGTGCACGCGTTTGTCCCCAATCCACTTCCCTCAGAACTGAAACTGAATTCGGAGACCGTCAAGATCCTGAGCGAGGCAGACCGATCGCTGGGACATTTGCACGGCGTGGCGCAGTCTCTTCCGAACCCGAAGCTCGTAGTCAGACTCTTCCTGAGGCGTGAAGCAGAGCTTTCCAGCAGAATAGAAGGCACCTATGCCACGCAACGAGACCTTGTGCTATTCGAGCTTCACCGCCCGGCCAAACCGGAAAAATCCGACGTCAGGGAAGTTGCAAATTATGTCGTTGCTCTCGAACGCGGCCTGGCGCGACTGAATGACATTCCGATTTGCTTGCGGCTGATTCGAGAACTGCACTCGAGGTTGCTTCGGGGAGTTCGGGGGGCGACGTCGCGCCCGGGCGAGTTCCGGACCATTCAGAACTTCATCGGCCAAGGAGGACAGCCAATTTCAAGAGCTCGATACGTGCCCCCTCCGGCCTCGGAGGTATCGAAGTGTTTGGATGCATTCGAGCGCTCGTTGCACGAAGAGACTTCTCTTCCGCCGCTCGTACAGTTGGCCATGATTCACTATCAGTTTGAGGCGATCCACCCATTCGAAGACGGCAATGGCAGAATCGGACGGTTGCTCTTGCCTCTGTTACTTTGCGAGAAAAAGTTACTTCCCCATCCTCTGCTTCACCTCAGCGCTTTTTTCGAAAGACATCGACAAGACTACTACGACCAACTGCTTCGAGTGAGCCAGGCCGGAGACTGGGAATCTTGGATTCAATTCTTCCTTCGAGCCGTATGCGAACAAGCCAAAGAGGCTTCCGAAAGGTCGCGTGCGCTCCTTGATTTGCGCCAGAAATTCCAAGAAAAGATTCGTGCGAAGCGCGCCTCGGCCCTTGCTGCGCAACTGGTGGACTATCTCTTTACGTCGCCTGCTTTGACGGTTCCACTCGCCACGGAAATTCTCAAGGTCGCCTACCCGAGCGCAAACCAGACGGTACAGCGCCTCGTGCGTGCCGGCATCTTGTCTGAAATTTCAGGCCATAAGCGAAACCGCGTCTGGTTGGCTTCGGGCATCTTGCAGATGTTGTCGCCAATGCAGATTAACCCCCGAAGCAAAAAATCAACCGCGCCTTAAAACAACAGCCCCGGCCGACACCAGGGCCGTTAGTGAATTCACTTATAGGGCGTGGCCCTTGGAACGCGACTCCGGCAAGAAAACGTCTGTAGCCCTTGTCGAGATTTATGTGCTCGACCGAGGTTGTCGAATACAATCAAGCTTGGCGAATGCCTCTTAGCCGGTTTAGGAACGCCAGATGCCGCCAGCGACAAAAAGGCTCGACACCCACATTTTCAATTTCGAAACCGGTCTGACACGCGCCGACGTGGAACTATTGGCTTTGGACTCCGAAGTGGAAAGGGTCCAATGCACGTCTACTGTTGAACCCAATACATGGGAGCTTCTTAACGAAATTCTTTTTGTGCGTCGGCCCGAAATAGAACTTCGCGTCTACGGGTTTTATTCCTCCGTGTGCGATCTATCCTTCCTTCATCGAGTTAGCAACGTGCGCCGTTTCTCAGCAGACTGCTTGCTGAAAGCCACGGGAATCGAGAACCTTCAATTCCTCACGAAGCTTAAAGAGCTTTCAATTGGAATTTATGACCTGCAAGACTTCAGCTTCCTGACGATGGTGCCGCGTGACATTAAGAAACTTTCAATCGGCGCGACATTTTCAAAAAAACCTCGCCTGCACCAGCTTTCTCGATTTCACGAACTGCGCCGGCTGTACTTGGAAGGTCAACAGAATGGCATCGAGGTTCTGTCAGAACTTTTGACGCTAGAAGAAATCACCCTACGCTCGATTAGCACGAACGGGCTGGAGTACTTGTCTGGGTTGCCAGGATTGTGGTCGCTAGACGTCAAGCTGGGTGGGATAGCAGATTTCTCCGCAATCGAGTCCAAGGCCAGCATCAAGTATCTCGAGCTGTGGCAAGTTAGGGGCCTGTCAGATTTGGGCTTCATCTCATCGCTTACCGGACTGCAGTATCTTTTTCTGCAATCGCTGCGAAACGTTGCGGCTATCCCGGACCTGTCGAAGCTCGCAAAGTTACGTCGTTTGCACTTGGAGACGATGAAGGGCCTCAGAGACATAAGCGCAATCGCCGAAGCGCCGGCGTTGGAAGAGTTTACCCACGTCTCAGCGCAAAATTTCACGCCCGGAGATTACGCCGCGCTTCTGCGAATGCCCACGTTGAAGAGCGTGAGGGTCGGGTTTGGCAGTCAAAAGAAAAATAAGCTCTTTGCCGAACAAGCGATGCAATTCGGCAAGAACTCGGATGCTGGCGGAAAGCTAGGGACAAGATTCGTCTTTGAGTGAACAGTCTGGGTTTTTGCGGTTAAATTGAAACGGCCCCGGATCGCTCCGGGGCCGTCGGTAAATTCGCCAGGGATTGAGTAAAGCTTAGTCGCCGGCGACAGCGGCTTCTTCAGTCTTCGTGGCCTTGCCAGCGCCGTTGCCGTTGGAGTGGCCGTTGCCGTTACCATCGCCATTCGCCGGTGCGATCTGGACAGGTTTCACAGGCGCGCCGGGAACAGCCATCTTGATCTGCTCCATCGACCCGATCTGCACCACGTTCTCCTGAGGCTTCTTCAGCACGAGCTCCTCGTAAATCTTGCGCACCTTGGCAGCTTCTTCGAAGGCCTTCTTGCGGCGGATGCGGTCTTCCTCGGCAGCCGTGAGCGGAATATCGTGCTCGAGGTGGCGGACGCGAGCGGCGTCGTCCTTATCAATGCGGAGCGAGTGCTCGTAGTTCGCGAGGTCCACCTTTTTGCCCTTGGCGAAAATCTCGTGCTTGCCGTGGGTCTTGTACCACTCGGCCACCGTCGCGTTCTTGTACATGTTCTCGATGATCTTCCGCCAGCCGATGCCCGTGTTGTAGGCGCAGAAGGAAATTTCGCCCTGCTGCGTGGCGTAGGGGATGATGCACATCTCCGTGCGGCGGAAATCGTAATTGAAGAGATCCTGGAACCACATGCCGGCGATGAAGAGGAAGTTCCACGGATCCTCGGAGCGGCGCTTCATGGCGTCTTCGTAGGTGCGGTCCGGATTGGTCTTGCCGTACTTCTTATCGGCGTTCTTCGAGAGCGCCCACGTCTTATCGAACTTCTTCCAGAGGTCTTTCAGTTTCAGGCTGGGCGGCGCCTCAAACGGCTTGTAGTTCTTGAGCAGCGCGAGGCCCATCATGAAATTCGAGAAGTTCTTGCTGCGAGCCGCATCGGTGATGGCGGTCACGTCTTTCGTAAGCTGCGTCGCATCCAGGAAGCGTGGAACGGGTGCCCACTCCTTCGTCTCCTTGTTGATCATCAGCGCGGTGCCGACGCCGCAGTTCGGGTGGCAACCGCAGGAGAGCGAGCCCCATTGCGAATCCGGGCCATGCGCCAGGTCGGAGAAATTGGCAAACGTGGCGATAAACGAAATCGGGAACCAGTCGCGCGTCGGCTCCACTTTGCCCACCTGCGCGCTCACGTCTTTCGCGAGGTGCGAGAGGGTGTACCGCTGCCGCATGCGCCGTTCCGGCGTGATGTCTTCGTCGCGGCCCGTGAACGAAACCGGCTGGAACGATACGAACGCGATCTTCTTCGGGTTGTCCATCGCGAACTTCACGATCGGTCCTACTTGGTCATTATTCACGTTGTTAACTATGGTGGTGACGAGGACGATTTCGATGCCGGCGGCGTGCATGTTCTCGATGGCGCGGAGTTTCACGTCGAAGAGGTTGCCGACCTGGCGGTGGCTGTTCGCGTCGTTACCGATACCGTCGAACTGCAAATAGGCGTAGCGCAAGCCGGCTTCGAAGGCCTTCTGGCAGAAGTCCTTGCTCTTGGCGAACTCGATGCCGTTGGTGGCTGCCTGGACACTGTTGTAACCCACTTTACGCGCGTAGCGGACCGCGTCGAGGAAGTAGGGATGCATCGTCGGCTCGCCGCCCGAAAACTGCACGGACATCTGGCGGCGCGGCTTGATCTTCGTGGCGTTCTCGAGGATTTCCTGAATTTCTTCCCAGCTCAGCTCGTGGACGTAACCGACCTGGTTCGCGTCCATGAAGCAGGGATCGCACATCATGTTGCAGCGATTCGTGAGGTCAACCGTGAGCACCGAGCCGCGTCCGTAGCGGACCGTGCTCGAACCATGACGGTGCAGATCTTCGTCGTTGTGCGCGGGAATGTCGCGTCCGGGAAACTGGCTTTCGATCCAGCTGAGGAATTTCGCGTCCACGGCCATCAAGTCTTCATATTTGCCGTGCTGGGGGCACTCCTTCACCATCCAGACCTGCCCATCGCGTTCGATGATCTGGGCCTTAATCTCGCCCACTTTCTCGTGGACCAGGTCCGTCCAGTCTTTTTTGCCGTTCAGGATCGAGTCGCGCGCTTCTTTCACGCAATCCGGGCAAAGAGAATCCGTGGTGCGGGGCCAGCCGAGGGTCGGCTTGGATTTTTCCCAAGATTTCAGAAGCGGTTTATCTGACCACTTCGGCGTAAAAGAAGGATTCGGATTGTGCTTGTTGAAGAATTGAACTGTATTAAATGTCGCGGCAGCTGTCTTGCAGAGCGCCCAGTCAAATGATTTCCAAAGCTTATTGCTCGCCTTACTAGGCATAATCCTCCACCTCTCCTTTTGATGACGCCGCCAAACTGAAGGTTTCTTACGCTAGGAGTTAGTCGCCGCGGCGACTAATCCCCGAAACCTTTTTCACGTCAGAGTTTAAAAGTATAAACCCTGAAACCCTGGAGGCCTGACCCCATGGGATATATAAACACCCGTAACTAGTTACAGTACCAGAGTTTGACCCGTTTCCAAGCCCTCGTCCAGCCCTCTGCGTCCAAAGGTGCAAATCACAGGGTGAACGGCTGCCAGGAGCAGCCAATGGGGGCAGCGCATGGGCCGAAATGTGCGACTTTCATAGTACCGGCTGGTACTTCTCCTCGAATCGAAACGGCAGCGACCGCCGCGCGGGGACTCGTTCGCTCCGAAAAGGGCACTCTGAAGCTCGAATGCGGCTGAAAAATGATAGCTGAAAATGTCCCGCACCGGCCTGAGCGAGTGCCGCCCCGTTTTTCAGTCACCTTCCGTTCATGCGGGATTCTTCAAAGAATCACACGAGCTAAGTACAAATCGATTGTAGCAGTTTGGGTGATTGAAGTTATCCACAGGGTCGTCTTGACGGAAAAGTTTGGCAGGGGTAAAACCCCGACGGCTCCAAAATCTTCAGGGGGTGGGTAGTGTCTAAACTTATGAAAAGCGCCGTTCTGGCGCTCGTAGCCGTGTCTCTCTCTTTCCTTCTTCCTCTTCCTGCTCATGCTCAGCAAACGCTCGGTGCTATCAATGGAACGATCACAGACGCAAGCAATGCCGTGGTAGTAGGAGTCGCAGTAAAGATTCGCAACGTGGAAACAAACATCACGTTCAACGCGACGACCAAGCAAGACGGCTCGTTCAGCGTGGTGGAACTGGCAATCGGAACGTATGAAGTGTCGTTCGCGAAGCAGGGCTTCAAGACCGCCGTCTATTCCTCGATTCTCGTCGAAGGAAATCGCGCCACCACGGTGAACGCCGCGCTGGCGCCCGGCGAGGTCTCAACCACGGTGACCGTCAATTCGACGCCTCTGATGAACCAGACTGACACGACGAACGGCTACGTGGTGGACGAATCCACGATTCAGAATACTCCGCTCGGAACCGGCAGCTTCACGCAACTCGCGATTCTGAGCCCTGGCGTACACGCTGACTTTCTCGGCGGTTCGGGCTCGAACTCGGGCCTCGGCAATCAGGCAATCTTCGCCAACGGCAATCGCGACACGAGCAACAGTTTTTCGTTGAATGGCACAGACACGAACAACATTTTCAACGGCAACTCCACGAGCCAGGTCGGCGAGAACCGCTTCGTGCTCAACACGGGCGAGAACTTCGGCTCCGGCGGAGGAATCCAGACCAGCACTTCGGTGTACGGCGCGATCGGCCAGGCGCTTCCGACTCCTCCACCCGATGCAATTCAGGAAATCGACGTGAACGCCTCGATGTACGACGCGACCCAGGGCAATAACAGCGGCGCGCACATCGGCGTGCAAACCAAGTCGGGCACGAACGCCATGCACGGGTCCCTGTGGGAGCAATTCCAGAATAGCGACATGAACGCGAACTACTACTTCTACAATCAGGTTGGCATCGGGCTGCCCTTCCTAAACCGGAACCAGTTCGGCGCAACGCTTGGCGGTCCCATCAAGAAGGATAAGTTGTTCTACTTTCTTTCCTACCAAGGCGTTCAGCTCGCGGATCAGGAGTCTTCAACGAAGGGCGCGACTGTGCTTCAGTCGCTCACGGATGATCGAAGCCTTCAGGGCATCGCGAACGCCATCAATGATCCGACCTATGGTTACGACACGAGCTGCTCGACAGGTGGCACGTGCTTTCAAACCAGCCAGATCAATCAAGCCGCCTTCAACCTGCTGAACGCCAAGCTCCCGAACGGTCAATTTTTGATTCCGACGCCTCAATTTACCGGAGCGACGGCGTCGAGCATCGGATATGTCGCGTCAGTGCAGGGTGCTTCTTCAATTTCGACCGTGAATCAAGGCATCGCGGGTGTGGACTACGCGGTCAGCGAGAAGGATCACCTGTCCGGAAAGTTCTACATTCAGAATGATCCCACGTCGAATCCCTTCGGTGCGGTCGGTTCGCTTCTCGGCTTTTCGCAACAACTTCAGGCCGGTAGCGACGTCTTCTCACTCAATAATTCCTGGATTCTCTCGCCGAACCTCACTTGGACGCAGACGTTAGGATTTACGCGACTACGAGCGTACGCTGCGACGAACCAGGGCTTCACGCCGAGCCAGATGGATATCAGCCTGCTCGGTTCGGCGACGTTTCCTCAGATCGACATCTCCAACGCTGATCCGACGCTTGGCAACGGTCTGGAATTCGGGCCCAGCACGAGCTTCGGTGATGCGGGCATGTTCCAAAATCAATGGGAATACGGTTCGACGCTCAATTGGGTGCACGGCAAGCACACGATTAGCGCCGGCGGACAGTTCAATCACACGCAACTAAACGTCATCAACAACAACACGAACACCGACACGATCGATTTCAAGAGTTTCCTTACTTTCGTGGAAGGCGACGTGCACGGTGGCGATGCATTTGAAGGCTCGGCAAACCGCTACTACCGGTCCGATACGGCGGGTCTCTTCGTAAACGACAATTTCAAGTTGAAGAGCAATCTAACGATTACGGCCGGGCTGCGCTGGGACTTTGACGGGCCTCTTGCGGAAAAGGACGGCCTGCTCACGGGCTTCAATCCTGCGGCGTACGCCTACACTCCGTGCACTGTGGATGGCACACCGGCCGACCCGACGACAGGCGCCACTTGCGATGCCGGTACGGACGTCATCACAAACTCTGGCCTCGAAATCGCCGGGAACAACAAGTCAGCTGGCACGAAAGGTGCGAGTGATTCGCTGATGAACAAGCGGCAGTGGGGCTTCGCGCCGCGCATCGGCATCGCATGGTCACCACTAGCGAAACTCACCGTACGCGCCGGCTACGGCATCTACTACGATCGCGGCGAACTCTTCAGCTACTTCTCGCCGAGCGCGGGTGCCGGCTTCAACGGCCCGTTCGGCGTAACGCTCGCGCCGCCGTTCGTCGAGCCGATTGCGTCGCCGTTTGGCGCATCGCTTTCTCAGCCTTTCGGTACGACAGAGCCGCCTCCACCACCAGGCACTGCAGCCGGCTTCCAGGCGCTGCTTCCAAACCTTGAACAAACCGCTTGCGGCTTCTCCGGATGCTGGCCTGCGGGCAACTTGTTTGGGCCGTTCCTTTTCGGCGGCTACGGCATCAACAACCAACTGCCGTACACGCAGAACTGGACACTCGATACGCAATATCAACTCTCGAACAACTGGCTGTTTGAAATCGGGTACGTTGGCAACCGCGGGATCCACGAAGTGTTGCCCATTCCCTTCAATCAGCCACTCGTCGCCTCAACCACGAATCCTGTGAATGGGCAGCAATTCTCGTACGGTGGAACGAGTCCGAATTCGCCGCAAAACTTCTGCTCACCGTGCCTCGACAATGAACCGGTCTACACGAGCGAGTTCTCCGGCAATGCCCCGACTCGAGTGCCGTATCCTGGTTACGACATGAACTCCGTCATCTACGAGACGGCTGGAATCTCCGATTACAACGCGCTGCAGGTGCAGTTGCACAAGCGGCTCTCGCACGGGCTGGCGTTCACCGGATCCTACACGTGGTCGCATTCGCTCGATGAGCAAAGCGGGCTGGGCCTCTTTGTCACCGGCAACAATCCGCTCACTCCGCGCGCGAACTACGGCTCGTCGGACTTCGATCAAACGCACGTCTTCCTGGTGAACTACAGCTACACCACTCCGAACTTCGCCAAGAGCAAGGCGCTGGGAGAAGCCGTGAACGGGTGGACGATTGGCGGGCAAACCGTGGCGCAAAGCGGCCAACCCTACAGCGTCTACGACTACACCGGCTCGATCGGCAGCCTCTACTACGGCACGGACGACGAGATCGGCAACCCGATCGTGCCGCTCGTCGCCGGCACCACGCCAAAGCAAGCCGAGCTGCAAGGGACCACCGGCGTGAATGCCAACAAACCGGTCCTCAATCCGTCGGCATTCCTGCCCACATTCGTGCAGCCGGGAACTAACGGCGTGCCCGCCTGCGATGCATCTGGGTGCGACAATTTCGAATCGCTCTTCGGCACCACCGGGCGCAACACGTTCCGCGGGCCGTTCCAGGTTCGCTTCGACATAAGCCTGGCGAAGGAGTTTTCCCTCACGGAGCGGTTCAATTTGAAGTTCGAGGCCGATGCTTTCAACCTCTTCAACCATCCCGATTTCGATACACCGAACAATGATGTAACGTTCTTCGACAACTTCGAGGGTCCGCTTGTGCTGCCGCCCTTGGGGCAATTGGGACAGATTCAACACACGATTGGCAGCCCGCGCTTCTTGCAGCTTCAGTTGCACCTCAAGTTCTAGCAAGGAGCCGGGCTCTCAACGCCTGGAATTCAAAACGAAAAGGGCGCTCCGGAAATTTCGGGGCGCCCTTTTTCTTTATCTGAGGTTTGAATGCGATCGCAGCCGCGGATACCACTACGGAAAAGCCGCCGCCTCGCCCTCGCAGCTAATCTAGGTTGAGTGGAGTACGCAACAGGCTGATGGCGAAGTGCGCGAGCATTGGCGCTTCCTCGTCGAGCTGAATCCAGCGCACCACGCAATGGTCTTTCAAATATTGCGAGACCTTCGCTTCGTTGATTCCCAGATGCTCGGCGAGCTTGGCCTTCAGGCCGCTCTCGCCATACCCGCCACGGCTGGATTTGCCGCTGCGGCCGCCGCGCGTGAGGTTGCCGAGGCCGATGCGCAGCGTCTGGCAAGCCTCAATGTAATAAGAAGCCGTCTGGTCCGCATCCGAAAGTAGAAACACGCCAGGTCCGGCAGGCGCTTCGTCTGCAGCGTCCAAATGGTGCAACGGGCTCGAGAGCAAGCGCCGCAGGCGCGATTCAAGCTGCGACATTCGCGACGCCAGCGCCGGATCGCCCGCGCGTCCATGCGCCGTGCGCTCGGAGGGCAATTGCGGATCGGGCAATTGCAAAGAAGGCCGCTCGGCCGGCGGGCGCGGCGCTTCGTGTTTCGAATCATGACGCGGCTCGTGTCTTGATTCATGGCGCGACTCACGCCGGGGCGGCACGGCTTGCTGCGCCGGTGGTGAGGAAGTCTCCGCGAAGGCTTGCGACGGCAACCCTGGCGCTGCACCTGGGGCGCGCTTGCGCCGCCCGCGTCCGCCGCGGCGTCCACGCCGCCGCTTGCGCTTCGCGTTGTCGGCTGAAATGGCCTCTGCCGCGCCTGCGCCGGACGACGCACTTGCGTCCCCTTGCGCCGAAGCTTTCTCTTCGTCGCCCTCGGACTCTTCGTCCGCTTCGGGCTCTTCTTCGTTTTCGGGGATTTCGCCGACGGCGAGCTGCGGCCGTGTCGCCTGGGATTCGCCGCGCGCCTCACGCTTGGACGGGGAAGTCTCGTCGTCGTGTTCCGCGTCGGCGCTTCCAGAATGCCCTTCCGCACCGGCCGCGGGAACTTCGGCGCCCAAACGCGCGAGCGCTTCCTCCGCCTTTTTCTTCCAGTCCGCGCGGCGGAATCTTTGCGCCGCAATCGTGTACCATTTCACTGCTTCGGCCTGCACGAGAGTTTTTTCCTCGAGCAGCCCAAGCTCCCACGCGACCATCGCGTCGCGGGTGCGTTGATAAAGTTCGGAAAGTTTTGCGTGCGCGTCGGGGGCGTTTTTCGCCTTGCGAATGCGCGCCTGGATCTGCCGCCAGTCTGCCATGGCGAAGCATTGTAACAGTCGCTCGGCGGATAGGCCACTCCGGGCAAGGGATTTGCGCGTGGACGGGGCAACAAACCAGAAGCGCCCGGCGGCTGTGCTTTCGCCGGCCGAAAAAACCCGCTGGGTGGCGGCGCGTGCGCGCGAGCTTGGATTCGAGCTGTGCGGTGTGGCGCCCGCGGGGCCGCTCGATGAGCGCGGGAAATTGCCCGAATGGCTCGCGAGCGGCTACGCCGGCGAAATGAAATATTTGCACGATGCGCGCCGCGCCGATCCCGCATTCGTGCTTCCGGGCGCGAAGAGCGTGATCGTCGCCGCGCTCAACTACAATTCGCCGCGGCCGCTTTCGATTGAGGCGATGAAGCCGGCCGTGATCGAGGATTTCCCGCGCGGCTGGATTTCCCGCTACGCGTGGGGATCGGACTATCACGACTTGCTGCTTGGCAAACTTGAAGAATTGCTCGCCGCGATGCGCGCCGAGTTCGCTGAGACTTTTGAAGCGCGCGCTTATGTGGATACCGGCCCGATTCTCGAACGCGTCGCCGCAAAGCAGGCCGGCCTCGGCTGGCTCGCGAAGAACACGCTGCTGATCAACCAGCGCGTGGGCTCGTGGCTCTTTCTCGGCGTGATTCTTTCGACGCTCGAGCTCGCGCCGAGCGTCGGTGGCGGCGAAGCGCTGCCGCGCGATCTTTGCGGGTCGTGTACGCGGTGTCTTGATGCTTGCCCGACGCAAGCGTTTCCGGAGCCTTACGTTCTCGACGCTCGGCGCTGCATTTCCTATCTCACGATCGAATTGCGTGGCGCGATTCCCGAAGAGCTGCGCGCGCCAATGGGCGCGCACGTTTTCGGCTGCGACATCTGCCAGGACGTTTGCCCGTGGAACCGTAGAGCGCCTGCCACGGCGCTCGGTGCGTTTCTGCCGCGCGAATTTCAGGCCGCCACTGATGCGGATTCGGAATCGCCGCGGTCCGAACCGCGTTCGCTTTTCGCGCCCGAGCTCGAATGGCTCGCCGGGCTGACGCGGGAGGAATTCAGCGCGCTCTTTCGCGGCAGCGCCGTGAAGCGCGCGAAGTGGCGCGGCCTGGTGCGCAACGCGTGCGTCGCTCTTGGCAACGCGAAGTTTGCTGGCGGCTCGCCCACGCGCGATCGCGTGCTCGCGTTGCTCGACCGGCTCGCGACGTCGGATGACGCTTTGATCGCCGAGCACGCAGAATGGGCCGCTGCGCGCGTCCGCGCCGCCGACTGAATTGCCACGCGTTATTTGCTGGGCGTGCTGCTGAAGGCGTGAATGTACCCGGATTTCGCGCCATGCGTCTAAGTAGGTAGAACGTGCCACGAGGTGTCGCATGCGAACTCATCCGGCCCGAATCGCACTCGCGTTTCTTTTAATTTTTTGCGTGGCGCTGCCTGCAGGCGCGTATGTCTACCCGCTTTCGACAACGGCTATTCGCGAGGCGTACATGACGGCCCAGCACAGTAATCAAGCCAGCGCTGATTTTCTGGCTCCTTACACTCACACGTTTCCGATACCCGAGACGGGGCCTCAGATCGCGTCGATCGGCCTGGTGACGCCTTTCATGCAGGTCGTAGCAGGTAGTGGCGGCATCAACTACCATTCGTTGGACGCGGAACGCGATTTTCTCGGCAAACCGCTCGACGTGATCGTGCGAGTCCAAATAAATTTCACTCCCACCTTTCCGAAGGCATCGGACTACGATGGGCCGAGCGCTTTCCCCTGGCACGTCCCGATCGTGGACGACGTCTGGCACACGTTTAAGATCACGCTGTCGCAAGATAAGGAAATCGAGTCAAAGTCGCGGCACGACTTCCTGATGTACAACTACGAGTCGCCGTATCTGGATGGGCTTTCGGGTTTCATCATGGAGCAGCATTACAACCCGGCGGATGTGGACTCCGACTGGGTGACCATCGGCGTCGATTCGCCGGATGGCCAGCACATCGAGACGCGTTTCGACCTGCTGCGCCTGCGCTAGAAAAGAGAAAGGGAGGCGAATCCTCGCGGACTCGCCTCCCTTGCGTATACCCCAGGCTGCCGGCGCTTACCGCGCGCTTCCCTGCCCCTGGACGTATTCGAAAGCATCCTCGACAGAACGATCGGCGGCGTGTGAAGCCGTCAGAGAATTCACTTCGCTCTTGGTGAATTGAGGACGCCGGCGTGGTGAAAACTTTGCCGGATCGAACGCGCCCCGTTTCATCTCGAAGACCCAGACGAATTGATGGTGCGCTTTGTCCGCCGCGGCTTGCGTCATCACGGCCGTATCCACCGGGCTGATGGGATCGAAGTCCGAGAAGCCGTTCTTGTCCACGTGCACGGCATCCGGCATCGTGGAATTGAAGATGTCCACATCGTGCGTGAAGATCATCACCACGTCCACCTTCGCGGGCGACGGAGCCGGGCAAATGTCCGCGTAGCGCTTGCGGCGCGCCTGCTCGAACCAGCGGGCCTGCGACGGCGAGAGGCCGTAGGCCGCGAAGAAGATGCGGCAGCTCGGATCGGCGCTTTGATCGTCGGGCTGATCTTCGGGGACGTCTTCGGACTCCGCCGCGCTCGTCACGGTCGCCGGACGCAGGGCTGCGGGCGCCGAAGGCTGGCGTGAATCGAGGTCAACCTCGAGAGTGGTCTTGTCGGCCACCGGTTCCATGCGCGGCGCGGCCTTCGCCGGGCCGGAAGCCAGCGTCACCACTTGCAGGCTATTGCGATCGGCGCCTCTTGGGGAGTTCGAGTGAAGCGACGTCGTCTGCGCGGCAGCGGCCGGTGTTGCGGTGCTGCGCGTCTCGGCGGGCTGCGGAGCATTCGCGCGCGCCGCCGTAGGTGCTTTCTTCTTTGGAGCAGCGGAGACCGGCTTCACATTCGCCGCGGCTGCCGCACGAGTTGAGGCAATCGGCGCAGCCGTCGCGACTGCGTGCGGCGTGGTCGCATTTACCGAAACAGGTGCTGGCGCCACGATCGCGGCCACCGTCACCGGCGCTTCAGCTGGCTTCGCCTCCAGCGTCGCGGGAGCCGCCGCTACAACTGCTGGTACCGGAGCCGCGTTTGCCACCACGGGAGCAGGCGCCGGTGGCACCGGAGGCTCTTGCACCGCCGAGGCCGGGTGGGCCGCGAGCCGGCGCGCACGAACCACGGCCGCGAGCCCTTCCGCCGGCGTGGTATTCGGGTCGGCGTAGGGCGGCAAGCTCGGGAACGCCGCTTCCGGCACGTATCCTTCCTTTCCGTCAGCCGTGCGAACCTTCACGTAGCCCTTCGCGCGGTCCAGAATTTCCACGTCCGCGCCGCATTTGAGTTTCAGCACGACGGTGAAACTCGTCAGCGAGTCGTAGACCCACACGCGATCGTCATTCGCAGCGCATTGCACGGGAAGCGTCTGCGAAGCTGCTCGCGCCGTTGGAGCAAGAGAAATGGCTCCGGCGATGAGAATTATTGCAGGAAGGACTCGGATGCGGCTGCCCATGTTTCCCTCCCAAGCGGGAAATGTGTCAGTGGTGCGCTGGGATTGGCCCACTGTCTTGCGCTTCCGTCGCACGTGAGGGCGCCGATGGCGCGACCCCAAATTCCCCCAATGCGTCGCCTCGGAAGCTGCTGCGAATATCTGCACGCGACTATGCGCCGCTGCGCAAGCCGCCACAACTGGCAGGAAGTACAGGTTTGGGGCAGGAGCGAAAGGCCCTACGAAGAGACCGCTTTTACGAGCGCCAGCGCAGCGTCACAGGCTCGGAGAAAGGATGGCGAAGCGGTGCGCCCGTGCGTTGCGACTCGAGATAGGCCGCCTTCAATTCGAAATACCAGCGCGCCTGGCGGTCCGCGTCGTCGATCAACATCATCCGGTCTTCATAGCGCAGGCCGAGCGCCTGCTTTTTGATCACTTCGATATCTTGCCCGATGAACCGCGGCCCGAGCACGTGGATGATGAACGAGACGATCGGAAACCAGGTGAGGATATTCCAGGCCGCCACGAAATCGAGCCGGCAGAAATTCGCGCGGATCGGAGTGACGATGGTGCGGCTCGAGAGCCAATACTTCCCAGCGCGAATCTGCTCGAAGCGCTGATTCGGCAGCACGAAATCAATCATCGTCGTGGCCGGCTCGCCCGTGATGAATTTCAGGATCTTGTAGGGCGCGCTGTTCGCGGAGGGCGCGTGCGGGCTCATGCGGAAGCCGTTCGGAATCGGCTCGAACTGCTTCGATTTCTCGCGAATGCTGTGCCGCGTGCGCCACCACCAAGCTTGATGAACGAACGGGCCGTGGGCCGGATCCATTAATCCGATGATTGCCTGGTCCACGCCGCAGGGGAGATCGGCCTCGAGGTGCGCGATCTGGAAGCGCTCGCTGAATTTCGGCAACTCGGGCGCGGCGGGCGGAGGCGCCTGCGGCGCACGCCCTTGCTGGTTCGACATGTACACCCAAAAGTGCCCATCGCGCTCTTCGCATGGGAACGCTCCTGCGTAGATGCGCTCGCACTTCAATTTCGAATCGGGTGCTAGCGACGGTATCTCGCGGCACTCTCCCGAATGCGCGTCGAACCGCCAGCCGTGATAGGCGCACTCGACTGTGGCGCCATCGAATTGCCCGAACGAAAGCGGAAACGCGCGATGAGGACACACGTCGCGCAGAGCAAATGGCTTTCTCTGCGCGTCACGGCCGAGCACCAGCGGCACATCGAGCAGCATCGCCCGGACGAGCTTCCGCCCGTGCACGTCGCGGCTGCGTAAGGCAGGGTACCAGAAGCCCCAGAGCATTTCGGATTCGCGCCCGGCTTGCGTGTTTGCTGCGGCAGTTTCCGTCATCGTGGGGACGTATCGTAGTACACGTGAGGCCCATCGGGCAAAGCGGCGCTGCGATGGATGCCGCGTTTCTCGGGAAGGCTCGCAGTGCGCGCCGGAAATCTTGGAATCGCTGCCGCTGCTATGCGGGAATTCCCTCGACGACCGAATCAATCGCCCTGGTCGGTATGACGCGGCTCAGCCGCCAGCCCGAAGCGGCGAACAATTCGCGGAATTGAGCTTCCGTGCGCTCGCGGCCGCCGGGGAAAATCAGCATCTGCAAATCGAGGAACTTTCCCGGCGAGAAGTCGTTGCCCGGTTGAATCACGCTGTCGACCACCAGAAGTTTGCCTCCTGCATACACGCCGCTGCGGCAGGCTTTCAGGATGCGAACGCACAGCTCGTCGGGCCAGTCGTGAATGATGTGTTTCATGATGTAGGCATCGGCCCCGAGGGGAACAGAGGAAAACATGTCGCCGGAAGCGAAAGTGCAGCGGTCGATGACGGGTTTCAGCGGCCCGTTCTTGGCTCCCTCGATCACTTGCGGGATTTCGTACAGAGTGCCCTTCATGCCGGGATTTTTCTTCAATATCGTGGCCAGCAGAAGCCCGTGACCGCCGGCGATATCCACGATGGATCGAATGCCTTCAAAATCGTAGGCTTCCACGACCGCCGGGCCGTCGATCGTGGAAAGATTTGTCATCGCCTCGTGGAAAATTGCGGCTTCTTCCGGACGATTCTGCAAGAAGGTAAAAACGTGCTCGCCGTAGAGTTTTTCGAGAGACTGTTTGCCCGAACGAACGCAATATTCCAGATTGGACCACGCGCGCCCGTGCCATTCGCGGCCGCCCATGATCGCGAATGCGCGCAAGCTGGGAATAGCATCGCTACGCAGGACTCTTGACATCGGCGTATGCGAAAATCCGCCGTCCGTTCCTTCCGACAAGATTCCCACGCACGCAGCCGCGCGCATCAGGCGGTAAAGCGCTTCCGGGTCTGCGCCGATTTGCGTGGCAAGCTCTCGAGCGGACTTTGGGGCGTCATCGATCAGGTCTGGAATTCCGAGTTGGGCGAGGCACGCCACAGCGCCCGCCACATGGGCACCATTCAGAAGTTCGAGCATGCTCGCAAACGCCGGACGATCAGGCTGATTCGGTGTCATGGACTCTCCAAAAGAAAAGGGTTCGTTGGGCGTGCGGTGGCGGGAGTATATCCCGAACGAGCGGCTCGAATTCAATGGATTCTGTTGCGAGCCAGCAATCCGAACGCTATTGCGGCGTTAGAAGAAATGCATGGACAAGCCCGCTGGCCATCGTTCCGTAACCGCAGATCTGTCCTGTCACATTGATTCCGGTCGCAGCGCTCAGCAGCCATCCCGATCCCGCCGGAATCAACGCATTCAAATCCTGCATGCCTGTAGCTTCCGTCCAAACGAACGCGTGCGACTGCCCGCCCGCCACGCCCGAGCTTCCCACCACGGTCTTGAAGATGTTGATCCCGGCCCCCGAGCTGTACATGCCGCCCGGTAGCGTTCCAAGATCAATCGCCGCGCTCAGTCCGTGCCAAAGCGACGCGTGCGGATTGCCGCCGCTCGCGCCTGAATCCGAATTGCCCACGATCGTCGTCAGATCATTCAACGCCGTGGCATGACTCACGCTCCCGCCCGGCAGCGTGCCCAAATCATGAATCGCTCCCTGCGAATCCCAAAGGCACGCATGCTGCGGATTCCCCGAGGCGCCAGATTCGGAGTAGCCGACGATGATATTCAAATTGTTTACTGCGGCAGCGAGGCTTGAGCCTCCGCCCGGCAGCGCGCCCAAGTCCTGCAGCGGCCCGGGCGAGATGCACGAAAACGCGTGAAAGCTCCCGCCGTGCGTATCCATGTTTGCCGAGCCAACGATCACGCCCGCCGCGCTGATTCCATTCGCCGCGCTGCCCGCTGCTGGCACCAGATTGCCCAGATCGTGCAGCGGCGCGCCGGCGGTCGTGGTGAACCCATCCTGCACATTTCCAGTCGCGCTCACGTACGCGTTACCGACGATTGTGCCGCAGCAGTTGAGCGCGTTCGCGTAACTCGAGGTCGCGCCGGGGAAAGTTCCGAGGTCACGCAGCGCGGAGGGCGACCAGAGAAACGCGTGATCGTTCCCACCCACGGACACGATCTTCGAGTATCCGACTACGTGCCCGCAATCGCTGATCGCTGCGGCTTGGCTGTAGGTTCCCGCCGCCAGCGTTCCCAAGTCTTTAATATTGTAGTTTTGCGCCATCGACTAACTCCTCGAAGATTTTCCCGGGGGGCGGGTAGACGTGTTTCACGGCCACTTGCGGCCTGCACTTCGAATATATCTGAGCCACGCCTCGTGCGTGCAAACTTTCAGGAGCGCCAGCGGCCTGATCGTGGCGTCGCACCGCGCACCTCCGCCGTCGCATCAAATTGACAGTGCCGCCGATTGCGGCTACTCTGGCCTTAGTTCGACTTCGATGTTCGCCTCATTCTATTAGCGATCTCTCCTCCGCCCCGCCGAGGGCGCCGAAGCAGCACCGTTCTTCGTCCCGAAGCATACGATTGACGCCGTCAATTGCAAGAAACGCGCCCGAAGGCGCCACTGCCATGCCAGATAAAAAGCTTTTCGAAAAACTCAACCAGATCGAATCGCGCTACGAGGAAATGACGCAGCAGCTCTCCTCGCCCGAAGCCCACGCCGATTCCGGGCGTTACCAGAAGCTCGCGAAATCGCACTCCGAACTCGGCGCCATCGTCGCTAAATATCGCGAATGGAAGGAAATTGATAAAGGCCTCGCCGGCGCGAGGCAACTGCTAACCGAGGCCGACGATCCGGAAATGAAGCAGATGGCTCGCGACGAGGAGCGCGAACTCTCCGGCCGTTCCGAGTCCGTGGAACGCGAGCTGAAGTTCCTCCTCATCCCGAAAGATCCGAACGACGAGAAAAACGTGATGGTGGAAATCCGCGCGGGAACCGGCGGCGACGAAGCCGCGCTTTTCGCCGGCGAACTCTTTCGCATGTACTCGCGCTACGCCGAATCGCAGGGCTGGCGCGTGGAAGTGCTTGAAAGCTCGCCCGCTTCGATCGGCGGCGTGAAGGAAATCGTCGCGGCCATTCAAGGCAACAAGGTTTATTCGATGCTGAAATACGAGAGCGGCGTCCATCGCGTGCAGCGCGTGCCGGCCACCGAACAGCAGGGCCGCATTCACACTTCGGCCGCCACCGTGGCCGTGCTGCCCGAGGCCGATGATATCGACATCAAAATCGAGGCCAAGGATCTGCGCGTTGATACGTTTTGCTCTTCCGGCCCGGGCGGGCAATCCGTGAACACCACCTATTCCGCCGTGCGCATCACGCACATTCCCAGTGGGCTCGTCGTGTCGCAGCAGGACGAAAAATCGCAAATCAAAAATCGCGCCAAGGCCATGCGCGTGCTCCGCGCGCGTCTCTATGAAATGGAACAGACCAAGCAGCATGAAGCCATCGCCGCCGAGCGCCGCGGACAGATCAAGACCGGCGATCGCTCCGAAAAGATCCGCACTTACAATTTCCCGCAGAACCGCGTGACGGACCATCGCATCAATTTCACGCTCCACCAGCTCGATCTGGTGATGGAAGGCAAGCTTGGCCCGCTGGTGGATGCGCTCGTGGCGCACTTCGAAGCGGAGCGCCTCGAGCAGGAACTCGCCAACGATGAAAGGCAGGATTCCAGTGTCGGCGGAAGCGGCGCGGCCCTCAATCGCTGACGTTCGCTCCGCACTGAAATCGGCGATGGCCCAGCTGCGCGAGGCCGGCGTGCCATCGCACACGCTCGCTGCCGAGCTTCTTTTGATGCATGCCCTGGGCCGCGATCGCACTTGGCTCTACTCGAATCCCGATGCGCCGCTCTCGCCTTCGGAATCTCTAGAATTCTCAACGCTCATCGCACGGCGCGCCGCCGGCGAGCCCACGCAATATCTCACAGGGAAGCAGGAATTCTGGGGCCTGGAATTCGAGGTCACGCCCGCCGTGCTTATTCCGCGCCCGGAAACGGAACACGTGGTGGAAGTGGCGCTCGAGCGCCTCGGCGCTCGCGGCATCAAGATCGATCTCGCCACCGGCGCCCCGAGCCCAAAGCTACGCATTGCAGACGTCGGCACCGGTTCTGGCTGCATCGCCGTCGCTCTCGCGCACGAACTGCCGCACGCCGAAATCATCGCTACCGATATTTCGGCGCCCGCGCTCGAAGTCGCCGGCCGAAACGCCGCGCGCCATCGCGCCGCTGACCGCATCGAGTTTCGGGAGGCGGATCTGCTGGCCGCAGTGATCGAACCGAGCTCGCACGACTCACGAGTTGCAGGTCACCAGTTGCGCATTTTCGATCTGATTGTGAGCAATCCACCTTACGTCGCACGCGACGGCTCGGCTCAACTCGCTCGCGAAATCGTCGAACACGAGCCACACTCGGCACTCTTCGGCGGCCCTACAGGCGTCGAAATCTACCAACGCCTCATCGGAGAAGCCGCTCCGGCTTTGCGCGCTGGAGGAATCCTCGTGCTCGAGCTCGGCTATGATTCCGGCGAAAGAGTTCGCGCGATGCTCGACGCGCAGAATTGCTGGACGCGCATCGCCATCACGCATGATCTCGCGGGCATCCCACGCGTCATTGCCGCCGAGCGGAGTTGAGCCGCAGCCCACGACGCGTGTAGAGTTGTCTGCAACTCGCCATGCCGAAGCTGGCCCAATTCCGTGCCAAGCAAGGCGCTGCTCCCGAACACATCGAGAACGCCGCAGCCACGATTCTGCACGTGGACATGGACGCGTTTTTCGTCTCCGTCGAACTCCTTGCGCGCCCGGAATTGAAAGGATTGCCCGTGGTGGTCGGCGGACAGCGCGACCAGCGCGGCGTGGTCAGCTCGGCCAGCTACGAAGCGCGCAGGTTCGGCGTGCATTCAGCGATGCCGCTGCGCACGGCCGCAAAACTCTGCCCGCAAGCCGTCTTTCTCGACGGGCACCACGAGCTCTACGGCCAATGGAGTGACCGCGTCGCGACGATCCTTTCGAGGTTTTCGCCGATTGTCGAAATGGCTTCCATTGACGAGGCCTATGTGGATCTCGCCGGCACTGAACGCCTCCACGGGCATCCGCTCGCCGCCGCCGACAAGCTCCTTCGCGAAATCACTGCTTCGACGAAGCTACCGTGCTCCGGCGGCCTCGGCGCCACGCGCTTGATCGCGAAAGTTGCGAGTGACCAGGCGAAGCCGCGCGGTCTCGTCTGGGTTCCGCCGGGCAGCGAAGCCAGCTTTCTCGCGCCGCTCGGCGTCCGGCGCATTCCCGGCATCGGCCGCGTCACCGAAGAGGCGCTGAAAGCGCTCGGCATTGAAACTGTTGCCCGCTTGCAGGAAATTACGCTCGAAGCGCTCGAGGAAAATTTCGGCCGCTGGGGAATCGCGCTGTTCCGCAAAGCCCGCGGAATCGATTCCTACGAGTTTTTCGTGGATGCCGAACCGAAATCCATCTCGCACAATCAGACGTTTGGTCATGACACGAGCGATCGCGCGCAGCTCGAATCAACGCTTAGCTTTCTGTGCCAGAAGGCTGCCAAACGCTTGCGCGACGCGGGCCTGCACGCGCGTACCGTCACGCTCACTCTGCGCTTTGCTGATTTCAAGACGATCACGCGCAGCCACACACTCGCCGAACCGACCGAATTCGATTCGGTGCTACTCCACAATATTCGCGAGCTCTTCTCTGCAGCGTGGAACGGACGCGACCGGATGCGGCTGGTCGGCGTCGCCTTCACTCAGTTTTCTGGCGGCCCGAGCCAGATGGACCTTCTGGATCCCGGCGCGAGCGATCGCTTGAAGCGGCTCGCCAAAGCCGCCGACGCGCTGCGGGATCGCTTCGGCTTCTCCAAGTTGCAACTCGGAGGCTCGCTCTCCCGTCGCACCGAGCGCAAGAACCTTTCGAAGCACGGCCCGCGCGGCGAAGATGGCATCCGCGACTGACGCGAACTTCTCGACCCTTTCCTGCGTATAATCCCGTTAGAAATTGGCTATGTCTTCCAATCCCAATCCCGCGCAGGAAGCCGCACGAGGCGCCGGACGGCGCATGCGCTCGTTCTGGTCGCGCGTCACCGAAGGCTTCGAATTGCAGCAGCTCTGGGGACAGTTCATCTCCGAGGCCAAGGCGGGCTACGGCCTCTATTCGCGCGACGTCGACTGGGAACAGATCGGACGGGAAAAAAGCAAATTCAAGCGCTTTCTCCTCGGTGCATCCGCCGTTTTTCAGGCGATGCTGATGAAGTTGAGTCCGGCGCGCCGCGTGGTTCTTCTCATCGCGCTTATTCTGCTCATATTCCAGCCGGATTTTCGCTGGGGACACGGCCGGGAATTCAGCGTCGATCTCGCGGGTATTGGCGCGATTCTCCTCTTCCTGCTGCTCGCGCTCGAGCTGGCCGACCGCGTCACGATGAAGCGCGATCTCGAGATCGCTCGCGAAATCCAGCAGTGGCTCGTGCCCGATCATCCGCCTTATCTCCCAGGCATTGACATCGCGTTCGCCACGCGCCCGCAAAACACCGTCGCGGGCGACTACTACGACGCTTTCATGCGCCCGCTCCCTCCGGAGGGCGCAACGACGAGCCCGCTCTTCGTTGTTGTCGCCGACGTCGCCGGCAAGAGTGTCCCGGCCGCGCTTCTCATGGCGACCTTTCAGGCCAGCCTTCGCGCGCTCACGGCCACCGCTGCCACGCTCCACGATCTCGTCGTGGGACTCGACCGCTACTGCCGCGCTCACAGCCTCGATGGCCGCCGCTTCACCACGGCGTTTCTCGCCGAAATGAATCCGCAAACGCGCGCGCTCCTCTACGTCAACGCAGGACACAACTCGCCCATCCTTCGCCGCGCAAACGGCGCGATCGAACGCCTCGAAACCGGCGGCCCTCCCTTCGGCTTGCCCCCGCTCACCGATAGCGAGCTGCCTTACACCGTCGGCACCGCGAAGCTCGAGTCCGGCGACCTGCTTTTCATCTTTACCGACGGCGTCATTGAGGCCGTCAGCGACACAGGTGAGGAATACGGCGAAAAGCGCCTGCTCGCTTGCATCCAGGCTTCGCCGCCTGAGAGCGCCGACGAAATGCTTAAGCGCGTGATGACCGAGGTGAACTCGTTCGTCGGCTATGCCCGACAGCACGACGACATCACCTGCCTCGCTCTTCGCAACAGCTAGACGCCGCCAGCAGCGCACCATTCTCACTCCGCGATTGCGCCTTCCGCCCTCCCACAACAAGGTCGCTTTGTGCGCTTCGCGAATTTCCCGCATAATTCGTACATGAAGCCGCGCGAACTCGCCGATCGCATCTGCCGTACTCTTCGCGAAGCGGGCCATAAGGCCTTCCTCGTTGGCGGCTGCGTGCGCGATCTCGTTCTCGGCCGCGAGCCCTCCGATTACGACGTCGCTTCCGACGCGACGCCAGATCGCGTCCAATCGCTCTTCGCGCACAGCCTCTCGGTGGGCGCGCAATTCGGCGTCATCATCGTCACAGAGGATTCG
>Ga0210383_10001138_pt1 | contig 24556 bp, 19 predicted proteins | sample IncBWC14OmetaG_FD_160072 | JGI IMG/M metagenome (GOLD analysis project Ga0210383, IMG submission 160072) | Forest soil microbial communities from Barre Woods Harvard Forest LTER site, Petersham, Massachusetts, United States - Inc-BW-C-14-O ... | reverse complement strand
GAGGAATCCATCCCGCCGCTGAGTTCAGCGAGAATGGGGCGGTTCGAACGGAGCTTGCGGCGCAGGCTTTGCGCAAAGACACTTCGAAAATGCTCTTCGTAGTCAGAATCCTTCAAATAGCGTGTTGTCTTAGAGGGATCAAAATCCCAATAGCGCGTAACGCTCTTTTTGCCGCCTCGTATGAGAACCGAGCAGGAGGGGGGAACGGAATAAATCCCTACGTAGGGCGTTAAATGCGTGGCGGGAAAGAAGGTCAGCCACCCCGCGAGGTACTCCTCAGAAAGCGCAAGGGTATCCTCTGCGAGGAGTACCAGGGGATCGAGGATGGTGCACCAAAGGACCTGTTTTTCATCCAATGCGTAGTGCAGGTGATGAGTTCCAATTGGATCTTTCGCGAGAAGAAGCGAATTCGTTTTTGGCGTCCAGACGGAAAGAGCCCAATCACCGATAAGTTTCGCAAGACACTCTGTTCCCCACTGATCATAGGCCGCAGCTACGATGGCAACGTCCGTCGGTTCAGTTGCGATTGCACTGCCCCTGAGCTCGGCCTCGAGCTCCTTGCGATTGTCTAAACAGCCAGTCCACGTGAGCACAGCACCGGAAGCCGTGACGCGGGGTTGGGTCTCGAGGCGAGATTCCCTCGTGGTGTCGAGGGCGCGATAGAGAATATGAATGTCAGGCGACGAGTAAGAATTCCCGCCGTCCGGACCGTAAGGTGCGAGAAACTGTTCTACTCTCTCGAGGTAGCGATGGGCGATCGGCTGCCTTTCGAAAGTGCATCTGCCAAACTGGACACTCATGGTTCTTCCTCTTCGCGCCTAGCAGCGATCGAGCTCGCCGTAAATCTCCGCGGTGTACGGTTTGTCGTTGACTACGCGCCCGCCTACTTCAACCCATGCGTGAGCCTTGAAGGGCAACTGCTGTGCACCCAGTACAAAAACGGCAGGCACGCCATTTCTCTTCAGCAGACAAGCAGTCGCGGCGGACCGCTGCAGGCATAGCACTTGTTTCCAATAACAGATGCACGCTATGTCGATGGCCCTGCAGATGGCTTGAACGGTCCGTGGATCAGGAGATCGGTCTTTCACCGGGAATTTGCGAACTTTGTCACGCAAGGCTGCAAAGTTCCTACCCGCCAATAGAAAATCAAAATGAATCAGCTCTCTGTAGGCTCGAAATACGAGAAGGACGATCGGTAAAGCGGTCGCTTTCATACTGGCACTCGGAGCTGCTCGCAGAGAAAAGCTAACCGATCGGTCAGCGCGTTGATGCGGTCACTCAACGGCAAAACCGGCGAGTGCCCACGGTGCGGGCTGTAGTCCAGGATGATCGGAAAAGGCGAGGAATTCGCTGCCTGCAGGCGGGCGGTCATCTTCCGCGCGTGGAGTGGATTGCAATTCTCGTCGGCATCCCCGGAAACGATCATCGTGGCGGGATAGGCAGTTGACGCGCATACGTGGTGGTAGGGGGAGTACCGATGAATGGCAACAAAATCTTCCTTGTTGTCGGAGGTGCCGAACTCGTCTCTCCAGACATGCGCATTATCGAACAGATGATAGCGGACCATATCGAGCAGCGGCACCATGCAAAGCACGGCGCGAAACAAATCCGGGCGCTGGGTCATCGCAGCGCCAACTAGAAGTCCGGAATTCGATCCTCCAAAAATTCCCAACTGTTCGGAACTGGTTCGACCTGTCTTAATCATCCATTCTGCCGCGGCAAGGAAGTCGTCGTATGCGGTCTGTCGTTTGAGGCGTTTAGCGGCCGCATGCCATTCGGTACCACACTCAGAGCCGCCGCGAATATTGGGGACGGCGAACAAAACCCCGCGTTCCGCCAGAAACGCGACAAGCACGGTGAACTGCGGTGTCATGGACAGGCCATACCCGCCGTAGGACGTCATGACTGTCGGATGGCGACCTTTTTCGAGAACATCCCTGCGCCCAAACAGAAACATGGGTATGGTTGTGCCGTCCCTCGAGGTATAGAAAACCTGTACGTGCGCCCATTCCTTGGCATCGAAGCGGATGTTCCTCTCAGCCCATAACACCCGCCGACCGAGCGACGGCTTGTAGCGGATGATGCGTGGCGGTTCCGCGAAGGACTCGGCTTCGAGAAGGACCTCGTCAGTATCCTGCGAGCTGCCCATGAGACGAATCGATTCCTCTTCGCGGACGGGAACATCACCGGTCGATTGGCCGCCAAGCGAAAAAGTGCGGACTACCGTGCGGGTTCCGTGGATGTAGGAGACAAACAGGTGCTCGGCGGCAACGAGCCAGCGCTGGATTGGAAACTCTGCGGCCGGAATGACATCGATGAATTCCGGCTCGTGGTTCGTGCGCGGTCGCACTTCAACGATGCGGCGGTTCGGAGCATCGCGGTCGGTAATGGCGAGTATTCGGCCTTGCACCAAACGAGGGCCGAAGGCATAGCTTGCTCCGACGACGATGGCTTGCGGATTAGCCTCGCTCGCAAATGGCTTCAGATAGAAGTCCGTGAGGGTCTTGTCCTGGAAATCGAGAACAAGGAATCCCAGCCGTTGGCCGTCGGAGATCAGGGACAGACGCAGCGTTTGCCGATCACCTGCGAAAAAGGTTTCTTTGTCGTCGTGGAAGCTCGTTCCAAGTACGTGCCGAAAGGCAGCCCGATGGAAAGGTCGCATAGCGTCCTTGCTTTCATGAACGTAATAGAAACTTTGGCGGTCAGGGCCAAAAGCAAAGCCGCGCAGGTACCCGCGAGGCAGCGCGTCCGGAAGGACGGTTCGGTTTTGAATGTCCAGAAGTTCGAAAGTCCCCGTCCGCTCTCCGCCTTCTTTCACTTCATAGAGAAGCAAGCGTCCATCGGGCGACACGCAAAGCGGCTTGACAGAAGTGTGATCACCTGTTTCCCGTTTGGCGGGATCGACCAGGAGCACATCCTCGCCATCGATGCCTTCGCGTAGGTAAATGCAGGGTTGTTCCTGTTCGGCGAGACGTTTCCTGAAGAGATAACGAGCTCCAGCGATTTGAACGGAGTCGTAGGTTTCGACTGCCAGAAACTCACGAATTCTTGCGCGAATGCGTTCTCGTCCCGGCAGGCTATCGAGATAAGAGCGTGCATATCGTGTTTGCTCTTCGATCCAGTTGCGAGTACGCGGCGAATTCTGGTCCTCGAGCCAGCGGTAGGGATCCGTTATGGGAGTACCGTGAAGAATGTCGGTGACCGGTTCAACTGGGGAGTTGGGAAGTGACATCATAGCGGGCATGGCGGCCTCCGCGCTTGTAATGCATCCGCTTCGCGCTTCATCCGGCGGGCCAGGCTGCGCAGCAACCCAGCGCTCTCGGGTCGAATGCAGTCAGGTTTTCGCCAGGCGCCGCTGCCGGCCGCGTATAGGAAGGCGGCAACGAGCGGCACACGATCAAAGGCGAAGTCAATCTCACTCGGCGAAACAAAACGTGTCCACGTTCTTGTGTAGACGGAACGAACGGATCGTTCGTGGAGCGAATCCGGTCCGTGCAGTCGGCGTAGTTGCTCGAGCAGATATTGGGCGCTCAAAAAAGGCGGACCGATGTAGCCTTCCGCCCAGTCTAGGAAAATGCAGTTCCTGGCGGACACGATGAGATTGCCGGCGTTCATGTCGAGATGGCCGAGGGTATTTGGAACAGCGCATGCCCCGAGATCCTCGACAGAAGATGCGATGTCGTTGCTCAGTGAGCGCAGCTCGCATCGAGTCAGGGGTGCGGGAGAAGGTTTTACTTGGCGCTCCATGAGTTCTGCCACAGCCTCGAAGAACGGATCGATGAGATGCACCACAGAACCTGGTCTGAAGTCCTTACACCCGGTTTTGATAAGTTCGAATCGTCTATCGAAGGACGACATCTGGAGCAGGGCGAGATTTTCCGCAGCGACTGACCACGCCGCGGAACTCGGAGTGGCCTCTAAGGAAGTGCCGTCAGATTCGACGGTCAGCCAGGCGTTCCATTTGTGTCGCGCGGCAACGACGCGCGGCAGGTATTCGGGAAAAATCGAGGAGAGTTTCAGAGTCAGGCGGTACTCGTGAAGATTGGGTTCACCCACGGCTTTGAACCACAATGCGGAGTTATCGGTCTCGAATCGAATCAAGCTGAATGTCGTGCTGGCATTCAACTGATGGAATTTGCCATTCAAATGGAGGCCAGCTGCATTGGCTTGCGCTTCGACCCATTCGGTTACCGTACACAGCCAACCTGGCTTTCCAAAGGCGCCGGGAAGTTCATTCCGACGATGTTGTTCTAGCAGTGCGAGAGAGCACTTTATCGAGGCGAAGTCCGAGGGAGTCTGGAAGACTCCCTCGGAGAGTGAAGTTACGGAGAACCACTGCATGGTGGCAGGCGAATCGTTCTGCGGATGACAGGCTTCCACAACGTGATCGCGAACAAAGGGATGATCTAGGGAACTGGCCGGCAAAGGGAACAGACAATAGGTGCGGAGATTCCATGCGCTTTGAATGGCGGCTGTAATCTCTTCCGCTGGTCGTCCGTGCGGGGGCACCGCCAAAACGGGAAGGCGAAGCCCGTCCTGATGAGTCTCGAGTAGGATTTCCGCCGCATCGTTCCGGTACAGCAGGATGCGGCATAGAAATGGATCTTGTGGCGGCAGGATCATGACTTTGCTTCTGGACGGCGTGTCAGCAAGCGATGCTTTTCAAGGTGGCCAAGGAATTCCGCGAGGTCGCTTTCGATAATCTCGCGTGGCGCGCCAAACTCCCGGCTGACTTCCTGGGCGATTTGCGCCTCGGAACGCCCCTGTTTCAAAAGCTCCAGCATTCGTGAACCGACCAAGTTCAATCGGAACATTTGTCCATGACGGATATCGAGGACCACTGCGCCGTCCTGGTTGTGTGTAGAGCGAACTTCTTCATCCAGCTTGAGCACGGGGTACCTCCCGATTTCGCGTCTCGAAATTGAGCTTGATTGCGGCGAGCGTGCCAGAAAGAAGTTAGAGAAGCCACAAACTCGACAAAATGTTCTTGAACTGACACCACCGAGCGGAATGTACGTGGGATGAGCGAGATGGGTTCGTTCCCATCGACATAAGGCTGCGCGGAGCGTTCGCGTTTTGACTCTATTTTGTTTTGGAGAAGGAAATTCGAGCCGGTTCTCCGGCGACGTTTCATCAGGGCGATGAAGGTAGCTCGCGAAGGAGGGTTACGATTTGACCGACGACCTCGGCCTCCACGCGGTCGCGAAGACGTTCGGGCCGGGTGAAACCTTCCGTGTAGGGATGCACGATGATCGCACCATCCTCCAGGCCACAACTCGCCAATACATACGATCCATCTCTCCGCATCAGGAGATAGAGGGGTTGTTCCCAGGGAGACTTGCGAGGAAAGATGCGCGGTCTGCGCTTCCGGCGGTCGACGATGACGAAGAGCGCGCCGGCAAGCGACGGGTGCATCGATTCGTGCTGTCCCCCCACCCAGAAGACATCTCGCAACGAGATTTCCAGCAGGCCAGACAACGAAGCGAGCGAATGGCGCAGGAACAAAGGCAGATCGCCAAATCGTCGAGCGAGAGTTGTCAGGAACCCACCCGTGGGCATCCGCTCCGGAAGCGTTGCGCGCTGGCTTTCCTGCCTGGGCAACCATTCGTTCGGGATGGAAGTCGTGACACTCTCACTCCATGCGAGTCCAAAGGAATTCAGAAGTTCCGGGAAGCGGATGGAATACAGGATGCAGACGGTAAGTAATTTATGGATGTGGCGGGGTGGACTGGCTCTCGCTTCGAAATCCGAAAGCGATCCAGGAGAAGTGAAGTATCGCTCGTCACCTAGAGCGGTCGCGATGGCGCGGCTCGTGTCCGATGCCTGACGGAAGGAAAGACCGGCGCGCATCCGCGCTATGCGGAGCAACGCACCCGGCCGTTGGGGGCTGACTGCTTGACGGAGGGGGGCGGGTGTCCAGAGTTTTGCCAGATCGGCAGCCACCTCTGGCCAAGAGCGCGGTGGAAGTACGTTTCGCTTGTGGCCCGGCAACGGGCGAAATTCCAAGTCCACGATGCCGAGGATTCTGGCCTCGGATCCAAGCTGGAACTCCACATTCGCAAAGGGTAACTGCGTAGGGGTAAGCGTCACGCGATGGGGAGTTCCGAAATACAGACGGGAACAACAAACTCCCCGGCTGTGCTCGACGAGGAAAATGTGCTTCGAAATTTCTTCCTCAGGTTTCGGTGGGAGTGGTTCGGCGAGTCGTGGGATCACACGCACGATGCTTCCGGGGATTAGATCCGGGAAGGCAAAAGCATCTTGCAGGCCGATCTTGACGTAGAGATACGCTCCCGGATGGGCGGAAGCCACCGTCGTCACCGCCCGCGAACCGGAGGATTCCAGGAGTTGACTCAAGGGCGCAACGGAAGGAATACTCCCTGCCGTTGGGCGTTCCCGGAACCAAGGGATGGTTCGACGGTCATCGTAGATGGCATTGTCGAATACGATTGTGTGGGGGTGGGGGAGGGCTGCTTGCAAGCTGGGAATCTCGTCCAGGACAAAACCGAAGACCGCCAGCCAATCGGCGAGCCGATAACCGGACAGCTCGCCGAGCGCGACGAGTTGCTGGATCGTAGGGCTCACGCCGGCGGATCGCAATTGAAAGTAGAAATTGCGAGGGATGTGATAGGACGGCTCGCGCGGATAACGAACTCGAGTGAGAGCACAAACCTGATATAACGTCAGACCTTTGGTGGTGAGAATTCCCCGAACGCGGTCGGCGAGCGCCAGAGATTCGACAGACGCGTCCATGCCCTCGGAATGACGTTGCCTGGAATGCATGCATGGGTCCCATGGCCATCGGACCGCTGCGCGGAAGCCGGCAGAACACCCCTGGGACATGCAGGTTACGATGCAAGAGACTTGAAGCCTGCGGGTGGAAATTCTGAAATTGTCCGTAGTTCCGGACACCCGTTGGATTCCTTGTGTCTACAGCTCACGTGAAGTAAATATTATTTATGCTAAATGTATCGACAGTTACGGCACTTCGCAGTATTATCCGCGGCGATGACCGAGAGCGACGTCCTCCGCCAAGCGGGCGCAAAACTGAAGAGTATACGAGTGCGCCTGGGCCTCAGCGTTCGTGAAGTGGAACGGCGCAGCCTGAAGTTGGTCGCGGAACGGCAGAACCGGGATTTCTCTCTTTCGAAAGCCTGGATCACGGATATCGAGAAAGGCAGGTTCGTCCCCGGCATATTCAAGATCGTAAGCCTCGGCCTGATTTATCAGATGACCATCGCGGAAATCCACGCACTCTTCGGCATTCAACCGGGTGACATTACGAAGGAAAGCGCGATCTTCCGTCCGCCCAAGACCCACCTGCTCAGCACGCCGGACAAATCCCTCGCCGGCCACGCCAATTCTTCCGGATCCCCGGAGGAGACAGAGCAACTTGAAAACACCGATCTTTTGGCGCGCTTGGTGGATATTTGGGGCGACGTACCCGTCCCGCTGCTGCGTCGTCTCGACCTGCGCCGCTCTCTATACGGCTATATCGGCATGAACGACCGCACGATGGCACCTTTGTACCCGCCGGGCACATTCGTTCAGATCGACGCCAAGCAGACGCACGTCGGGAGAGGCTGGGCCAAGAAGCCAATGGCGCAGTCCCCGTACGCAAGGCCGATCTATTTTCTGGATATCCGCACGGGCTATGCCTGCGGCTGGTGCGAGATCAAGGACGGTGTACTCACGCTGATTCCGCATCCAGATTCCGGCGAGCCGGTTCGAACGTTCCGCTACCCGAGCGAAGTCGATGTTGTCGGCCGCGTGACGGGAATTGCTCACTTGATCGGGGAAGAGCAAGCGTTGCTGGAAGAAGCCATTCGGCGGCATAACCCGACGAAGAAATAGGACCAATGTAAATCCAAGGCGACCCAGGTAAGAAATCAGATGGGCCAGGTTCGGGACACGGTGATCCATGGCGAAATCGTGTTGATTACCAGACACGGAACACCCAACGCGGCGGTGATTTCGATGGCGGAATTTGAGAAGCTTGCGCGGCCGGCGGGAGACCAACTCGACGCGCTCGGCAGTAAATACGACGCGATGCTCGCGCGGATGCAGACCCCAGCGGCACGCAAAGGTATGAAGGCCGCATTCGACGCTTCGCCGAAACAACTCGGGCAGGCTGCCGTAGCGTTCGCTGCCCGGGTCGAAAACTGAAAACGGATTGCCTGCAAGTGCCTGGGGCACCCATACGACCTCTACCGTCGGTGCTAGGCGGCTGCCCGTGTTTCAGGCTGGCTCTGCTCGCCAAGAATTCCGTCCAGAATCCTGCTTGCGGCCAGGCGGATGTAGTGAAGACTTTCGAGCAGCAGCTTCGCATCCCCCCGATACAACTGGATGTAATCAGCAGCGGCGGTTCCTGTTTCGAGGCCCATGGCCTGTGAGATGACATAGGCCACCGCCTCGGCTTCCGTTTCGCGAACGGTTTTTGTGGTGGCCTCGCGGCGGGTTTGGTGGTGGAGAAATTCGTGTGCCAGTTCGTGCGCGAGCACGGCGGCATGCTCGGCGGAGGACAAGTCCGGCAGCAGGGTGATCTTCCCGCCTTCGGAAATGCCCCGCGCGGGAGCTATAGCCTCGGAATACTCGACACGGATGCCCTGCGAAAGGGCAAAGGCGGCGAGTCTCGCGCCGTGGTGGCGGGCGTCGCCTTCGACCTTTCCGATCGAAGGCAGCGCCTTGCCTTCCGTCTGGCTGATGTCAAAGACGGCGCAGGTGCGGTAACCGAGCAAAAGCTCTTCGGCACGTTCCGGCGTTCCGCTTTCGAGCTTCTTTTCCCGCCGAAGAATCGGCGCAAAGATGGTGATGGCCTTTTCGCCCTTGCGCACATGCCGTGCGAGTTTGTGCCAGGTGTGAAAGCCGGCGACGTGCGTTGCGTCGGGTTTCTGTAAGACGATGAGCATGCAATTGTGCAGCGAGTATTTGTGAAAGCGGCCGATGGCCGCTAGATATTGAGTGAGTGTTTCGCTGTGCCCGGCTTCGAGAGTGGCGGCCAGTTCCTCGATGGCCTTGGTGGTCAATTCCGCAATCTGTTGTGTGTTCATTTCTTTCCTTCCTCCTAAGGACGGATTTTGTTTTTGCCCTCCCTGGCAGCGCACTCGGCTGCCAAGAAGAACAAACGCCCTTCCTAGCGGTCCCTGGCGACGAGCCGCCCGCGCTGTCAAGGACGCGTAGTGGGCGTTCATCGGAGCGAAGCGCAGATCCTTGACAGAAGAAGCAGGCGGTCTAGGCGCAGTTTTTCTGCGGGAAGGGCGGAGGAAGGAATCTGGCGGGGGCAAGGAAATCGTGTAACGGAAGACGAGCGGAATTCGTAAGCATCGGAAGAACCACATTCCTCTTTGGCGATTGCGAGGGAGTTTCGGACGGTTTTGTGAACAGTCCGAGGCGTTGCCAAGCTAGGAAGGCGATATCTCTCTGCTTTGGATCAAAGATCGAAGGAGGGCGAAGTGGTGCCTCGGCGTTCTGCGTAAGGACGATGCGGGTCAAGCGCGATGGGCGATGACCTTTGACGATCCCAATGTGCTCTCTCAGATCAATTCTGTTTTCGTGACTGCGGAAGCTTCGAACAAGCATTTCGACGAACCCCATGGCAAGAAAGTGCTGTTCGCGTACTTTGGAAGTCAACCCAATCATCCTTGATCGTAAGCACCAGCGCCGTCCTTCTGATGGACGACGTCTTGACCATGTCCACCACCTCAAGCGTGTGCCGTGACATCCTTCTTCGTGAAGGCAAGTGCAAGCATGTCGTGGTGATGAAGGTCTCAATCAGGCTGGAGAGAACGCAAAGTGCTACGGCTCCTGGCTTGAGAATTCGGAGTGTGTTATTTCAAGGTCCAATGCTTGTTTCTGCCACGCTGAAAGAGCAATGACGAGAAGTCATCGAGGTGCCTATGCTCGCCGGCACTGGGAAAAGTACAGCCGGCTTAGCGGTATGCTTTGAAATTCCAAGGCGTCCCAAGAATGTTCATGTATGCTAAGGTCTGAGGACGTGTCATTCGCGCGACGATGAGCTAGAGTAAAAAGGAAATCTTAACGGAGGTCAGCATGGACCCGATCTCGCTAGCGACTTCTGTCATGGCGGCGCTCGCACCGTATGCGGTGAAAGGAGGCGAGGCGGTTGCAGCTGAACTTGGGAAGAAGACGGTTGCGGGTGGCGCGAAAGTCCTCAAGGCCTTGTGGACGCGGTGGCGCGGTGACCCTGATCGTGAGGCACGGCTAAAGGCGTTCGTTGAAGGTGCCGAGGGTGGGTCCGAAGAGTTAAAGCTCGCCATTCTGGCGGATTTGACAAGTCATCCTACCTTCGCCGATACCCTCAGCGGCCTCCTAGCCAACGAAATTCCGAAGACCAGCATCGAGCAGATCGCTGAGGACGTCGAGAACATGACTGGTGCTGAAGTCGCTGAGATGATTCGGGGAAACATTACGATCAAGCAAAATGTCAAACAGGTTAAAAGCCTGACCGGCCTCAGAGTCGGAACTTTTGGGGCACCTTCGAAGAAGACATCCAGCGACTAAGAACGCTAGAATACGGTCGCGTGGGGGCGCACAGTGGGCGATGGAGCCGCGGATCGCATCCGCGCGTTCGACTTCTCTCAGATCCTTACCCGTCTGACGCGTGACTTTTTCGGACGTGAATGGCTTCTCGATCGTATCGCTGAATGGGTATCGCGCGGGGAGAAGTCGATCCTGCTTATCGAAGGGCCCCCAGGGGCCGGCAAGAGTGCAATTACTGCGCAGCTTGCCAAGACCCGCTCCGATGTTGCAGCTGTGCATTTCTGCCTAGCTGAAGACGTGCGGACAATCCGCCCCGGCAGAATGTTACGTTCCATAGCGTCGATGCTTGCAGAAGCCATTCCGGGCTATGCGGCTGCTCTCGCGAATACAATTAATCCTGCTCGGTTGACCGTCCATGTGGACATCCACGCCCAGGCTGTTGAGAAAGTCGTTGGCGTCATCATCGAACACTTGCACGCTCCGCTCGCGACGGAGGAGCTTGATCTGCTGCTGCAGGCGCCCCTCAGCGTGCTGCCGCCTCCAATCGGACCAGTCGTCATATTGTTGGATGCCCTGGACGAGGCGCTGACGCTTTCGGAAGATGAAAACATCGTCTCGCTACTAGCGGCAGCGCAAGGTTTGCCTCCTTGGCTTCGATTCGTCTGCACTGCAAGACCGGACGAACGAATTCGAAGTCGGTTGCTGAAGGCTGATGTAATCGATTTGAGACTTATGACGGGAGAAGTAGCGCAAGATGTCGCACGGTATGTAGAGGTGAGAATAAAGAATCTCGGAATCAGAGAGCTGTCAAGGCGTGCGGTCATCGACCTATGCAAGGCGGAACCGAATTTTCTCTTCGCAAAGCTTATTTTGGACGACTTGGCCTTGTCTCAAGCGCGCTATTTCGATCCTCACTCCGGCGAACTCCTCGAGACGCTCCCTAGCGATTTGGAAGGACTTTATCGGCTCTTCCTCGCACGGCTTCCCCGCTCAAAGTGGGAACGAATCTATCAGCGACTCCTAAGTGCCTTATGTGTTGCACGCGAGCCATGGACTGAACGTCAGCTCGCCGCCTTTAGCGGTCTAAGCTTGGGTGACTTGCGCAGAGACGCACTAGCAGTTGCGCAGTTTCTAAGCGTGCAAATCGATCCAGGTGGCCGTCAGACTTTCGCCCTTTTTCATCCGTCCTTCCGGCGATTTTTGGCGAACCCAGACGCAAGCCGCAGCCATTACTGCGACGAAGGCGACGGCCACTCGCTGGTGGCTGGACCACCTGAGAATCGGTTGGAGCGATTTACGGGGTTCGATGCGCTCGATCCCTATCTCCAAGTTTACGGGTTGAGCCACTTGTGCAGCGCCGGCGATGTGGCGACTGCGCTGAAGATGCTCGCATCCTTTGAATGGTTGCGAAAAAAGACGAGCGCTCTCGGGATCGATGCTCTCATTGCCGATTTTGAGATCGGCGCACCCGGTTTGGAAGCCGGTGCTCCCGTCGCTCGTTTGCTTCGTCGCACTAGCCATTTTCTACGCCGAGATCCCAGCCAACTGGCAGGACAACTTCTAATAGGTCTGCGTCCTGCCACTACGCCCGTAGCTGAAGCACTAATTCTAGGTGCCTGCGCACACACTGGCGAGGTCTGGTTGAGACCACTAGGCGACAACGTCCGGACTCATACGGGTGCATCTCAGACAATTCGTGTAAGGGGCGCTATCGACGGGGTCGCAATTTCAAAGGACGGTCGCCGGGCATTCTTCGGGCACGACTCGATGGCCACTCTACTGGATTTGGAAAACGGAAAAGAGATCTGTTCCTACTCAGACCACAAGAGCAACGTCGAAGCGGTAGCGATGTCGCAGGATGGGCTGTTTTTCGTCACGGCGCCGCTCTTTGACAATATTTCGATCCGGAGCATCGATGGGCGCGCGCAGCGGCTTGATTGGCGGAAAGAACAGAACACCCGCGTGTTTCTGACCGACAGCCTACTGTTCGCGATTGGCGAACGCGGGGATTCCAGCGAGCGTGAGAAAATCTTGCTTTGCTGGGATTGGGAAAAGAACTGTCAGCAATCGACGCCCGTTATACGCCCGGACGGAGATCTCTTCATCGCCCGAGGTGGCCGAGTCGTGGTTAGGGACGAGGACGATGGGCAGGTCAAAGCCTGGCGTGTCCGGGAGCCGGAAAAAATCATAACGCTTTCGCTCGACTCCACCTTCAGGAAGGCGAGTCCGGATCTCAGCCCAGACGGACGGCTGCTGGCTCATCAGACGGGGGACGGCAACTTGATCGTAAGGGACCTCGACACGGGGAAAGTGACCTATTCGATCAAGCCTCCGTGTGAGGCGGGCGACAAGGCTGAAGCGCAATTGGCGTTTGCCGACGAGGGGCGCCTTCTAGCTCTTCTTATATTTGACTTAAACGATAATCTGCGCCCGGCGCAGTTGACTATATGGGATCTCATTACGGGCGAGCAACTCCTCGATGCGGCCGCGCACAACGGAATGGCATTCGCCTTAGTCGGCAGCGACTGTTCGCCCCGGTTCCTCACCGGCTCCCACGACGGCGAGCTGAAGCTCTGGGAGCCGAGGTCGGTATCGCTAGCCTCACAACAGAGTTCGGGTCATTCAAAGCGAGTAACCTGCTTAGCTTTCAGTGGAGAGCGGATCTTGAGCGGCGGAGACGACGGTGCAGTCGTGACTTGGGGCCTCACTGGAAAGCCTTTCCGGGTTCTCTCAGCACACGAAGAGCGTGTCGCCGCGCTCAGTCTGGATTCGAAGCGAGGAATCTTCGTAACGGTTGGAGAGAACGGCGAGGTCAGAGTGTGGGACTTGGAAACCGGAGACGGTCGACATTCGTTTCGGCCGCCCGGCGGTGCAGTCGCCGCACATGTGCTTAATGCGGAAGAACTTGTGTGCTTCTTGAAGAACGGCGGGATCGGCCGGTGGTCAATGCGTCGGGCGATATATCAGGTCGACCTTAACGACATGGGGGGGCCAAGGGGAATCACAGGAGCCGCAGCATCGGAACGACAGTTGTTTGCCTTTCTATCAGGTGAAGGCGGCGAGATGCGGACATCAAGCGACATCACTTTCTGGCAAGCCGTTGTTTGGGATGCAGGAGAGCGCGAAATAGCCGGCACTACCTTATGGCGCGGTACGCAAGATAGTCTCACGCCTGCCATTTCACGTGACGGACAATATGTCTATGTCGGTCTCAGTACGGGCGTTCAACGCTTGCTTGTTAGCGACATGCAGGTCAGCCGGACTTATCCGCATGACGCGGCGGTGGATTTGGTCGCGATAGACGCCGCAGGTAAGCGGCTTGCGACTACAACAAGGCTCGGGGAGTTACGGATGTTGGATGAGGAAACGGGCGGCGTGCTCGCGCAGTTCGGACTCGATATCTCTGCGTCTGCCCTGAGCATATCGGATGACGGGCGCTTTGTCGGAGTCGGAGCATACTCCGGCGAGGTCTTACTATTTGAGCTTGTCGAGTGAACGTCTTGAGTGTCCCCAAAATCTTTGTCGATGACTTTGAGCAAAGCTTCGTTTCGCACCAAAGCAATCGACAATTGCTCTTCGTGCCACCCATCTGTGGCTTCATACCCCTGCTGCGCGCCAGAATATCCGCAGTGGCCGCAAGCCTGTCGGAGTACTTTGGCCGCATTCGCCTAGTCGAGTTCCCGGGACAGAATGGTCGGCCCGGAATGTTCTCGGTTCGCAATTCTGCCGAGGCCCTAACGACCTTGTTGCAACAAGAGACGAAGGCAGAATTTAAGCTCTTCGGAATGTGTTGCGGTGCGACAGCCTGCGTTACGGCATCCGTCCAGATGCCGAACGTCATTGGGTTGATCCTCTGGGAGATGACACCGCGCTACGTCTATGACACGCGCCATCGCCTTTTTTACGAGCGGCGCTTTAGCATCTCGGTATGCAATCACAGTTATCTCTCGCCGCTGCAACCAATCGACCTCGTTTCTCAGCTGAACTGCGACACGACCTACGCGACAGCGTTTCCTTCGCGATACTGTGATGACGCGGGACAAATCGAACTGTTGAGTCGAACTGCGCGGGCGAAATGGCGAAGGGTTCGCGGTGTCACACATCTACTTGAAGGCGACGGTCAACCGTCAGGAATCGTAGACCTTTTCCATTAATCCGAAAGGCTAAGTAGAAGAGGTTATCTATTGAGGCTAGGGACAGCCTGAGGATGGATCCGTCAGTACAATAAGCCTGGGGCGCTAGAGAAGACTTCGAGATACCCGGCAGGTTGAGAAAATCTGCTACATTTTTTGCTACAGTTGCCAGGACAAGAAAAAAGCCTCGATGGGGCACCTGTAGTTGTTGTTTTCTGACCACTTGGTTGCGGGATCAGATTTTAGCTGACCACCTTCGGGTTATGAGTTCAAGTCAGCAACGCAATAGAGACTACTAAGTCTCGCCGAATCAGTTGCCCTCTCACCCCGTTCTCTTCAATTCGTTGAACAAATTCAGGGGTTTTGCGCCCAAGTTGCACCCAAGTTTCCCTATGCGGGCGGAGCGCGGTCCGAGGTCGATCTGGATCAAGGAGGATCCGGCATGCCTTACAAAGATCCTGAACAGAAAAAGCAGTGGGAGCGGTCGCATCGTTCAGAGCGGCTCGCACGTCGTCGGGAACTGCGAGGCCGAAGCTGCTCGACAAGAGGCCCAGCCCGAGTTCCACAGCCCCCAGAGTGCGATGAGCGGCGGTTTGCTGATGGCTTTGGCCGCTGGAAGCGCTCTGGCCGCCTACAATCCCAAGCTCGCGATCGGGGCCGGGGGTTTCACGTTGGCAGCAGCTTCCTTCCTTAAGAAGGATTGGAAATGGTGGGCCGTTGGGATACTTCTGCTGATCCTCGGCTCGTTTTTTCACTGGAACGAAAAGGTGAAAACGGAAGGGACTGGTTTGCAATGAACTAAAGCGTGTTAATGGAAAATATATTTTGCGGGTCGAGCGGAATGGATCGACCCACAGCATAATTTTCGCCCTCATCAACTAGCTTTTGATAGGGCCAAAGCAATCCTCAATGTGGGGCCAAAAGAAATGAATCGTTACAACAAACTGAAAATTCGCACGCTGAAAGTATTCGCATTTGCACCGGGTGCATGGTTTCGGCCCGGCGAAGTGGCCGACCGCCTCGATTTTGTCCCGCGACGCGCGGCCTGGACATACCTAAAGAGATTGTGGAGATTTGGCTTGCTGGAGAGGCATATGTCAGGAACGGGAACATTGAAATACAAGCTGAGCGAAGGAGGGGCGACTCGGCTTCGCTGGCTGCAGAGGGGTTGAGTGGAGTACAGCAAGCTTGCAGCCTCGCGTCGCAGCAGAAGTGATACTTGATGGCGGGAACTTGCAGTACGTGGGTCGAATTGAAGTATAGTAGCTTTCTGGTAAGCCCATGCCAATCTCCAAGCGCAGCGTGTCTTCTCTGTCAGATTTCATCAAGCAAATCCTTTCTATTCGTGACTCTTGGCAAAAAGAGGATGACGAAGACCCGGAAGACGCCAAGGAAAAGGCTGATGGCAGCAGTGGCCCGATTCAAATCTGGTTTCGCGGCGAAGCCAACGCGCGATGGAAATTAGTTCCAAAAGCCTATAGGTTGAAGAAGTTTAATGAGAACGAGATCCGAACGGAATACAAACTCAGGGCGTTTCAATTGATGTCAGAAAGCCGGGTTCCGAAGGATGACAAGGAATGGTATTTTCTGATGCAACACTTCGGTGCACCAACGCGATTGCTGGACTGGACGGATGCTGCGCTAATTGCCCTGTATTTTGCCGTGCACGCCCAAAACAAATTCACAAATGCGACGGTTTGGATGTTAGATCCAGAATGGTTGAACAGTGAAGTACTGAAAAAGATTGACCCGGACAACTATGTTTCAGGCGTGCTCCTTCCTGATTGGCGCGAAGTTGAGCCTTGGTTTCCCGAGCCATTTGAGCAACCCTTACATGTTGATTTGCCTGTAGCTGTTGACCCTCCACACGTTGCACGGCGCGTTTCTGTTCAACGAAGTAGATTCACAATTCACGGAAAGTCTAAGCGTGGGCTTGACGCTTTGGCTGCCAGCCTGCCAAAAACGCGGCTGGTGAAATTCATGGTTCCGAACAGAGTTGGAAAGCAAATTCTCAAAGACCTTTCGACCTGCGGAATCGTAGAGACAAGTGTATTTCCTGACCTGGAAGGGCTGTCACGCGAGCTAGAAACCAAATGGCAACAATTCAAGACGCATAAGTGACCTGAGACGCTTGCAGAGCGATAACAATGACTACATAGAAGGGAGTTCGGACGGTGCGAGGCGTATGACCTACAAACCTTATGAAAGGGCGATTCTCCCGCTTTGTCCGGTAGCGGTGAAGAGTGGCCAGACCGCTGTATTCGCGCCATCGCACGGCCAGTGGGGTGTTGTAACCTGCGTCGTGTGTCAGGAAGAGTTCCACATCGGCCACAACCTCATCTTCGGCTCAAGAATTAACGAACTGGAGTGTGTGATGAGATTTGAAGGCATGCTCGCCGAAAACCACAGGCACAACAGAGCGCACATGGACAGCTACGAGATTCCAGACTGAGAGCGCCCATTTGGAGTGCCGAAATCCAGCAATTGTGCTGCCAACGCGGAACACCCTGCTATGACTCAAATGGATTGGTGGACAATCGTGGGAACCTTGGCGAGTTTGGGTGGTTTTGCGTTGAGTTGGTACGTGCTTAGTGTTGCGAAAGACGCTCGCAGTGCGGCCGAGGGTGCACAGGCATTGGCGAACAAGCGAAGCTTGACTGAGGAACTGGAACAGGCGAAGAGAAATATAGAACAAATCGGAGACTTTCTGAATAAGAAAGAATGGATGGCCGTAAGAATCCGGGCCCAAGAAATCATGACCAGTTGCAGAGAGGGTTTGACAAGATGGCCGGCAGGGCTGTCCGAAGAACGTCGGAACGATATTTTGACTGTCAGCAGCCTTGTGGAGTCCATCGCAGACCAAGCTGCCGCCCCTGATGTAAATGATTTTGGGCCAAATAAGTTGAAACTGCTGTCCAAAGCCCAGTTGCGGGCGGCAGGTCTGCTGAGTGACGCGCTGGGTGAAGCTCGCAGTCGGGTTGAGGGGGATGGTGAATGACATGCTTTCAGAAAAAGACAGCGAATTTCTGAATTATCTTAGTGACGCTTCAGAAGCTGGGAAAATCCGATGGCAACCAACGGCTGGCGAAAACCAGTTCACGGCCAGTCTCAAGGGCAAGTACAACGTGGTGACGGGCACTGACCACGATGGCCCTTGGGTGAAAATGACAAATGAACAAGACCAAATGATGCTTTTTATCCATGCGAACGAAGACCCTTTCAATAGAGTGGATCGTATCTTCGTAGCCGCACGGAGAGTTGGCCTTGACGTTGACGCTGCGATTGATGACATCATTAGTGGCGAGTAGGATAACGATCGCCCTCATTGTCCAAACCATTTTGGTCTCTGCGGGCGGGTAAAGCCTGTGACGTTCCTGGGCTAGTTTGTAATCTTCGAACAGGATTCGCCGCTTATGTCGGGGTCTTTCCAATCCGCCTCAGTTCTGAATCGATCGCGCTGGCTTTCAGCTGGACGCATTCCATGGCATCGGAGGAACCTATTTGTGAGCCCTACCTACGAACAGAACCCGAAGTTCGGGTGCTACATCCGAATTTAGTAGGCGATAACGATCGCCGTCTTCTACGACCACCGCGATAGAAAATCGCGTGGCTAGCTCGACTCTGCTAGTGTCGGGTTCACTGTCAAAAAACATAACCATTTGAGGTATCGAATCGAATCGTAAATGCTTGTATTCCAAAAGCTGACCCAAGGCTATTCGGAATGCTTGATTGAGACTCAAAAATCCGGTTACTTTTATTTCCCCAATAAATCGCTTGCCCTCCAGAACAAAGTTCACGTCAACAAAATCCTTTTCAAACTCTGGAACCACTCCTCGTTCAGCCATGAATCTTTTGAGTCGAACCTGGTAGTTGTGATGGCCTGGCACCACTCTTCTTTCGAGCGATCCGAGGGCATAACTGAGCATTCTCTTAAAGTCATCGAAGTTGGATGGCCGGCGTCCCCTTTCTGCGGTAGGTCGAGCTCTGGGCGATGCGTGCCCGGTTTCGGCTGGCGTGAGCGTCAGGTCGGGAAGTAAAGCTTCGGGAAGCGGCGTTTTTAGTTTCCATGTATACGACTGCTGGACCTCTCCCGTTTCGGCGTCTGTGAACTCTCGGTGAGTTCCGTATTCGAGTTCTCCCGCGTACACGAATTTGTCCCGTCTTCTGAGTCTCACGAACAGAGACACCCGTGTATCGGCCCGGCGGATTTTCACGTAGTCTCTATTGTCGGCGCTTCGGCCTCGTCGTGTGACCCAGATGAATTCGTTTTCAAATAGTTGATCGTCATAGTTATGGCGGGGGTCACCAAAATCTTCCTTATTAAGCGTAATAAATATGAAAAAGCCTCCATCGGGGCACTCCGGAGAAAGGCCCGTATTTAGGCTACGATTTTGCGCAGTGTACTTGACTCCCACGGAGGAAAAAACTTCCGTTCTTCCGTATCGGGAGTGGATCTGGAGAGAAAGAGAAGGGCTCATAGATATTCGGGTCCTCGTATCGGCTGGCCGATTATGGCCAATCGTTTCTCCGGTTCTAACATGCAAGCAGGCTGGGTGCATACCTCTACAAATTGTCACCCAATCAAGACGGCTGAAGCCTGTGAAAGTATTTCCGTTGGAGCGTAGAGATTCCCTCTGCCACTGTTTCTTTCGCAGAGGTACAATTGGGAACAAGAGAGCGAATGAAGGCTGACCCCAAGACAACATGCTTTGATGTATTCGAGCAATGCGTCCTCGCCGTCCAGGCGGGTGAGCTGATCGAATCCGTTAGCGCCAAGGATAAGGAATTCCATTTTCAAAACTGGTTTTTGAAGCGCCTACAGAAGCTAGGCATTCACTTTGAGGGCTCGGGACGCAATACATACCCGGACTTTTGCCTCGTCGAATACACCGAGGGATACGAAATCAAAGGTCTTGCCTGGCCTGGCCGCGAACGCGATTACGATTCCAATAGCCAAGTTCCGACCGGCTACCACAACGGGCGCCAAATCTTTTACGTGTTCGGCAGATATCCCGCGGATCTCTCAGTCTATGCCGACCGAGGTGGTGGACGAAGGCAATACCCCGTAGTTGATCTGGTCATCTGTCACGGCGATTTTCTAAATGCCGATCACGAATATCTTCACAAAAACAAGAGCGTGAAAGGTTTCGGAACCTACGGCGACATCATGATCCGAGACCGTAAAATGTACGTCGCCCCCACTCCGTTCGCCCTCACCGAAGGAACTACGGGACTGAATACATTGATCGTACCCGAGAACATCGCGGCCGATCCCCGTTTCGTCGTTGTTGGCAGACTCGCGCGCATCGAATCGGATACATTGGTTGTGGGTTACACTTTTGATCTGCGGACCAACGAACTCAAAGCCGAGAGAATTCCCAACCCCAGTGCAGGCACCGAGCATCGTTTCACCGCTTATCGACTGAAATCGCAAGCGCTCAAGCCCGTCACGATGCTCTCACGAGCGGCCATTCTTGAGACTGTCAAGGAAATAGAAGAGGAATGAATCCGGTAACTGCAAAACTGATCTTCACCGACGAGCGCCAGGAAACGGCTTTAGAATATGACTTTCCCATCTTGGAAGTGAGCCGGGTGGCAGAGCATGAGAGTTGGCGCAAAGAAATCAATCGGCCGCTCTACCATATCCATAAATGGTGGGCGACGCGACTCGGCTCGGTCTTTCGGGCAATCGCACTAGGTGCGCTTAGTCCTAAGGGAACCTCCATATGGGACGCCTTCTACAAGCACCATCATCTGAAAGGCAAAACAGTCCTTGATCCGTTCATGGGCAGCGGCACGACTCTCGGCGAGGCACTTAAGCTCGGAGCGAATGTCATCGGCTGTGACATCAATCCCATGAGCACGTTTATCGTACGCCAATCGCTGGCCCGTATTCCAGAGAGCGCACTTCGGGAGGCATTTGAACAGTTGGAGCGAACGGTGGCTCCCGCGATTCGGCGCTACTACCAAACACGAGACCCAGAAACTGGAAAGCTGATTCCCGTGCTGTATTTCTTTTGGGTGAAAACAGTTTCAACCCCTGCGGGTGAGACCATTCCGTTGTTTAGCAGTTACGTGTTTGCACATGACGCCTATCCGAAAAGAAAGCCCAAGGCCCAAATCGTTTGCCCGGAATGTTGGAGCATTGTCGAGGATCGCTATGATGCTACCGACCTCGCTTGCCCAGCGTGCAAGCATCATTTTAATCCGCAAGAGGGAAGGGCTTCCGGTCAGCACGTTACCGATACACGGGGCCAAAGGCACCGGATCAAAGACCTCCTTCCGAAAGATGGGTCAACCTTGCCTCATCGCTTGTATGCCCTCATGGCCGTGCGATCAACTGGAGAAAAAGTGTATCTGAAGCCCGGTCCGGACGATCTGGCTCTTTACGACGAGGCGGAAAATCGGCTTGCAACTGAGATACTCCCCTTACCGACGCTCGCGGTGCGACCGGGGCACAACACGGAGCAGGCACTCGGCTACAACTACCGTCACTGGCACGATTTCTTCAACGCACGTCAGTTGTTGTGCCTTGGGCTGCTCCTCAAGGAAATTCTCGGCATCGACGATCAGGCGTTGCAAGAGCAACTGCTGTGCCTTTTCTCTAGCACTCTCGAATTCAACAATCTGTTTTGCAGTTTCAAAGGCGAGGGGACCGGCGCGGTGCGTCACATGTTCTCGAACCATATCCTGAAACCGGAACGTACGCCGTTAGAGAATTCCGTGTGGGGAACAGAAAAGAGCAGCGGTACCTTCCGCTCCTTATTTGAATCGAGACTCATTTGCGCGAAACGCTATCTTGACGAACCGTTTGAGGTGACGCTTGATTCAGACCTCCTTGGCAACAAAGCCCAGGCTCGCAAGGTCGTCGCAAGCGATCCAATTGACGTACTCCAGGTACCTTCGTGGGATGAACTCGAAAATACTGCTCATGGAGCTCTCATCCTGAATGGCGATAGCTCGCGCCTTCCGATCCCGGATGCGGCCATAGACGCCGTCATCACCGACCCTCCATATTTTGATTTCGTGCATTACAGCGAACTCAGTGATTTCTTTTTTGCATGGCTCTCCCCGGTACTTCGGGCGCGCTATGCGTATTTCGATCGACCCGACTGTTCGGACAAGGGAGAAGTGCAGCATAAAGACCCACGGGCATTTGCGCGTCAGCTTTCCTATGTGTTCACTGAATGCCGCCGCGTTCTAAGACAAGAGGGCATTCTCGCTTTCAGTTTCCATCATTCGCGCCCCGAGGGATGGGCAGCGATTTATGAAGCCATCATCAAGGCCGGGCTTGAAGTAGTTGCCGCTCACCCTGTTCATGCCGAACAACGTGGGGCCAGCCCTAAGAACGCCGCTAAAGACCCTATAAGCATCGACGCGATTCTGGTTTGCCGAAGGCAGTTGCAGACTAATACCGAAGTATTCGACATCGACACTGTTCTCGCGAAGTCTAGGTCTCTAGCCGAGCGATTGCATTGGGCGGGGATGGACGTATCGAACGCTGATCGCTTTGTAATCGCTTCAGCCCAGAGCCTGATCGCATCCTCTGCGGAACAGCTCCCGTTTGAGGAGATTAAGACGAGGCTCGAACTTGTCCGAGAACGTTTGCGCGACGAAGTAGCCACCGCCACAATGCCCTCGCAAACACGACAAACGCTTTAAAGCTGTAGCGAACACCCTTGAGAAGCCATATGTTCTGAGGAGCTACATCGTGGCGTTCAAGAAGTAGAACTCCTGGTTATCCTTCGCGCCGAATTCGACCAGCATTCCAATCTGTACACCGGCGCCGCCATTAATCGTGTTGAGCTTTACGTGGTTTTGTTCGATTTCTTTTATCGCACCCGCCTTGTAAGGGCGGCTCGCATCCTGTGTCTTTGCGATCAGCGTATCGCCGACGGTTATTTGGCCCGCGGGGAGATTGACGCACACGATGCGGTGGTCGTAGACCGCAATTGGCGCGCCGAGCGCCACCGCCTTTTTTAGCATGATCGGCAGCGAACTGTCGAAGACCACGAGTGCCAATCCACTTGCATAAGCTTCTATGAAGCCGATGTAACTTCTAAGAATGTCACGCGAGAGGATGTCATCGACCGGAGTACCGTGGGCCACGTCGTTTCTTCGGTTTGCTAAGTCGTCTAGCCGGGCGAAAACAACATCATCGCCACCGCCGACATACGCCTGAACTTCCCTCTCGGGGTCTTCATTCTTCAGGAAATCTACAAAAGGCTCAGCTCGCCGGAGGGCTCTTCCGATGTCCGCGATTCCACACCGGGTAAAGGTGGACGTAACCACGGTTTGGCGAAAGTTGGCGGTATGTTGCGCAAACGCTTGGCCGTTCAGATGGTATTTGTCGGGTGTGTTAAAGCACGCGTGTAGCCTCGCGACGATGTCGGCTACCCGCACGCTGCCCGCATATCTCTGGTAGTCCGCTTTGAGCGCCAGTTCCAGAGAAAGCGGTAGATGGTTTACTTGAATCGTGGATGGCAATTCCGTGAAAGTCGGAACATGGCCGGACAGCAAAGCCAGGTATTCACCGATCAAGTCTTCTATGAATCTCTCCAGATAGCCATACAAGGAGATGATTATCGTGTTGTAGTCGTATCGGGCTTTGTTGTTTTTGGAGCGATAGTGATCCTGAAGCTCCTTGAGTTGCTACGGAGCGCCCTTTTTCTTCAGGCGACTCCGGCCAGCGTGAATGGCGCCCACAAGAACGTTTCCTCCTTGCCCACCGCACGGCGTGTTTCTGTGACTGCAGCGCGATAAGCTCGGCCGATCCCTCCTGTCAGCTGGGTACCACCTGAGTGCACCAAGGCGCCGTAAAATGCTTTCATGAATGTGAGGGACACGTCGCTGCGAACTTCCCAGTCCGAAAGCAACACGGTAGGGACTCCCGCAATGTTCAGGAATCGTCCGATCCCGAACCCGTCATCGGTCACACTCACGACAGCTCTGCCTGTATCACAGGCTTCCAGCACCGCGAGCCTTGATCGAAGAGTCCACGCCGCGAGCTGGCGTCCCTCCAATACCGCCGGCGGTCCGTTTCCTGGGCCGAAAACAAAGCCAGAATTCCAAGGGTCCCGAGGATCGTGACGACCATGACAAACAAAATGGATCAGACTCGCCCTGGCCGTGGCCTCTGCCGGTGCACCTTCTTGTCCGAAGATCGTGTGCGCAACGCGCGTTGAGAGAAGCTGAGCTACTTGGCTCGCCTGCTCCGGAAACTCGGGGCCGAAGACCACGGGCAGAGACGCTGGTCGATTTGCTGCAATCAGTGCCCCCAGAACCCTGAGCACGGAGCAGGAAGGGATAATAGACACTTGTTTCAGAGTGTTAAGCGGTTCCCCTCTGATGTATAGAGCCGCCAATGGAATTGAATGCAAAGATTGCGTGGGGCACAGGTACACCACCTCGGCCTGATCGATAACGTCGGCGACCGGGACAAGGAGAGCGCGTGAAAGCTCCTCGAATAGCGCACTCGGTGGATTCTTACGCGCGCGAACGGCCTGTTGCAGTTGCCCTACGGCCCCAGCAAGCCAACTCAATCGCGTTTGAATTTTCCGGAATATAGGGGGAGCAGCGTTCTTGCCCGGCACAGCCAGAAGAATCGCAACGTAGGAGTATTCCTCTCCGAGGAACCAATGTACGACCGCTGTTGACGTAGTTACTGAACGCGACCACAGTTGAAGCTCACTGACATTCAACGAGCGACCGCGTACGATGGCTGCATATTCGGGAGCCTTTGGGGTTATCGATTCGGCCCACTCATCAAGTGACTCTACAGCGCTTCGCCAGTGGGCACGCATCCCGAATTCATCCTTGCCCTGACCCGGATAGGCGATTGCTCTGGCGCGGTCCAGCAGCCGTACGCCTTCACTATTGGCTTGGACTCCAACCGTGGATGGAATATCCAGGGCCCGGCTCAG
>Ga0210383_10001137_pt1 | contig 24580 bp, 18 predicted proteins | sample IncBWC14OmetaG_FD_160072 | JGI IMG/M metagenome (GOLD analysis project Ga0210383, IMG submission 160072) | Forest soil microbial communities from Barre Woods Harvard Forest LTER site, Petersham, Massachusetts, United States - Inc-BW-C-14-O ... | reverse complement strand
CTGCTCGACGGCCCAGCGGGAGAACTCCCCGATCGCCTTTCCGAGCTCGACGGGCCGGCCGACGGAGTCGCCCTTCCAGAAGGGCACGGCGCCGGGCGCGCCGGGGGCGGGGGTGACGATCACGCGGTCGCGGGTGATTTCCTCGATGCGCCAGCTGGAGGCCCCGAGCAGGAAGGCCTGCCCGGGGCGGGCCTCATAGACCATCTCCTCGTCGAGCTCGCCGACGCGTCGCCCGTCGGGCAGGACGACGGCGTAGAGGCCGCGGTCGGGGATCGTGCCGGCGTTGGCGACGGCAAGCCCGAGTGCTCCCTTGCGCGGGCGCACGACGCCGGCGACGCGGTCCCAGACGACGCGGGCACGCAACTCGGAGAACTCTTTGGATGGATAGCGCCCGTCGAGCATGTCGAGTACGTTCTCGAACAGTGGGCGGGTGAGGGTTGAGTAGGAGTACGTGTTGGTGGCAAGCGCGTAGAGCTCGTCGACGGCGACTCCGTCATCGGGTGCGCTGGCGGCTGTGATGGCGACGATCTGCTGGGCGAGGACGTCGAGCGGGTTGCGGGGGACGACGGTCGGCTCGATCAACCCTTCGTGCATGCGCCGGGCGAGGACGGCGCACTCGAGCAGATCGCCGCGGTACTTGGGGAAGATGCGTCCGCGGGAGATCTCTTCGACGCCATGTCCAGCGCGGCCGATGCGCTGCAAGCCGTGGGCGACGGACTTGGGCGACTCGATCTGGATGACGAGGTCGACGGCCCCCATGTCGATGCCGAGCTCAAGCGAGCTGGTGGCGACGAGGCAGGGCAGCCGGCCGGCCTTCAGCAGCTCCTCGACCTTGGTGCGCTCCTCGCGCGCGAGCGAGCCGTGGTGAGCACGCGCGACCTCGATCGGCTGGGCGTCCTCGTTGTCGCTGTGGGCGCCCTGGGTGGCGAGCTCGTTGAGCCTCAGGGCGACGCGCTCGGCGGCGCGGCGGCTGTTGACGAACACGATCGTGGACGTGTGCTCGCGTACCAGCTTCAATAGCTCTGGGTAGATGGCGGGCCAGATCGATCCGCGGGTCGACTCACCGCCGCCGCCTGCGTCGGGTTCGCTCATCGACTCGACGGGTACCTCGATCCGCAGGTCGAGTTGCTTTTGCACGCCGGCGTCGATGATCGTGACGTCGCGGTTGGGGCCGGTGAGGAAGCGCCCGATCTCCTCGAGAGGGCTCTGGGTGGCGCTGAGGCCGATCCGCTGCACGGATCCGCCGTCCCGCTCGACCTGGGCGGCGAGGCGCTCGAGTGTGAGCGCGAGGTGTGCGCCGCGCTTTGTGCCGGCGACGGCGTGGATCTCATCGACGATCACGGCCTCGACGCTGCGCAGCATCTCTCGCGCCTTGGAGGTGAGCAGCAGGTAGAGCGACTCGGGCGTGGTGATGAGGATGTCGGGGGGGTTGCGTGCCATCGCGGCGCGCTCGCGTTGGGGCGTGTCGCCGGTGCGGATCCCGACCCGCACGTCCTCGGCGCCGATGCCGTGTAGCGGCACTCGAAGGTTGCGCTCGATGTCGTAGGCCAGCGCCTTCAGCGGGCTGACGTAGACAACGCGCGTACCAACGCCGTGGCGCGGGCCCTCCACGCTGAGCCGGTCGAGTGCCCACAGGAATGCGGCGAGTGTCTTGCCGGACCCGGTGGGGGCGGAGACGAGGACGTGCTCGCCGCGGGCGATCGCGGGCCAGGCCTGTGCCTGCGCTGGCGTGGGAGCGCTGAACGCGCGTTCGAACCACTCCCGGGTGCGGAGGCTGAGCCGCGCTGTGTCCAAGATGCCCTCGCTTGTGCCGTGAGCGTGGCCCTCCATGCTCCTGGGCACGGTAGCCCATGTAAACGCACGGGGCTCGCCGCGTGTGTGTCGCGACGAGCCCGCCTACTAGCTCTACCCTGGGCTCTTGTCTAGTCGTGTTTCTAGCTGCTCAGCGAACGTGTGTGTGCGCGCCGGGCTGCGGGACCGGCTGCGAGCCAGCGGGCGTGTCATGTCACTTCGGTTGCTTCGCCGAATGTCACGTCGTCCGTTTGTTCCTGTGTCGCAGTTTCGCCGAACGTAGTGAGTTTCGCTGTTACCGTACCAAGACCATGCGTTAGATCAATGGCCGGTTTTGCTACCGCCAGGGTAACAAGTTTACCGGTCGTCTGCGCACCAACTCCAATCGGGGCGATTAAGGCAGCGATGCTACCTTCAACCGGTGATTCTCCGATACACTCCTTGCCTCCTTTTTCTGCTTTTGCCATATCGAAGATCACTTTGTCCGCCACAGGTAAGAACAGTATCCCCGTCTTGTTACTGGGTAACAGTAAACCGAGGATTCCGTGCAGAGTTGTCGTTAATATTAAATTTTCTGCTGGGGCACCAACGCTTTTCACCGAACACCCAACTTCTTTGCCAGGTAGGGTTTCTGTGAGCGAGCATCCTAAGTAATGTATTACCACATTACCGATTAATAAGGAATTTGCCACGGTTCCACTGACAGTCTGGTGTGCTGTACACGTAATCGTGTTTCCCGCTGCCACCAGTACCGCGTTGCCTAAGCCTACCGACCTTACCGACTGGCCATTGGAAGGAATGAATAACGGGTTCGCCGAAAACGCCGACGCAGACGACACCACCGCGAAGCTCATAGCCACAACAGCCACAGACACTAGACCAACTAATCGAATAAACCTCATCACTTCGGGCCTCCTTTGATTTTGATGGAATTCAGTGATTCGCTGGGGACGCGTCTAGCACAAGGGTCGCTCGACACCTGGATGAGAGGTAGCGCACTGCCAGCCGCGATGAGGCGAGGATAGAGCGCACGACTACGCGCGTCCAGCGATGTCTCTGACCTTGACTTCGCTCGGCTGTGTGGGCCTCGCCGCGTGTGTGTCGCGGCGAGGCCCGTCTTGGTTTTGCTGTGTTTAGTTGTTTAGCTGTGTTGCTGTTTTGTTGTTGTTGCTGTGTTGCTTTTTATTCTGATTCTTCGACTGCTCCGTTGTTGGCGATTTCGACGCTGCCGTTGAGGACTGCTGTGTTTTTGCCTGATGCTGACGGGAGGCCGATTTTGCTGTTGATGAGTCCGTCGAGTAGCCCGAAGATGCCGCAGCCGCTCGAGCCGGGTGCTGAGAAGGTGTTACTGACGAGCGATACGCCGCTTATCTCGAGGATCTTGCCGCTTTCCTTGGTTGTTTGGGTGCCTGGGTTGCCTGTAGGGCCGCCGGTTGTCGCGCCGGTCGTTAGGTTCAGGTCGATTGGTTCCGCTGCGCTTCCGATGTAGCATTCTTCGCCGAATAGTGGGTTTTCCAGTTTGACCTTGACTGGGAGTGTGAGCGCTGTGCCGATGCCCAGCTGCTCGAATGCGGAGTTCAGTACGATCCCGCTGGCTGGCCCGGCGACTTCGGTGACCGCGTATACGTTGGTCAGGTGGTTCGCGAACAGCCATTCACACAGTTTGCGTGCTTCTCTTTCGAAGAAGCCGGAGCCTGTGATTTCTTCGCATTTGATGCCGAGTAGACCACCGGGCACTTTCTGCGCGGTTTTCGTGAGTGTTTCGCCGTTGAGCGCGGCCGACATTGGTTTCACATACGATGGTTCGTTTTCTAGCAGGCCGCCTTGCAGCACCTGTGTGTTGACTATCGGGACTTCCTGTTTGTCGAGTGTTATGTGTCCACTCGTCGTCGGTGAGTACAGGCACGCGTCGACTTCGGCTGCTTTCACTGGGCATTGCGCAAAAACCGCGAACGCCCCTTTCGGTGTCGCCATAGCAGCAGGCACCCCCAGAACTGCCAGGGACGCGATTACGGCTGCGCCAATGATTAGTTTTCTCATGTGTGATCTCGCTTTCGTTCGTTTCGCTACATTTCGTATCGTCAGTGATGGTGCTGCGTGTCGCAGCGTAACGCCGCGGCGGCCCGTCTGCGAACCCCCGTTTCTGACTTGTTTCCGACTATCTGGACTACTCGCGTCTGCCAGATGTCGCCCGCTGCCTCGTTTGCCTTTGTTGGGGTCTTTAATGCGGAGAGCCCGCCGTGATGGTCGTCGCGGCGGGCTCTCCTGCTACTTCATCGTTGCTGCTGCGTCACTGCTTATTCTGATTCTTCTACTGCTCCGTTGTTGGCGATTTCGACGCTGCCGTTGAGGACTGCCGTGTTTTTGCTGGACGGGAGACCTAGTTTTTCGTTGAGGATGCCGTCGAGGATGCCGAGCAGCCCGCAGCCGGTTGCCTTTGGTGCGGTGAACGTGTTACCGACGAGCGAGACCCCGCTGATGACGAGGATCTTGCCGCTTTCCTTGGTTGTTTGGGTGCCCGGTTTGCCGGTCGGGCCGCCGGTCGTGGCACCGGTCGTTAGTTCCAGCTTGATCGGTTCTTTGGTCGAGCCGATGTAGCATTCACTCCCGAGTAGTGGGTTTTCGAGTTTCACCTTCACCGGCAGCGTTAGCGCTGTCCCGACACCGAGCTGCTCGAAAGCGGAGTTCAGCACGACGGAGCTGGCGGGTGCCGCGAGTTCGGTCACCGCGTTCACGCCGGTCAGGCCGTTTTCGAAGAACCCTTCGCACAGGATCCGCTCGATGAAGTTGCTGATCTTGTAGCATTCGACGAGGCCCGCGAGCCCACCGGGCACTTTCTGCGCCGTTTTCGTGAGTGTTTCGCCGTTGAGCGCGGCCGCCATTGGTTTCACATACGACGGTTCGTTTTCCAGCAGGCCGCCCTGTAGCACCTGTGTGGCGACTATCGGGACTTCCTGTTTACCGATCTTGATGTACCCACTCGTCGTCGGTGAGTACAGGCACGCGTCCACTTCGGCTGCTTTCACTGGGCACTGCGCAAAAACCGCGAACGCCCCTTTCGGTGTCGCCATAGCAGCAGGCACCCCCACAACCGCCAGGGACGCGATGACCGCCGCCCCAACAAGTACTCTCCTCATATCGATCTCCCTTTCGCTCTCACACTTTGAACTGCGAAAGAAAACCCTAACGGACGCTCGCGTTTACGCAAACCACCGTTTCTCACTGGGTGAACTGTCGAGATCGTTGGATCTACCCGGACGCTGCCGCGTATGATGTGCCTCGCGGCTTACCTACTATTTTTGTGCGTGGCGCTTTTTGGCTGGGACTTTATACTTACTCCTTGCGGAGTGTTCGCACTTTTGGCGCTTGCTCTTCTTCTTGTCTTTCCTGCAGGCTTTGAGGGCTTTGTTGAGCTTCTGCTTATTGGTGAGCGGTATCGGGCCGGTGCTGTTGGTGTGTTCTTCTTTCGGGAGATCGTTCGCGGGAAACGCCAGCGTGGGGGTCGCAGGGACCGTCAGGAGGTACGGCACACCGGCAGTCTGCGTGATGGAGTTCGGCGGGGGGGCCGGGGGCGTCGGGGGCTGGGTGGTGAACGTGTGGTCTTCCCCGATGCTCTGGATGCCGAACTGGTTGGTCGCGATCAGAGCGTAGTGATAGGTGCTGGCGGGCAGCAGGTCGATGGCCTGGACCGGGCCGACGGCCTGTATGGTTTCGCTGGCGGACAGCTGGCGTGATTCGGTCGTCTCGCCTGCGGCGTAAGGGTTGGCGGCGCCCACTTCCTGGGCTTTGACGTAGCCAGCTTCGCTTATGTACGCGAACTCGTAGGTGGTGGGAGCGCCTCCGGGGTTGACTGCGCCTGAGAGCGTGGCGCTAGTCGCGGTGATGTTCTGTGCTTCGCCGGTCGTGGCGGCCGGCCCGGCGAACGTTTTGAAGGACTCGGTCGGACCATCGACCGGATTACCTTTGTTCGCGTTCGTCGTTTCTTCGCTTACCGCGTTTTCGGCGACCACTCGGTAATAGTAGGTCTGACCCGGCCGCAGAGAGACTATTCCCACACTGACCGGAAACTGTTTGCTTCCTTCCGGAAGCTTGCTCTTGCCCACCACGGTCGCTTGCGGGGTACCGAGCGCGGCTGCTTCGGTTGCATATTCGAACGCGTATTTCGTGCCTTCGACGAAGACGGGGTTGACCGTGGCTTCCAGTGTCGCGCTGATTGAGGTCCGTGCCGAGACACTCTCATTTTCCAGGAGCGGGAGTTTTGTGTATGCCTCGACCTTGCCATCGGTCGTGCCGGTCGCGTTTGTCGCTACCACCCGGTAGTAATAGGTCGCCTTAACTTTCAGTTCTTCCACCTGCACCCCGGCCGGCAGGCCTTCGAGGCTGAAGCCGGAGATCGGCGATCCGCCAGGGACCGTATCGATCGTCCCTTCGAGCGCTTCTCCCGATCCGGTTTTCCCTTCCGTGGAGTATTCAAAGGAGTACGTGGTTTCCTGGTTCTCTGGGTTGATCGCCGCAGCGAATTCGCGTACTTCAGCGTTTACGCTAGAGGCGCTCTCACTGATGACTTCGGGGGCCACGGCGGGCGTGGTGAATGTTTTCGGCGGGCCGAGTTCGCCGATGTCACCTTCGGTGAAGTTGTTTTCCGCGGCAAGGCAGTACGTGTATTCTTCGAGCGGCACAAGGTCCGTCGCTTCCACGTGCACCAACGCTTCGCTGGCTTCCGCGAGGGCGGCAGCAGGCACCGGCACCGTGCCCGCGTTCGCTGCTCCGGTGCATGTTCCTTCAGTGCTGTACAGGAAGTGATATTTCACTTCGCCCGTTTCTCCGTGCGGGTTTAGCTCGCCTTCCAGGACCGCGCTGTTACCCTTGACTTCTTTCGTCCCGAGCGTTTCTGGCGCTTCCGGACCCGAGCCATCCGCAAAGACAACGATCTCGTTGGTCGCGGCGTCCGCCACATATATCTCGTGGTTTGAGGGGCCGACGGCGAGCCCGGCACCACTGCCCAGCGTGTTAGGTTTGGAGACGAACACGGGCGCCTGGAACGGTTCACCGAACGGCCCGTACTGTGCGAGGAAGGTGTTCCCATCGACAAACAAGCCGTTTGTCGCCGGGTCGATCGCCAGCCCGGTCATACCGCATGAGCCACTGCCGCCACCGCAGACAACGCCGGGGCCACCGAATGGAGTCCCGGTCTTAGAGAACTTCCCCACTTCGGTGACAAATTCGTTCAGGTACAGATTGTCTTCGGAGTCGACCGCGATCACAGAGCCGTACGTCGCTGGAGCTGCCAGCGACGCCAGGAGAACATTCTCGACGGCGTTGCTGTACTCCTGCACATGCGCTTCTTCTTCAATGTTCGCCTCTCGAAGCCAGAGGTCGCCGGACGGGTCAATCGCAACAGCGGACACCGATTTGAGTTTCAACTGAAAGATGAATTCCCCCGTCGCGGTGAACTTGTCGAGGACGCCCTGGCTGGTATCGGCCACGTAGACATCTTCGAAGGAGGGGCTCGCCGGATCGTTGTCGACCGCGATAGCTTCGGGTTTGGAAAGCGGCTGTGGCGCCTGCTTGCCGGCTTCATTCGCGAGTTTGCCGCTGCCGTTGAATTCCCCTTCGACTTTTGAACCTGTCGAGTTGAACCACTCCACACGGTTATTGTTCGTGTCCGCGACATACACATCGCCGGCACTGTTCACGGCGACACCGCTACCGGGTTCGCCTTCCCGTTCGCCTTTACCGAACGGCACCAAGGACAACTTGGCGGCGCCGGGGCCACCGAACGTAGCAACCACACCGAGGCCTTCCTTCGCCAGCGCGGGAGCGACGGTCGCAAACAGCACACCAGCCGTCGCCAGCACCACCGTGAGCAGCCTGCGAGCGCGGAGCCCCGTGCCCCACGAGGGACGAAATCGCTCGAGAGTCCAGCGTTGGGCGCTCATCGCCCCCGCCTCCCAGTCGCGTGTGCGGTGGCTCGTCGCGCCTGCGCGGCGCGACGAGCCACGGTCGCACGCTTAGCTGCCGCGGCCTTCCGTGCCGCTGCCGCCGTGGCACAGCCCGTGACGGCGATCTTCGTGGTCTGTTTCATCACAGCACCATCCTGCGCAGTGATAGTCGTGGGCATCGTGAGAGTGATCGGCCCGGTGGTCTTGACCTTCTCGATGACGTTCCTCGTTTTGCCATGAATACGCCTCGTGACATGCTTGGCGACAGTCTTTGGCACGCTACAGAAGTTATAGCCACCGCTAGGGATGTAAGAGCTCAAGACCGAATGCGGGCCCTCGGGGAGCTTCAGTTCGAAGCTCGAGATAGGGGCATCCGGCACCGCTTCGAATTTGCTGTACGTGATGCCTTTTTTGATGTCGGTGTTGCCCGTCAGGTCAACGACAACGCCGTTGCCCTGCAGGACGAGCACCAGGTCGGGAAACGCGGCGCCGCCGTGGGAGACCAGAATCGCGGGTCCTTCCAGCGGCAGCGGGAGAGCGGGTGTGCGTGCGAGGGCAAATCCCACGAACGAGCCTTCGGGACACCCCGCCGGGTTGGCCGCGAACTGCCGTTCAGTGCACGCTTTTTGGAGGGTAGTCAGGCGTGAGGGAATATCGACCGGGAGCTGCACATCCACTTTGTGGATGTTCGATTCCTGCTGTCCCACCGGCGTGCCCGGCCCCTGTTTCGTTGTGACCTTGACGGTGAGCGCCGCTCCTGCTGCTTTGCTGGTCACGCCAGCGGTTGAGACCGTGAACGACGGTTTGAACTTCAACGCGGCACAGTTGGTGTCCTGGAAGCTCGACGAGCGTGCGGCGGCCAGGTCCGACACGCTTGTGAGCGTCGCGTTCACGGCGAGCTTTTCGCAGCTCGTGGGGTTGAAGGAAAACGCACCACTTGTACCGATAGTGGTGTTGATCTCGCGCACCTGCAGGGGGATGCCGTCGAGCTCGGCCGGGAACGGATCGCTGGTCGCCGTCACCGCGCCGGTCTGGGGATTGATGGTGATCGCAGCGCGCACGACGACGGTTCCGTTGCCGCTCGTACCGGAGAGCGTGAAAGGACCGGCCTTCGCAGGAAGGACCACGGACAGCCCATAAGGCGCTCCCTTATACGGGCCCGTGAGATACACCTTCCCTCCCGTCACGAGGTAGGGGTCGCCGCCGGGGCCAACCTCGGAGCTCGCTTCCCCGATATCGCTCGCCGCGGGACAGGTGCCCTGCGCGGCCTGCGGTTCGCCGCACTCAGAGACGCTCGAGATCATCGCCAACAGGCCCTGCGGCATCGTCACCTGCAGGCCGCTGAGAAAGTCATCCGTGTCACCGCGGCCGAAAGACAGCGTGAACGGGCTGAAGCCGCCCGCCTGATTCGTGGCGGTCCCAGCCGTGAAGGACGGATTGAACTGCGGTGCCGCGCCGCATTCGCCTGCACCGCCACCCAACCCGAATTTGACGTCGAACGGACTCGAGATCGTGGCGTCCGGGGTGTACGGGGTGCTCCACGGCGTCAAATCCATCGCCGTGGCTAGCGCCCCGCAGCTGCGGGGGTTCGCGAGGGCAGCGCGTTCCCCACCGTTAAACACCAGCTTGAAGTCACTAAACGGGAGCTGCGGCAACCCCGTAAACGTCGTCGTCAGCTGCCCCGTCTGCTGGTTTATCTCACCACGACCTTCAAGCTTCACAAGGATCGGGTTCGCGCCTTCGATCGCGGCTTCGGGCTGCGCTTCGATCTGGATGAACAGACGAACCATCCGACCGCCAGCGGCGTCCGCCGGCCCACACGGTTCGCATTCCGGGGCACCGAGATACACGGCACCGCCCAGGGTTTCGTCAGTTGCGGGGCTCTTGACATGCACAACACCGACCTGGGAGCTGCTCGGGCATTCCGCGGGGACGCCCGCTTTCAGCCCGAACTCCCCTTCGGGCCGTTCAGGATGAGAGGCTGTGGCCGGTTCCCGAACACTCGTACAAGACGAGAGACCGTTCGCGGCGGAAGGCGAGAGCACAACCCCCGCGGGGAGGGTCGTAGTGACGTCCTTCACGTCTGGGGTGCCGGGCAGCTCCGGTTCGCTCGAGAGCGGCTGCGGGACACTCAGGTTCAACGTGTAGCCCGCGGGCGCACCGGCCTGCAACGTGTCCGGGAGCATCGAGAGAGACGGCTCGAAGGGAAGCAGACCGCAGCCGCTGGGCGTGCCCGAGGAGATCGCCTGCGGAGCCGTTGGGCCTGGGTCCACCCAGGAATCGGTTTCCAGTTCCGCCGCCAGCGGCGTCGAGCACTGCGTCGGATTGCGCAGCAACGCCTGCGGCTGCTCATCGACCGTTTCGAAGGTCCCATCACCGTCGGTTATGACTTCTGTCCCGGGGCCGCCGAAATCGGACTCAGGTGCTTCGCTCGGTGACTCCAGGAAGTCCGTGGCGCCGAGATTCTTCGCAGCAGCGTCCGGGCCAGCACCGGCGTGTTCGGAGGGAACACCCCAGAACGTGACCGATGCCATGTAAGCACTCCCACCGCCGGTCAGGTCGGGCGTGCTGACACGCACCCTGTATTCCCCAACAGCGCTCACGCTCGTATCGATACGCACCGGAAACAACAAGGCATCGATCGCGAACGCGGCGGGCTCACCCGGCGCAGGCGTGATGTTAAAGACGGGTGCCGTGACGATCAGACGCGGCTTTTCTCCTTCGTAGACCATGACCGTGGCAACGCCCACCATCGTATTACGAGCGCAATCGCTCTCAAGAAGAACGGCCGCCATGGTACAGCGCGCCATACCAACCGTGCCACCGACGAGCCCAGCCGGCAACTCGAAGTTGACATCCTTGGGTGGGGCGACGCTTTCGACACCACCATTGGCGCCGAGGATCGTGTTGAGGAAGAACTCGGTGGTGAAATTGGGGTGCCCGCCCGCCTGGGTGCTCGACAGCGCCGAAAGGACCCCCCCCTTCGCTACCCCGTATTCCGCGGGGGTACTGCTCACGGTAACCGGGTCACTCACGGACGCGGCAACGGCACCACCGCCCGACACCGCAGCCTGGTTCACTTCACCAGAGCCCTGCACTTTGGTTTCGACATGCACCTTGATCGTGATCACGAGGGTATCCCCGGGCGCCACCGGTTCACCAGTCGTGCAAGACGGCGTGCGCGGCGACATGGTACATGCCAGGCCCGCCGGCAGGCCGTTGTCTTCACCCAAGCTGGCCAGGTTACCCAAAGCGATAGCGAGCTGGCCGAGAGGATCCCGGTAAGCATTATCACCATAAACCTTGACCGCCGTCATCCCACTCGGAACCACATCGGAAATCGTGACCGGCGCGACCACCGGGCTCCCCGCCGGACACGGCCGGAGCGGTGAGAACTCAGGCCTCGGTTCCGCCGCGACCTGTTCAGCGGTACAACCCGTCGACGCGCCACCAACGTTCACCGCCGTCACCACGATCGCGTCATCCCCAGTTTCATCACCCGGCTTGAAGTTCGTCGGGTTCCCAACAGACAAGATCCTCCAAACCGGTCCGGTTTCCGCCGCGACCGCCGACTGAGCACCACCAAGGACACCAAGCACCACAACGACGAGGACACCAAGCACCGACACACATGCTCGCCCTCGCCCCTTCACGCACAGCGCAACGCCGACCCTTGGGAAGACTTTGACGACAGTCATCGAGATACCTCCCGGTCGGCGCTCACTCCGGACGCCTTCTTCGCCTTCTTCTTGGGTTTACCCTTGACGCACTTGTTCTTCTTCTTGACATAGCCCTTCTTACATTTCGCCGCTTTCGGAGACGAACCCACAGACGCAGGCGCGACTTCGGGAACGAGATTACCCGCACCAGAGAAACTCGCACTCGCAACAGAAACCACCGACGGGCCAGTATTCGCCGCACCCTGACAGCTCGAACCTTCACACGGGCTCGCAGCCGGTGGCGAGGTATCACCCGGCTGCGGAACACGCGCGTCATAGATGTCATAGCCACCATCAGTATCACCAGGCACAAGACCCTGAGCAGTCGCGATAAACACATCATCACCATTTTCGCTCGAGTCCAACAGGTAAGAGTTACGGCTACTCTCGCCAGTCGAGATTAGATACACAACACCATTCTCCCACTCATACACATCACGACCCTGCGGGAACGTCTGATGTTCTTCTTCGTTGACTTCCGGCGAGTTCGTATTGACGTCCCGCGGCACCAGCGGATCAGGCGAATCAAAGAAAATACGATCCCCATCGCTAGAGATACCCCGCTGATCGACCGCTACGCGTGACGCTTCCGCTGCCTCCCTGCCGCCCAGTGTACGGTCTTCGCCATAGAGCAGGATCGACATCTCCGCGTTTCCCCGCGGCGTGACACCAGCCGGATCACACGAAACACAACCGAGGGTGTTCGCCGCCACATCATAACGGTAGATCTGTTCCCAGCCACCACTATTGAACGAGCTCGACAGCCGCGAAGCGGTCTGGAACACCACCGAGGAACCATCCGCTGAAATACGAGTCTCCGGCACACTCGCACCCGGTTCCGGGAGCTGCACGACCGGCGTGACAGTGCCACCACCGGTGCCGTCGCGCCACAGATCCAGCTGCGCAGGCCGACCGCCGGCTTCCGGGGCCAAGAACGCCATCGCGTATCCGCCCGAGTCAACGGCGAGGATTTCACCCTGAACCCCCGGCAAAAACACCAGCGAGCCCGTCGCGACATCAAAACGGTACGTCTTCGGTTCGGCGCCCGGCGAGTCTTCAGCCGCAGCCGCGGTGAGAGCTTCCGTGCTCTGGAAGAACGCCTCAGAGCCTTCCGGAGAAGCAAAGACGTAGGAGCCGCTGACACCACCAAAGCCGCTTTCTTGCTGGGAGTCGTTTGGCATTTTCAGGATCCGGCCCGGAGCCGCCACAGGAACACCAGCGGGTTCTCCCAGCAGCGCATCCCTGGAAACGAGCTGCGCCCGTTCGTGGCCCGTCTCATGCACATAAAGCTCAGGCGGTTCGCTCACACAATCATCATGCCCGCCGTTTTCCACACAAGACGCAGGGTCAGGACTAACGAAAAACACCCGCGACCCTTCCTCGGAGACCTGGTTACCAGCCGGGTTTCGGCCATGCCCGGACGCGGCCGGGACCTCGCCAAATGGGCTCAGGGATCCATCGGGCAGCACACCGGCCTCATGCGGGACCCCACCGGTGTATTCATAAAGGCCCCACGCTTCATCTTCACCTTTACCGTTGCTGGTGGCGGCATGCGCGGCACGCGAGGCGTCCTGCGGGAGCAGCGTGCCGGGAACCGTGAAGTAGACAGTACTGAAATCCGGGGTCCCACCAACGGGAGCACCTTGCTTGCCATCCTGCCCGCAGCTTTCGACCGGACTGACGAGTTCGGGGCTGGGCCGCTCCACCCACGTACCCGCCACGAACGGATCAGAACCAGTCAGCCACATCGGGCCACTGCAGTATTCGTTGGTCTGTCGGCCCAGCTCTCCGGCCTCGATGAGCGCATGCGAGAGATCTTGCGACGGCGCAATATAAGTGAGGCGAGCCTTGGTTTGAAGCAGAGTTTGGTTTTCTACAGCCCGCGGCATCAGCGCACGCGTACTCCAACCCGAAGCATCCACGTTCTTGCTGGCGACAAACCACAGGCTGTTACCCCACGGACTTTCCCCCATCGGGCCCGTTCCTTCAAACAGCACCGCGTCACCATCCGGCGAGGAATACCCATAATGATCCCGGGCTCCCGTGTAAGACGGTGAAGAAGGGGCACCCGCCGCATTGCCGTTCTTATCAGCCGGGGACACCTGTTCATAGACACGGCCATCCGGGAGACCCGCAGTGTAGAAGACACGCGGAGGCCCTTCAACCGTCGCGAACGCCGACGCGACAGCCGGCGCACCACCGCAACAACCCACCAACCCAACCACCACCAAAAACACTCGCATCGTACCGATTCGCATCTTACTGACTTCCCCTCCCCGCGGGCCACAACATATTCGCGGCTCTCTGCCCCCCAGCCTCAAAGAGCAGCACCACGTAGCGAAAGCAATCTAAAGGAACCTACCGTGCCTGGCACTGTAAACCCACCAGTACCGATCAGTCTAGACGCGTTTCTCACTACCGCAGTGGGCGAGACGATCCACTCGCCCCGCCCACCCAGGCTCTGACCTAGCCCAGCTAGCTCAGAACGTCACGTCACTTCGGTCGCTTCGCCGAACGTCACGTCGTCCGTTTGTTCCTGCGTCCCAGTTTCACCAAACGCAGTGAGTTTCGCCGTTGCCGGGCCAAGACCATGCGTCAGATCAATAGCCGCTTTCGCTATCGCCAGGGTAGTAAGTTTACCTGTCAGCTGCGCAGGGACGCCACTCGGTGAGATTAAGGCAGCGACGCTACCTTCAACCGCTGTTTCTGCTGTGCATTCTTTGCCGCCTTTTTCTGATCTCGCGAATGTGACGAAAACTTTGTTCGCCACAGGTAAGAACAGTATCCCGGTCTCGTTACTGGGTAACAGTAAACCGAGGATCCCGTGCAGAGTCGTCGTTAAAATTAACCCTTCCGCTGGGGATCCAACGCTTTTCACTGGGCATTCTTTTTCTTTGCCGGCTAGGGTTTCTGCGGCCGTGCATCCTAAGTAGTGTATTACTACGTTACCGATTAATAAGGAATTTGACACGGTCCCACTGACAGTCTGGTGTGCTGTACACACAATCTTGTTTCCCGCTGCCACCAGTGTGGCGTTACCTAAACCTACCGACCTTACCTGCTGGCCATTGGCAGGAATGAATAACGGGTTCGACGAAAACGCCGACGCAGACGACACCACCGCGAAACTCATCGCCACAACAGCCACCAACACTAGACCAACTAATCGAATAAACCTCATCACTTCAGATCTCCCTTGATTTGTTTATAACCTTATCCCACAATCGAGATACCAAGCCGCTCACCCACCCATACTCACACGACTCATGTGAACTGTACTCACTCCGCGGCAGAATTTCCCGCCGCGCAGCGATCGCCAAGGCGCAGGGTTCGCATCCCGAATGCCAGCCTTACAGTAGCTTTGCCCTGGGCTCTTGTCTAGTCGTGTTTCTAGCTGCTCGGCTAGCACGTGCGCGTGCCGGGCTGCCGGACCCGCAGCAAACCAGCCGGCGCATCACGTCACTTCAGTTGCTTCGCCGAATGTCACGTCGCTCGTTTGTGCCAGTGTCCCAGTTTCGCCGAACGCGATGAGTTTTGCTGTTACCGTACCAAGGCCGTGCGTTAGAGCGATGGCCGGTTTTGCTACCGCCAGGGTAGTAGCTTTACCGGTCAGCTGCGCAGGGCCGCCGACCGGAGAGACTAAGATAGCTACGCTACCTTCGACCGCTGTTTCTAGTGTACATATTTTGCCTTCTTTTTCTGACTTTGCGAATGTTGCGAATTCTTTGCCTACTACGGGTAAGAATAGCATCCCAGTTTTGTTACTGGGTAACAGTAAGCCAAGGATACCGTGCAGGGTCCTCGTTAAAATTAATCCTTCTGTTGGGGCACCGACGCTTTTCACCGAGCACCCAGTTGTGCCTGTTGTGGTTTCTGTGGCTGAGCATCCTAAGTAGTGTATTACCACATTACCGACTAATAAGGAATTTGACACGTTCCCACTGACAGCCTGGTGTGCTGTACACGTAATTACGAGTCCCGCCGCCGCCAGTACCGCATTACCTAAGCCTACCGCCCTTACCAACTGGCCATTGGCGGGATTGAATAACGGGTTCGACGAAAACGCCGACGCAGACGACACCACCGCGAAACTCATCGCCACAACAGCCACCAACACTAGACCAACTAATCGAATAAACCTCATCACTTCAGATCTCCCTTGATTTGTTTATAACCTTATCCCACAATCGAGATACCAAGCCGCTCACCCACCCATACTCGCGCTACTCGCGCGAAATGCGTTCACACCACGCCGGAACTTCCCGCCGCGCAGCGATCACCAGAGCGAAGGGCTTGCATCCCGAATGCCAGCCTCACATTAGCTTGACCCCAGGCCCTTGTCCACCTGTGTTTCTAGCTGCCCAGCAAACGTGTTTACGCGTGCCGGGCCGCCGGATCCGCGGCAACCCAGCCGGCACATCACGTCACTTCGGTCGCTTCGCCGAATGTCACGTCGCCCGTTTGTTCTAGTGTCCCAGTTTCACCGAACGCGGTGAGTTTCGCCGTTACCGCACCAAGACCATGCGTCAAATCAATCGCCGCTTTTGCTACCGCCAGGGTAGTAACTTTACCTGTCAGCTGCTTTACTCCAACCGGAGAGATTAAGACAGCTACGCTACCTTCAACCGCTATTTCTGCCGTACATTCTTTGCCGCCTTTTTCTGATCTCGTGAACGTTGCGAAAACTTTGCCCGCCACAGGTAAGAACAGTATCCCGGTCTCGTTACTGGGTAACAGTAAACCGAGGATCCCGTGCAGAGTCGTCGTTAAAATTAACCCTTCCGCTGGGGATCCAACGCTTTTCACTTCGCACCCTTTTTCTTTGCCGGCTACGGTTTCTGTGGCCGTGCATCCTAAGTAGTGTATTACTACGTTACCGATTAATAACGAATTTGACACGGTCCCACTGACGGCCTGGTGTGCTGTACACACAATCGTGTTTCCCGCCGCCTTCAGGGTGGCGTTACCTAAGCCTACCGACCTCCCCGACTGGCCATTGGCGGGATTGAATAACGGGTTCGACGAAAACGCCGACGCAGACGACACCACCGCGAAACTCATCGCCACAACAGCCATCAACACTAGACCAACTAATCGAATAAGCCTCATCACTCCGCGTCTCCCTTAATCCTTGGTGGAATTCAGTCATTCCCTGGGAATACGCTTCTAACACCAGTGCTGCTCGACATACAGACGATAGATAGCGCACTGCCAGTAGCTTTTAGGCGAGGATAGCGCGCACAACCACGCGCGTCCAACGATGTCTCCGACCGGCGCCCTGGCAGCGCGAACCCGCCGGGCCCCGCCTCATAGCAGACCGCCAGGGCCGCCGAGACGCTCGATGAAGCGACGGCAGCCCTCTCGGTCGTCTCGATCCGAGACACCTCGGCAGTCCTTGAGGCAATCGCCGCGCTCGATGCCCCGCCGGGCTTGATCGAGCGCCTCTCCGAGGACGGCGACCTCCACGCGCCGCACCTCATGGACACCGAGTTGCTCCATACGCTCCGCCGTGTGGGAGCTTCGCCACAACGTCACCGCCGATGACGCCACGTTCATCGCGCTCGCCGAGACGGTCTCCGCTCCGCTCATCACTTTCATTAGAATTCTCTCATAAACTTGCTCGGCCAGCCAGCCCGAGGTTAGAGTGAGGACATTCGGGCGGAGCAGCGCTAACGCTTGAGGAGACAGCAGTGACTCTTTGGGGTGCAGGCAACAGCTTCGGGGGAAGTCACGCGAACGGTCGGCGTAATACGTGAGCCTGCTCGCCAAGAAGCTCTTGGGCGTAGGCGCCGCCGTAGTTGTGCTGGGCGTGCTCATCGGTCTCTACGTGGCCGCCTGGGCGACCAGCGCTCCGCCGACGATCGTCGCCACCAGCGCACCCGCCTCCAGCGGTGGCACCCACTTGACACTGGAGACAGTCGCTGCGATCGGTCCCAAGTACAGCCCGAGCCACCCAGACTGGGTCTCCTACCTGATCCGCAAGAACGGCAAGTGGATACACAGCACGATCTTCACCGTGCCCGCCAACTCCGTCATTCACGTCACCGTCTACCAGTACGACGGCGACAGCGGCCTGCGCAACCCGTTGCTCTCCCAGGTCCAGGGCACGATCGGCGGAACCGAGACAATCAACGGCAAGGCAGTCAACGCGATCAACCCCGAAGAAACGTCGCACACCTGGGTGATCCCCCAACTCGGCGTCTTCATCCCGCTGCCCGGCGTGCCTGAAGAAGCCAAGAACCAGTGTGAATTCGCGCCGTGCGAAGGCGCCGCCCACAACACGATCGAATTCAGCTTCCGCACCGGCGCCAAGGGCCGCTATCGCTGGCAGTGCTTCGTCCCCTGCGCCGCCGGCTTCCTCTACGGCTTCGGCGGACCGATGCAGACGCTCGGCTACATGGATGGGTTCCTGAATGTCGTCTGAGGCGGCCGTGAGCCGATGAGCGAACCGATCGACGAGCCCAACCACACAGCCCGCTTCGCGACGCTGTGGGTGATCGTCACCTTGATCGCCCTCCCACTAGTTATCTGGGTGATCGGGCCACTGCTCGGACCCGGGACTGACAGCGACCAGGCCAGCGCCGTCGGCACCGACTTCACTGTGCTCGCCGTGATCGCCACGCCCGTCGCCACGCTCGTGGTCATGTTCCTGCTGTACTCGGCCGTCTTCTTCCGCCAGCCGAAGGGCCAGATGCTCGAAGGCCCTGCCGTGCGCGGCCACGCCCGCGTACAAGCAACCTGGATCATCGTCACCTCGATCATGGTGCTCGGGGTCGCGGTCTTTGGAACCGTGCGCCTGGAGTCAGCCGACGGCGCCGGCTCCGGCTCCGGACCCAGCCCACTGACCGTGCCCAAGGGCAAAAAGCTGCCCGTGCAGGTGATTGCCCAGCAGTGGCTGTTCACGTACCGATATCCCACATACGGCGGCGTGGAGACCACCGAACTGGTACTACCAGCTAACGAAGAGGTCGAATTCCACGTCACCTCACTCGACGTGATCCATTCCTTCTGGGCATTCAAGCTCGGGGTCAAGGCCGACGCCAACCCCGGCGTCGACAACATCGCGTTCACCAAGCCCACCAAGCTCGAGAACTTCACCGTGCGCTGCGCTGAGCTGTGCGGCATCTGGCACGGCTACATGTCCGGCGCCGGCAGGGTCGTGACGCCAGAAGCATTCAACACCTGGATCCACCAAGAGCAGACCAAGCTCGCCCCGGCCACAAAGGTCCTGCCGAAGTACAGCACCACCTACCTACCCGAACCATTGAGGCGTGGAGAATGAGCACCATGAGCACAGCCGCAGCCGCCCCAGCGCCGAGCGGACGCCCACTGTGGCGCCGACTGATCGGCTTCAACCTGCTTACCGCCGTGATCCTCGGCGTCGGCGGCTACTACTTCGGCTGGTGGATCGGCCATCTGATCAACGGCCCCAGCTTCGAATATGAGAGCGCCACCGACGAGAACGACGTGGCGCTCTTGCTCGGCTACTTCTTCGGCGTAGTCGGCTTCCTGATCGGCCTCGGCTTCGCCAACTATCCCGTCTCGCGTCTACTCGGGCGCCCGGCCTCCCTGCGCGAGAAGGAGAGCGGCGGCATCGGTCGCTACTTCGGCCTGTGCACCGACCACAAGGTCGTCGGCATCCAGTACCTCGTGGGCATCGGCGTGTTCTTCTTCGTCGGCGGACTCAACGCGATGCTGATCCGCGCCGAGCTGCTCAAGCCCGTCCCCACGCTCGTCGGCCCCAACCAATACCTATCCCTCGTGGGCATGCACGGCACAATGATGATGGGGATGATGACCTCCGGCATCCTCGGCCCGTTCGCCAACTACTTCGTGCCGTTGATGATCGGCGCCCGGCGCATGGCCTTCCCGCGCATCGAGGCGCTCACGTTTTGGCTGTTGATGGCCGCCGGCTTCATCCTCGTCTCCACGATCTTCTTCGGCGGCTTCCCCACCGGCTGGACTGGCTATGAGCCGCTCAACGACGAGGCCGTCATGGGCATGGACTCCTACATCGTGTTCTTCGCGCTCGTCGGCGTCTCGATGGCGCTGCTGGGGCTGAACATGATGGCCACGATCATCACCATGCGCGCACCAGGGCTGACGTGGTCGCGGCTGCCAATCTTCGTCTGGTCGGTGTTCGCCACCGCCGTGCTGATGGTGCTCGCCGCGCCGATGCTGATCGCCACGCTCTTGATGGCAGCGCTCGACCGCACGATCAACACCTCGTTCTTCCTCACCGCCGGCGGCGGCAGCTCCTACCTGTTCGAGAACCTGTTCTGGTTCTTCGGACACCCCGAGGTCTACATCCTCGCGCTTCCCGGCTTCGGCATCATCCTCGAGATCCTGCCCGTGTTCACGCGCAAGCCGCTGTGGGGCTACCGCCTCGCCATCTCCGGCATGCTCGGCGTCAGCCTGCTGAGCTTCTTCGTCTGGCAGCACCACCTGTTCGTCAGCGGCATCAATGGCGACCTGCGTCCGTTCTACATGCTCTCCACCGAGATCATCTCCGTGCCCACCGGCTTCATCTTCCTGTGCGTGATGGGCACGCTGTGGAAGGCACGAACGACGTTCAGCGTGCCGATGCTGTTCGTGTACGCGTGGACGTTCAACTTCCTCATCGGCGGGCTCTCCGGCGTCGTGCTCTCAGACGTCCCCACCGACACCGGCCTACACGGCAGTTTCTTCGTGATGGCCCACTTCCACTACACGATCATGGGCGGGCTGATCTTCAGCTTCTTCGCCGCCATCTACTACTGGGTGCCGAAGATGTTCGGCCTGCGCCTCAACGAAGTGCTCGCCAAGTGCCACTTCTGGCTGATGTTCATAGCCTTCAACTCGACCTTCCTGCCGCTGTTCGTGCTCGGCCTGAAGGGCATGCCCAGGCGCGTCAGCACCTACGAACCGGCCCTCCAGGGCCTCAACGACTGGGTCTCCATCTCTGCCTTCGTGCTCGGCTTCTCGATGCTGATCTTCATCTTCAATGTCGTTTACTCGCTGATCTTCGTGCGCGAGCCCGCCGAGGCCAACCCGTGGCACTCCAAGAGCATGGAGTGGCAGGTGCCCACGCCCGTGCCCGTCAACAACTTCGAGCAGATACCCGTGTTCGACTCCGATCCATACGACTACGGCACACCCGCCCCCATCACCGGCGGCGGCCGGCCGGCAACAGCAGGAGCCTGAGCAATGGCATCACCCAGCGAAAAGCTGCCACTCGGACTGATGATCCCGCCCGTGCCCGCGGGAACCGAGATCCCACCCGAGCCACCAGACGTTGGGGCGCGCGCGCTGTCGGTCGCCTCGCGCATGCTGTGCGGCGCCTCCACGTTCTTCTTCCTCGCGTTCTTGTTCGCCTACTTCTACCTGCGCTCGATCAACGCCGATGACATGTGGCACCCCAAGCACGTCGACCCCAGCCAGGGCCTCGGCGCGGCCTTCATCGTCTGCATCGTGCTCAGCGCGGCGCTCACAATCGTCGCCGGGCGCCGTATGAAGGCAAAATCGCCCGCCTGGCTTACGCCGGGAATCGCCGGCGTCGCACTCGGTTTGGCCGCAGTGGCAATCCAGTGCATCGAGTACACCGCCCAGCACTTCGGACCCACCAACGGCGGCTACGCCAGCGTGTTCTGCGCGTGGACCGGCTTTTACCTGATCGCCGTGCTGTTCACCATGTACTGGCTCGAGACACAGGTAGCCACCGAGCTGCGCGCGCGGCGCTCGCCCGCACCAGCCGCCGAGGGCGACATCAAAGACCCCGACCAGCTGATCGCGCCAGGACTCGACGCGGCCGTGTTCTACTGGAGCTTCCTCGCCGGCATCGGCGTCGTCACCTACGTCGTTCTCTACCTGCTGTAGGAGAAGCCCTGCCAATGCTCGCCATCCTGCTCGCATCGTTCCTCGCCGGCTCGATCCTCACGCTCGTGCTGCCTCTTGCCGTGCTCATCTGCGTCGCCATCTGGTACGTGACGATGTGGAAAAGCGGGTCTGGGGAACGGTAGCTACTGCGCCGCGAGCTTCGGCACGTCGTGGACGATCTCGCTCGGTTCGAACGTGGACGGGTAGATCGTCTTCAACACACCACTGGCTGTGATCCCGTAGACGAGCGCCGAGTGGGCCACGAGCTCCGGTTGGCCGACTTCGCGCGTCGAGCCGACGTGCCAGGCGGCCCACGTGGGCGCCAGTTCCCCCGCAGAGCCGATCAGATACTGCATCCTGCCGACCATCTCGTGCTCGCGCACGAACCTCGCGACGTTGGCTTGAGTATCGCCGCGCGGATCTACCGACACGGCTATCACCTGGACCTTCGAGGCCTGCGTGCCGAGCATGTTCAACGCCACTCGTAGGTTGGATGTGATCAGCGGGCAGATGTCCGGGCAGTTGGCATACAGGAACGTGACCAGCACGGCCTTGCCGCGGTACTGGCTGAGCGTGACCGGCTGGCCGAGGTAGTTGCGCAGGTGGATCGCCGGCGCCTGCTTGGCTGGGAGGGCAAGCGTGCCGTAGAAGCCTTCGCCCGCCGACGACTGCTGTGCGCCTCCCGGGAGCGATGGCTTCGACGGGCCCTTGACGAGCAGGAAGCTCAAGGCAGCAACGGCTAGGAGCAACACCACCAGCGCCGGCAGCGCCTTCAGCCAGATCCGCTCTGCAGGCGCCTTGCCAGGGATCGCAGTGTGCTCGCTCATCGCTCTCTAATTCATATTCACATAGCCGGTCGCTTCGCTGGGGCTGCGTACGTTGGCGGACACCTTGTTTTCGTAGTTTCCCTCGATCGTCTGGATCTGGCCGTTGGGCAGCACGTCCCTGACGATCCCCACGTGTTCGTTGCCGAACACGATCAGATCACCCGGCTGGGGCACCACGCCTGGACCGTTCGGTATCGCCCGCCCCGCGCTCTGCGCCCACGACCACACCTCCGAGACCGCACCCGCCCCCTGGCCGGCTTCGCCGATCGGCGTACCCGCCTGGCGGGCCACCCACGAGGCGAAATAAGCACACCACGGCGCCCCTGGGACCGCTCCTGCGGTGGCCGTGCGATATTCGGCGATCGCAGGCGATTCGTTGGAGCCGGGGGGCTGCTCTGCATGGCCGAGCTGGCTTTCTGCGATCGCCACGATGCGAGCACCCGGCGAGTCCTCGTTCTCGGCATTGATCGGCGAGATCCCAGCCGAACCGACCACGCCGCTCGCACTCGTTGCGTAGCTGGCGTTGGCCTGTTCGAGCGCGCTGGCGAACGACGATGCGCTGCTACTGGCCGCCGTCGTGGTGGCGGCAGTAGGGGCTTCGGTGCCGCCCGTGAGCTTGCCGGCCGCGCCGACCATCGCCGCGGGGTCGGCGAGCGCCTGCCTGATTGCGGAGACGCGCTCCAGCGTTGCTTCGATGCTCATCGCCCAGGTAATCGGCAGCAGGGCCTAGCGCTTCAGTTTTCGGCGCTTCAGTTCTCCTGCGCCCTGCCGATTAAAAACGGGCGGGCGACCGTCGTCGCCCGCCCTGACCACCGTTCCCTCGATGAAGCGGCGGTATATGGCTGCGCCGGTCCGTTGCCTGACCGCCGAAGCGTTATGACCCGTCTGCCCGCGCGCAGCCGATGTAAACACCGGCAAGCGGTCAGAAGGGCTTCACTGCAGCGGTGGCGTCCTCTAGGCGCCACCGCTGAGGAAGTTCAAGGCTCCTCTTATTCGAGAAGTTTCAGAGTTGCGTCAGGCAGCTGGTTGGCCTGGGCGAGAATCGACACGCCGGCCTGCTGCAGAACCTGGTCCTTCGTGAAGTTGGTCATTTCGGTGGCCATGTTCACGTCGTCCAGGGCGCTTACAGCCGAAGTCAGGTTCTGGCTGTAAACTTCCAGGTTGCTTTGGGTGAACTGAATGCGGTCCTGAACCGAGCCGAATTCACCAGCGAGACCCGAAACCTTGGCGATAGCTTCGCTGATTTCTTTGAGGCCCGTCGGTTCCTTCGTTTTAGCGATTTCCGCAACTTCTGTTTTCAGCGTTTTGATCGCTTCTTTTTCGGTTTCGGTTTCGGTTTTGATTTCCGCCCCCGTCTTGCCTTCTTCTTTCAGTTCTTTTTCCTTGGCGACGAGTTCTGTTTCCTTCGTGCCAATTTCTTCGTTCTTGGTTTTGATTTCTTCTTTTTCGGTCGCACCGAGAACGATCACGAGGCGTTCGCCCAGCGTCGCTGTTTCGATCTTAGTTTCGATCGATTTGTAGAGTTCGATCGTGGTTACGCCGATGCCTTCGCCGTCGTTGGCGCCGACCTGGAAGCGGATTTCTTCGGCCGCGTTCAGCAGGTTCTTGCCGTTGAACTGCGTCGTTTCACCGACGCGCTGGATCTCAGACACAAGCTGACCAACCTGCGAGATGATCGCCGTCTGGTCTTCTTCTGAGGTCGTGCCGTTCGAGTACTGCACGGAGAGCTCGCGAATACGCTGGAGCATCGTGTTGACGTCGTTCAGCGCACCCTGGGCGGTCTGCGCCAAGGCGACAGCGTCCTGGATGTTTTCGGAGGCCTGGTTGAGACCGTTGACCTGGCTCTGAAGGCTTTCGGAGATCGCGTAGCCGGCGACATCATCGCTGGCGGAGTTGATCTTGAGACCCGAGGACAGCCGCTGCATCGACGTCGAGAGCATGTTCTCGGTGTTGTTCAGGTTCCTAGCGGCGTTCATCGCCTCCAGGTTGGTGTTGATCGTGAGGCCCATTCGTTCATCTCCTTGATGACGGTTATTGGTGAGGTCCTGAGCCGACTCCGTGTCGGCCCACGCGGATTATCGTCACCGCAGCGGAAAACTTGAGACAGATTTCAGGCTTGCGGGATGGATTCCTGCCGGCGGCAGCATTTCCTGCAGGCGCCGCCAGTAGAACGCGCTCACGCCTGCACGTCGATGTGCGGGTGCTCGCCGTCGCGATCCGGCGGCGGCGCCGCCGGCGGCTTACGCCGTCCCTGCTCCTGACGTTCGCGCGCAGGCCGATCGCGGTCGCGTGCGATCCGCTGCAGACGCTCCACGGGCGTGGTCACCGCAGGGATCGGTAGGGGCCCGGGGACGATGGGATGGATCGGGTCCACTTACACCCCTATGAGGCCCTCGCCCCCGAGGATTGCTCCCCTCCAGGCCCGGCCGGCAGCGCTCGTCTGGCA
>Ga0210383_10001132_pt1 | contig 24620 bp, 21 predicted proteins | sample IncBWC14OmetaG_FD_160072 | JGI IMG/M metagenome (GOLD analysis project Ga0210383, IMG submission 160072) | Forest soil microbial communities from Barre Woods Harvard Forest LTER site, Petersham, Massachusetts, United States - Inc-BW-C-14-O ... | reverse complement strand
TCCGATACCGGCGTCTTCGGCAGCAGCACTACCGCTAAGGGAGTGCACGGCAATTGCGACAAGGGCAGCGGCGTGTTTGCCACTTCCAAGTCTGGTCAGGGAATGACCACCTTCAGCACCGACTCCATCGGCATCTTTGCCCAGGGCGGTTTTTGGGCAGGCGTCTTCAAGGGAGCAATCGTCGTAGGCAAAGGCCCAGCGCCGAGTCCGGGTGTCGCGCCCAACGCGGTCAACGGCATTGTCATTAATGATGGCGGCAGCCTGTTTCTGAACGGCGGCGGCGACGTCATCCTGGGGAACGCTGACTGTGCCGAAGATTTCGCGCTTACCGATGCGGCGCTACCTGACCCTGGTACCGTGATGGTGCTCGATGCCGGCGGCGAGGATAAGTTATCCGAGAGCTGTCAGCCCTACGATAAATGCGTCGTCGGAGTCGTTTCCGGCGCCGGCAGCTACAAGCCGGGCATTGTGCTGGATCGGCGTCCCGATCAGAAGGGACGTGTGCCGGTCGCCCTGCTCGGCAAGGTCTATTGCAAAGTTGACGCTCAGTATGGAGAGATCCGCATCGGAGACTTGTTGAGCACATCACCCACTCGTGGACATGCCATGAAGGCGAGCGATCCGGCCAAGGCATTCGGCTCGACACTTGGTAAAGCGTTACGACCGCTGTCGGCGGGCTGCGGGCTGATTCCCATCTTGGTCGCTTTGCAGTGATTGCTTTCCGCTGCGTACAGCGATTTGCATCGCACGATTGAGCCGTGAAACTTCATCAGTCAGAAGTTTCCCGGGTGTTGTTGGAAGACATGGGGTGAGTCGATGGCGTTTTACACATTCACGGTCGAGGGATACCACATCGACAAGACGCGGTCCCTTATCCAGGACACCGATGAGGTGGGTGGATCTCTGCAAGTGGGTAGCGATAAACTTCCAGCCCAGTCGCGGTCCAACGGCAGCGTAGGTGCCGGGGATTGGCCGATCGGCTTTGTCTTCGGGCCGATATTGGCGAGCCATCCCAATACCCGCGTTGTGCTCAGCTATTTGATCTATAACGGAGACGCCTCCAAATTGCCCAAGAGTTTGGCGGATTACAGCGCCGATCTTGTGGGCAAGGCTATGGAATCCTTGATCAAAGGGAAAAGTCCGGAGCAGGCAGACTCGTCGGATTACTTTGATTTTCCCGGTGACCCGAACAGGGATAATCCCAATTTCGACGATTCATCATGGCTGGAAACGTTGGAGTTCGTGGCGCTGGCAGGTTTCCTCTTTCCCGACTGCGATGGCTTTGTGGCAGCCGAGACGATCGGAACGATCAAGACGAGTTGGGACGCCCTCATCGATCAGGCCGGCGGCGTGACACTTCATCAAAGTGCGCGCTATCCCGGTTCCAACTCGCCTACGGGGTGCGGCGGCAACTCTGACTACACTGTGAGGTGGTCCGTCTCGCGGGAGCGGGTGAGCGGTCCCGGCCCACACAGCCTGCGTCAGTTCTTGTCGCTTCACCAACTCTCTGCCAAGAACGGCCTCAGGCGACTGATTCCCGGCGAGCCGGCCATTAGTGTCAGGGGATTGATGAGCTAAGCAGGCGCCCAACCTTTTCCTTTCTCAAGGTATTCTCTCCTAGACGGTGCGTGCCAGGTGCCCCATCCGGCCTGACTCATTTGGCCGGGTCGGCACTCAGGCCCGGCTTCGCGATCAGGTGCGATAAGTCCCGTTTACAAACAGTCTTAAGTCGCCGGCGTTTCATGTTGCTATGCTCATCCGACACTGGGCCTCGTTTGAATTCCCGTGCTACCATGCCACCGTGTTCAATTTTGGCAAACCGAAAACAGCTGGCGACTGGATCGTTCATGTCGCAGGAGCCATCGTCGCATTATTCCTCGTATGGTGGATGCTACGGGCCTACGTGCTTTAGTACTCCTCTCCGTAGGCTGTTAAGCGGAAATAACCGTTCCTCGTCGGGCAGCGCATATTTGCATGTCGTCGGCAACTGTGGGGCTGTCGCCTAATTCCGATCCGTGTTCATCCGAGTAAATCCGTGGTCGTCTTGTGTTCTTCGCTCCCGTTTCGGACAAGGCGACACTTGCTTCGCTTCAGCGGCTGGTCGCATAAGTTTGCGTTTCTGCATCCGTGTCGGGCTGGATACATCCAAACCTTTTGCCGGACTGATAGTCTGATACGGAATGTGGGGTTTCCGCAGACCTGTGGTTGAATCGACATTTCTATGCTGATGACGAACGCAGCCAACGGTTGTTGCCGGGAGATGACGGCTTGATTCCCGACTGTATTCCCTTCAGTTCGATCCCGCACACCACCAAGCTGTTCTCTGATTTCCTTTCCTACTCGCCAGAGGTTCGCAGGTTTTTCCCCCATCCGCCCGATTCAACTCAGATAGCGTCGCAGGCATCGGCGGTGCCCCACGGAACGAAGATCCACGCGGCGGTGGCCGATGCGCTGGAGAAGCAGAATCACGCGTGGGGAGCGTCGGATGCGACGCTGCGGAACATCCAACGGCTGCGTGAAGGCGCTCATGCGGTCGTAACCGGCCAGCAGGTCGGCTTATTTGGCGGACCGCTGTTGTCGCTATTCAAGGTTGCGTCGGTACTGGCGCTGGCCAAGCAAGTCGAGGCGGCTGGAGTCGCGTGCGTGCCGGTGTTCTGGCTGGCGAGTGAAGACCACGATCTGGCGGAAGTGAACCAGGCGCTGCTCCTGACCCCTGATTTCCAGCTTGCGCCTTTCGCGGCGACGGCTGAGGGCAACGCTGATTCGCCAGTCGCCAACGTCAGGTTTGCGAAAGGCACGAACGAACTTGTAGAGCGAGTGACGGCGTTGCTGGGTGAGTCGGCCACGGCCGAGTTCCTGCGCGAGAGCTATCGCGAGCGCGAGACGTTCTCCGGGGCGTACGCGAAGCTATACACGCGTCTGTTTGCCGAGCATGGTCTGGTGCTGCTGGATCCTTCCGATCGGGAGCTGCATCGGATCGCAGCGCCGTTGTTTGTCGAGGCGATCGACCGAGCGGGCGAACTCGATGACGCGCTGCTGGCGCGCAACCGCGAAATCACTCGAGCCGGGTATCACGAACAAGTGAAGGTGACGGAGGAATCCACGCCGTTATTTGCGCTGGTGGATGGTGCACGGGTTCCGATACACCGCTCGAATGGCGGATTCTCGATTCGCAAGGAGCACTTCTCGGCGGAGGAACTGAAGAAGCGCATTGCCGATCATCCAGAAAACTTCAATGCCAACGTGCTGCTGCGTCCGGTATTGCAGGACTATTGGCTACCGACGCTGGCTTACATTGGAGGTCCGGCGGAGATTGCCTACTTCGCGCAAGTTGGTGTGGTGTACGAGAAGCTGCTGGGGCGGGTGACGACAATCTTGCCCCGCATGAGCGCCACATTGCTGGAGCCGAAGATCGAAAAGCTGCTCAACAAGTACAAGCTGAGTATGGAAGATCTCTTCCATGGGGAAAGCCAGTTGCGCGATGAACTGGCGGCGCGATCGTTACCTGCTGAACTCAAGCTGGACTTCGAGCGCGGGCGCCTTGGAGTAGAGGAGGCGATGCAGCGGATCGGGGAGTCGCTGCAAGGGCTGGACCCGACGCTGGTTGAAGCGGCGCGGCGCGCGGCCAACAAAATGCGCTACCAAGTTGGGCGGCTGGAAAAGCGCGCGGCCCAGGCAGAGTTACGGCGGGAACACATCGTCAGCAAGCATGCTGAGCAGATTGAGAATGCCGTGTATCCGCACAAGACGCTGCAAGAGCGCGAAATCTCGGGAGTGTATTTTCACGCCCGCTACGGCCAAGAATTGGTCAACCGACTGATTGAGACAGCGCAGAATCCCTGCCCCGAACACAAAGTCGTGCGGCTGGGCTGAGGGCCGATATCTTGCTTTGGGACATTCTCATGATCGCCGTGGGGGTTCTGGCGTCGCTGGCCTTTCTGTTTCTGGTGACGCGGTCGTCGGCGACCACAACGCGTAAAGAATCGAACGACTTCACTGGGGCCGTCGTCGCCGTTATTGGTACGACCTACGCGGTGATTCTCGCGTTCATGCTTTCGGGCGTGTGGAACATGTTTCAGCAGGCCGAAGCCAACGCCGAGCAGGAAGCGAACTCGCTGGTCAACATCTGGCGAATCAGTTCAAGTGTAGATGCAAATACTGGTCAGGCAGTGCAGGCGCTGTGCCGGAAGTATGGGCAGAACGTACTCGATGTTGAGTGGCCAGCCATGCAGGCCCAAAAGCCGATGCCCCGCGAAGGCAGCGATATTATCAACCAGTTCTGGCGGTTGGCCGGACAGAGCCAGGACCGCTCAGGAGGCACGTCGATCGCCAGCTACCAGATGATGGAAGAGTTGCGCATGCTGACCGAATATCGGCGTATTCGCCTCATGCAGAGCCGCGAAGAATTGCCCGGGATTTTGCGGGCCGTGCTGATTGCGGGCGGCATGATTACCGTCGCCGCCTCCTGCTTCTTCGGGGTGCCGAACTTCCGCTTTCATGTGTTGCAGGTGGTGGTATTGAGTTTTCTGATCGCGTTGGTGCTGGTCGCCATCGCCGACATCGACCGGCCGTATCAAGGGAGCGTTATAGTTCAGCCCGACGGATTCAGGTTGGCGCAGCACACGTTTCAGGACCAGGGAGAATAGTGCGTTCCGCGCATCTCTAAATGAGAGAAGCCGGCCAACTGTGATGGCCGGCTTTCGAGTTGCGGGTTGCGCTTACTGTTCGAGAGTGGAAACTTCGAGCGGCTGTTCCTCAGAGTGAATTTCGGCACTGAGGTGTTTGGTGCCGTACTCGAAGCCCGTGTCGAAGGCTTTCAGGTTCAGCTCGCGGAACGCTGGAGGAACGGAATCGCCCACCGCATCGCGAATGGACTGCGGCTCCAGCACGTCGGTCACAGCGGCGAAGAATCCCACCATGACGATGTTGAGCACCATGCGCTTGCCGAGTTCTTCAGCAATACGAGTTGCAGGCACGCCATAAACGCGTACGCCGGCCGGCAGCTTGTCCACGCGTACCAGATCCTGCTCGATGACGAGAATGCCGTCTTCCTTCAGTTGCGGGCTGAAGAGCGAATAGGCTTCCTGCGACATGGTGACCAGAATGTCAGGGCGAGTGACGTATGGATAAAGAATCGGCTCGTTCGAGAGGATGACCTGCGCGCTGCAAGCGCCGCCGCGGGCTTCGGGGCCGAACGCCTGGGTCATGGTTGAGTAGCCCTTATCGAAGATGCAGCCGGCTTTGCCGATCACGATGGCTGACAGGATGACGCCCTGTCCGCCGAAACCGGAGATGCGGATTTCGGTTAGATTTCGCATTCGCATGCCTCTCTTTCAACGTAGCGGTCACCCAGGCTGTCGAGCATCTTGTCGTGCATCAGGTCACGATAGTCAGGGCGCTCGCGGTCCACAAACTTACCGACAATGATTTCGCCGCTCTTGCTCAGCCCAACTTCGCTGGTCGGAGCTCCATTGCGAACTTTGCTGTGTTCCTTATAGAAGATCATGGTGTCGAGACCGTCGCCCATCTTGTTGCGGCGCTGATAGAGCGTCGGGCAGGGCGAGAGGACCTCGAGGAAGCAGAAGCCCTTCTTGGAGAACATCTCTTCCATCGCGCGGGCCATCTGGCGAACGTGGAAGGTGGTCCAGCGGGCGACGTAAACCGCTCCGGCAGCCTCGACCAGGTACGGAAGATTGAACGAGGAGTCGTAGGTGCCGTACGGGTTGGTCGAGGTGATGACCTCGCCGGGAGTCGTGGGAGCCGTCTGTCCGCCCGTCATGGCGTAGATCAGGTTGTTGATGCACACGACCTTCAGATCCACGTTGCGGCGGGCCGCGTGAATCAGATGGTTGCCGCCGATGGCGAACAGGTCACCGTCACCCGAATACACCACGACGTTCAACTTCGGATTGGCCAGCTTCAAACCGGTCGCGAAGGGTAGCGCGCGTCCGTGAGTCGTATGGAAGGAGTCGAGGTTGACGTAACCTGCCACGCGTCCCGTGCAACCGATGCCGGAGACGATCGACAGGTTCTTCACGTTGATGTTTGCATCCACCAGGGCACGGGCGAAGGAGTTGACGCTGGTTCCAATGCCGCAACCCGGACACCAGATGTGCGGGATGCGATCCATTCGGAGGATGTCATCAACCACGTTATGAACAGGAAGGGTCGTCATTTCGCCACCTCCATGATGGCCTTCAGGATGTCTTCGGGCTTGTGAACGCTGCCGCCGGCATGGCCGACAAAGCGAACCGGCACCTCGCCGGCAACTGCGCGTTCGACTTCACGCACCATCTGGCCGAGATTGATTTCGGCGACCACGATGGAATTGGTGCGCGCGGCGATTTCTTTCATCTTCTTCTCGGGGAATGGCCAGGCGGTAATCAGGCGGAACTTGCCGACCTTGACGCCCTTGGCCCGAGCCATCTCGATGGCGCGCTGCGCGACGCGCGACGTGATGCCGTAGGAGACCACGACGCAATCGGAGCCGTCGACCGCTTCCTCTTCGAAGAGACAGATTTTGTCGGCATTCTTGATGATCTTGTCTTGCAGGCGGCGGACCAGAACGTCCTGCACGGCGGGCGTCATGTTGGGATAGCCGCGTTCGTCGTGGGTCAAGCCGGTTACGTGGACGTTGTAACCTTCGCCGACGCGAGGCATGTCGGGCACCAGGTCTTCGCGGGGTTCGTAGGCCTTGAATTCGCTAGGAGGAAGCGTGGTGTAGCGGCGAGGCGTGACTTCAATTTGTTCGGGGAGAGGAATGACTACTTTCTCGGTCATGTGGCCGACGACTTCGTCGAGCATGACAAAGACCGGGCAGCGATATTGCTCAGCCATGTTAAAGGCGGTGATCGTCAGGTCGAAGCACTCTTGTGGAGAGTTCGGGCACAGGGCGATGATTTCGTAATCGCCGTGCGAACCCCAGCGAACCTGCATCATGTCGGCCTGTGCCGGCAGCGTGGGCAAACCGGTGGATGGGCCGCCGCGCTGTACATCGATGAATACGCATGGGGTCTCGGTCATGGCGGCGTACCCAATGTGTTCCATCATCAGCGAGAAACCCGGGCCAGAGGTCACGGTGAAGGCTTTCGCTCCGCCCCAGACTGCGCCTTGCAGAGTAATCGACGCGGCCAGCTCGTCTTCCATCTGGATAAAGGTTCCACCCACGGTGGGGATGCGCGAAGCGAAGCGCTCGACCACTTCGGTGGACGGCGTGATGGGGTAGCCGGAGGAGAAACGCGCTCCGGCGGCCAGTGCGCCTTCGCAGCAGGCGTGGTCTCCATCGAGGAAGTGTGAACCGGTTAATACGCCAGCGGGATCAGCGTGCATCCTGTACCTCCTTGTCGCTCGGCGCAGGTGCGGCGGCGGGCGCTGCTTCCTTCTTTTCGGCTGCGTTTTTGAAACCGAATATGGCGAAATCGGGGCAATACATACCACAGAGATCGCAGCCGCTGCACTTCTCGGGGTTGACCATGTAGGGCGGGTGATAGCCCTTCGCGTTGAAGGCGGAAGAGAGCGCAAGGACGTGGGTCGGACAGAACTCCACGCAGAAGCCACAGGCCTTGCAGCGCTCCACTACGATTTGAACCGAACCTTTTGCCATGCTCTTGTTCCTTAGCGCCGGCGCCGGAGGGCTGGTTGCTCAAGCTGCAATTTCCCCACTCAAATCGCCATCGCGGATGGAATTACGTTGCGGTTGGAACATCCATCAGGTACCGAACGATGGTTCGATTCTGGGCCAGTTAATGCCCGAACCGAAGTGACGGCGGTCACAGGGCGACGTGAGGTTCGACACGATATCTATGCTGCGCCTCCATTGGGCTGCGAACCGACACCAGGTGTGCGGAACGCTTTCCGGGTTCTTTACGCGGGAGAACGCGGATAATCTAACGACAAGACACCGCCTGACGGCGAGGGAGGTGCGCGCAGGTTTCGACTTCCTAGTGAGTTCATCTAAAATTGAGTGTTGGCTACTATCTCCACAGCCGGTTCTGAAGTTCGCGTTCTGGAGCGCGCTCGCACCTCCACAGCTCGCTTTTATCACCCCGAGCTCGATGTTCTCCGTTTCTTCGCCTTCCTGATGGTGTTTTTGCACCACGCGTTTCCGCACGATCCCGCTTTCTGGACGAAGCTCGGTGTGCCCGATTTTCTGGCCCGCATCGTGGCAGGAATTGGAGCGACCGGTGCGTTCGGCGTGAGCGTCTTCTTCGTGCTGAGTTCCTACCTGATCACCGAACTGCTGCTGCGCGAGAAGGACCTGATGGGCACGCTGGATGTGCGGTCGTTCTACATACGGCGGATTTTGCGCATCTGGCCGTTGTACTTTGCGTTTCTTGCGCTGGCCGTGGCGCTGCAATGGATTGTGCCCGGTCAGCACGTAACGTTACAGGCGGGCCTTTGGTTCTCGCTGTTGGCGGGGAACTGGTTCATCGTGTTTCATGGATTTCCCTCGTCGGTGATTTTTCCGCTGTGGAGTGTTTCGATCGAGGAGCAGTTCTACATCACCTGGCCGGCCGTGGTACGACGGGTTAGCGAAAATGGAATGCTGCTGATCGCGGGAGTGCTGCTGACGGTGGCGACCGCGGCTCGCATCTATCTCGGGGTGCACCACACCGGAGAGAGCGACGTGTGGTGCAACACGTTCGTCCAGCTCGATCCGATTGTGATTGGGATTTTGATCGCCGTATTGCTGCGAGGAGAAGTCCCGCGACTGTCGAGACTGGCACGTGCGGCCCTGATGGTGGCGGGACTTACCGGACTGGCGTTGGGCGCCGTGTACTTCGGCATCAAGAACGATCCTCTGACGACAGCGCGGATTGTGCTTGGTTATCCGTCGATAGCAATTGGAGGCGGGCTGTTGCTCCTGTCCGTGTTACGGACGCGAATGACGGGGCGCCATCGGGTACTGGTGTATCTGGGGCGCATTTCCTACGGACTGTATGTGTTCCACATCCTCGGACTGTTGATTTCTGACCACGTCGTCCATGACCAGACAGCAAGCCTGATGCGGTATGCACTGCGAGTTGGAATTGCGCTAACGGCGACGATACTAATGGCCGCTATTTCGTTCCGAAGGCTGGAAACGCCATTTCTGAACCTGAAGCAGCGCTTTACACACGTGCTATCGCGGCCGGGCGGATGAAGGCTAGCTCTTAGCCATCAGCTTTTGGCTCTTAGCCCTTGCTTTGCATCTGGTTTGCTTTCAGCGGTCAGTCTTCGGTTTTACGCTCAGACACGCCTGAGAGTTGATACCTCAGAGCCAAATCTAATTGCTAAAAGCTAAGAGCTAATCACGCAGACTAGTACTTGCGCATGTGGATTTCGGTTCCGTTTCGCTCGAAACGGACTTCATCCATCAACTGATTGATCAGGAAGATGCCGCGCCCGTGGTGGGAATAGACGTTCTCGCCGTGCAGGGGATCGGGCACTTTGACAGGATCGAAACCCGGACCCGGATCGCGGACTACGATCAGCAGACCGCGCTCTTCATCGCAGGAAACGCAGCACTGTACTTTTTTCGTAGGGTCGTTGTTGCAGCCGTGGAGGATGGCATTGGCCAGGGCCTCACGGAGCGCAGTTTCAATCTCAAATTCCTTACCGGCAGAACAATCCATGCGTCGGGCCATTTCCATGATGCCCTCGACGACGGGACTGATGCCTGTAGGGTCGGCGTTGAGCGTGACCTCAATGCGTATCATCAAATTCGTACGAACGAACCGGCCGGCAAGTGGCAGCCGACAGGCGTTTCCTCCCCACCAAGTATCGCCAGCGCTACTCTGACAGGAATGATTCTGGCGGTCAAGAAGTAATCCTGAAAATGGTGGATACCCACCACTCTTGTGCTATGTAAGACTCAAAACTCGAGCTCAGTATCTGGCGACGGCCAGCGCTCACACCTGAAAATTAGACGCTTCGAATCGTCGGGAGAACTCTCGATCGATTCGGGATGAGCGGGTTGGCGTAAGCTGTTAGCGTCATTGCTGATTTACGGTCTGATTCGAATGCTATTTTTACGGATTGGCAAGAGGGATTGTCGCATAAGGTGGGCGGGCAGAGTCATACTGCTGTTACTGGTCGCGACGACGATTACATCCACCGCGAGCGCGCAATCGATTACGGTCGCGGCGGCGGCTGACCTCAATTATGCACTTACCGACCTCGCCGGGCAGTTCGAGCGCATTACAGGAAACAAAGTTATTCCGACGATTGGAGCGTCGGGAAACCTGTACTCCCAGATCATGAATGGCGCTCCCTTCGACCTGTTCTTTTCGGCTGACGAGGAATATCCCAAGCGGCTGGTTGAGTCAGGTAAGGCAGATGCGACGTCTCTGCACATTTATGCGGTGGGACACTTGGTGCTGTGGGTGCCAAACAGTTCGCCGCTCGATCCAAGTAAGTTGCAGATGGCGGTACTCACGGAGCCCAGCGTCAAACGGATCGCGATCGCCAACCCGATGCACGCTCCTTATGGACGTGCGGCGACGGCGGCACTTGAGCACTATGGTTTGAAATCGAAAGTCGCCGACAAGTTGGTTTTGGGGGAGAACATCAGCCAGGCAGCGCAGTTTGTTCAATCGGGCAACGCCCAGGCCGGTCTGATCGCACTTTCGCTGGCAAAGTCTCCTGCAATGGAAGCGAAGGGGAAGTATTGGGAGTTGCCGCTCGATACTTATCCCGAGCTACGACAGGCGGTTGTGGTGGTGACCGCGTCGCAGCAGAAGAAGATCGCGCAAGCCTTCCTCGACTTCGTTTTGTCTGCGGAAGGTGAGGCGGTGCTGAAGAAGTACGGTCTCACTCCTCCGACACACCCATGATCCTGCAAGCGCTGACACTGACATTGCGGCTGGCATTGCTGGTGTCGCTGATCCTGTTGGCGATCGCGTTGCCGCTGGGCTATTGGCTGGCATGGTCGCGTAGGCGTTGGAAGTTTCTCGTGGAAGCCGTGGTTTCCCTGCCGATCGTGCTGCCGCCGACGGTGCTGGGGTTCTATGTACTGGTGGCGATTGGACCGCTGAGTCCAGTGGGTCGCTGGTATCACTCGGTAACCGGCAGCAACCTCGCGTTTACCTTTCGCGGATTGGTGATTGGCTCGGTGCTTTATAGCTTGCCGTTTGCGGTACAACCGATCGCGGCGGCGTTTTCGTCGGTGGACCGCAAACTGATGGACGCGTCAGCGACGTTGGGCGCATCGGCGTGGCGCACATTCTGGCGAATCGTATTGCCACTCGGTATCCCCGGAGTACTCACGGGCTTCGTACTAAGCTTTGCTCACACCCTGGGTGAGTTCGGCGTAGTGCTGATGATCGGCGGCAACATTCCCGGAGCGACGCAGACGGTATCGATCCTGATTTACGATCAGGTGCAGGCTCTGAACTACGCAACCGCGAACCAAATCGCATTGCTGCTGCTGGTCGTTTGCTTCCTGCTGCTGGCGGCCCTGTACGGATCGCGGCGCAATCGAAAATGGATGCTGTGGGGTTGGCAGTGAGCGGCAGCTCGGCACAGATGTTGAGCGTCCATGTGCGTAAAAAGCTGGCCGAGCCTGCTGGGAGTGGTCCGGCTTTCACGCTGGACATTGAATTCATTGCTTCTCCGGGATTCACCATCCTGTTCGGCGCGTCAGGCGCAGGAAAGACGACCATTCTCGACTGCATCGCCGGGCTGCGAAAGCCCGATGCCGGTCGCGTCGTTGCGGGTGAGGAAGTTCTGTTCGACTCGCAGCAGTCAATCAACGTTGCGACGCGAAGCCGTCACGTCGGTTATCTGTTTCAGACATTGGCGCTGTTCCCACACATGACGGTCCGACAGAACATCGAATATGGACTGGCGTCCATTCAGCAGACGGAACGGGAGAAACGCACCGAGGAAATCGCCAACTCATTTGAGATTGCGAATCTCTATGACCGGCGACCTGCGGAAATTTCGGGTGGAGAACGGCAGCGAGTAGCTTTAGCTCGGGCGCTGGTAATGCGGCCCGTCGCATTACTCCTTGACGAACCGATGAGCGCCCTCGATGCGATGACCAAAGCGAGAATTCTAGACGACCTGCGGCGCTGGTACGAGCAGCAGGCGGTCCCGATCCTGTATGTCACGCACGAGCGCGAGGAGGTTTACGCCCTGGGCAATCGAGTCCTGGTTCTGGAGGCGGGTAAAATCGTATCGGATGCTGCTCCGCAAGAAGCACTCGGCCGCCCGCGACTTGAATCGGTCGCGCAACTGGCGGGATTCGAAAACATCTTTGAATGCACTGTTACGGCCACCCACGAGCACGAGGGCACCATGTCGTGCCGCATCGCCGGCAGCGACGTGATTCTTGAAACGCCGCTATTTCGGGTCGACTGCAAGAAAGCTGTACGGGTGGGAATTCGTGCCGGCGACATACTGCTGGCGACGGCGCAGCCGCAAGGCCTGAGCGCCCGCAATGTAATCGCGGGGACGATCGTCTCACTACGCCAGCAAGACGTCACGGCAATCGCCGAGGTAAATTGCGGAGCGAAATTCGTGGTGCATCTGACGCCGGGCGCCTGCCAGTCGCTCCAACTCGAAGCAGGCAAGGCCATCTGGCTCGTCGTCAAGACTTACTCCTGTCACGTATTGCAGTAGCTTTTCAGGCTTGGTTCGCCGCTCACGTTGGCCTGTGACCACGCTCACTGCGGCATTGTGCGTACGGTTCATACTGGAGATGTTCTTGGCTGCTCCGTGCCTGGAATGGGAAAGCCCATCCTGCAAGCGAAGCCGACCTGGCGAGTCAGCCTCTCGAAAGCTTCGGTTTCAGCGGCCGGCAGCACGTCCCAAGCGGAGGTGTTTCGCAATGCCAACCGTCGTCGATCCGGAAATCAAAGACAACGCTAATTCTTCTTCGGCTTCTGTACACCAGATGCCTGAAATGTTTTCTGCCGAAATCGAGATGGAAAGGAAGTCCTCTAGTCTCGGCCCACTGATCATGGTGCTGGCACTCGTAGCGGTCGTGGGCGGAACGATTTTCTACTTTGTTAAGGGCGCTCGCGCAGTGCTGTCAGTGCCCGCCGCCACCACTTCGGTGAACGAGATTTTGAAGGCCCAAGGCAATGGCCAACTTAACTTCAGCGTTGGCACCGTCGTCTCCAGCGTGAACGAAAAGCCGATGGACCCGCACTACAAGTTGCTCGCCAAGGCCGGGATACTGACCGTGCAACCGAAGAGCTGGAATTCCATCATCGCCATAGTGACACCGGCCGGCGAAAAGCTGCTGGCCGAAATTCCGGGAGTCGAGAAGGGTAAGAACTCCGACGGCAACATCACCTACTCTGTCCCATTGGCCGTTCGGACCCTGGTTCAAATCGACAAGGTGACGATGATCAAGCCTCACCTGGCGCGTGTGGACTACACCTGGAAGTGGGTGCCGAACCGTCTCGGCAAGGAGTTCGATGCGTCCGGCGATCTGGTGCACACCTTCAACACCTGGGACCGCGCCACGCTGATCAAGAGCTACGGAGTAGATTTCTACGGCGCCGCGCCAACCAAAGCCAGCGTGGTTCTGGCCGAAACCAAAGACGGCGTCTGGAAGCCCTACGTCGACTAGGCGAGCGGCAACCGGCATTTTCCAAGCAACCTCAGAGGGAGGAGTTCCGGCTCCTCCCTATTGTTTTATGCGCGGAGCGGCGACGCATATCGCCAATGTGTGACCAGGCCGCGCTGCTGTAACTTAGAATGGTGGTCACACATTCTTAACCGGAATTGCTGAATGGAAATCGTGCAATCGGCCCGTAGTATTTCTGTCGCCAACCATCATGTCCGCTGCATTTCGTGCAGCGAGGTGAGTGGAGCGCTCGCGGCCGATTTCCGTTGCACGCACTGCGGCGATTTGCTGGAAGTGGAGTTTCCGTCGTGGTCGACTGGACTGGCGCCCGAACCATCGGCACTGAAGGCCTTGTGGCGCGAGCGTCGGACCTTGAACCAAACGCTAGATTGCAGCGGCGTCTGGCGTTTTCGTGAACTGCTGCCTTCCCTCGACGACTGGTCTTCTGCCATAACTTTGCGGGAGGGCAATACTCCGGTTTACGAGTTGCCGCGATGTGCGCGGTCAGCCGGGGTCGAGCGGTTGATCGCCAAGCACCAGGGAATGAATCCGACGGGTTCGTTCAAAGATACCGGCATGACCGTCGCCATTTCCTTCGCGCGTCAGAACAAGTTTCAGTGGGTAGCTTGTGCTTCGACGGGAAATACATCTGCCTCGATGGCGGCGTATGCCGCGCGCGGCGGAATGCGCAGCCTGGTAGTGATTCCCGATGGCAAGATTGCATGGGGCAAGCTGTCGCAATCGCTCGACTACGGAGCGCTCACTTGCCAGCTCCGCACTGACTTCGACGGCTGCGTTAAGGTGCTGAATGAAATCATCCAGCGGTATCCGATTTACCTGTTGAACTCTGTCAATCCGTATCGTCTGGAAGGCCAGAAGACGGCTGCCATCGAGTTGCTTGAGCAACTGGACTGGCAAGTGCCCAACCACGTCATCGTTCCGGGCGGCAACCTCGGCAATAACTCGGCGCTAGGCAAGGCGTTCCTCGAGATGAAGCGGCTCGGTTTGATTGACGCTGTACCGAAGATCTCGGTCATCCAGGCTGAGGGCGCCAATCCGCTCTACCGGACGATTCATGAGAAGCAGGGCAGGGAACTTGTGCCGGTCGAAGCCGACACCCTGGCAACCGCGATTCGTATCGGCAATCCAGCGTCGTGGAAGAAATCGCTGCGCGTGCTGGAGGCTACGCATGGTTGCGTTGAGCAAGTGAGTGAAGCGGAAATTGCGGTCGCAAAAGCCGAGATCGGCGCTGACGGAGTGGGATGCGAGCCAGCATCGGCGGTAACGCTAGCCGGGCTGAAGAAGCTGGTGAAGAGCGGCTTCGTGCGGCCGACGGAATCGGTGGTGCTCATCCTGACCGGCCATGTGCTCAAGGACCCCGAGTACACCATCAAGTTCCATCGCGGCGATTTGTCCGTACCGCGCATGGCGGACGAAGATTTCAACGCGCTGACGAAGCAGCAAAGGAAAGCGCCCATTGTACTGGACGCTGGTGCGGATGCAGTTCTACGCGCGCTCGAAGCTGAGGACAAGCTCAATGGCTGATCCGCGCGAGCCATCGGGCATGCCGTTCCGAATGTTTCTGCCGGCGACGTCCGCGAATCTTGGACCAGCGTTCGATGCGGCGGCGCTCGCCTTCGATTTCGGCTTGAGGGTCGAAGCTGTCCCGTCTTCAGAGTTTTCGATCGCCGCTCACGGCCGCAACGCCGAGCAGTGCGGCAAGATGCCCGGGAACCTTATCGTCGATACCTACAGCCGACTGCTGGAGCGCGAAGGGAAGCCAATTGTTCCGCTGAAGATTCGACTCGACAATGACATCCCTCTCGGTATGGGTTGCGGCTCGTCGGCTGCCGCTGTACTGGCGAGCGTAGCGATGGCGGCCGTGTTCGGCAGCCTCGAGTGGGACGGCGACCGGATTGTTTCCGAAGCTTCTGCGTGCGAAGGTCACCCCGATAACGTCGCTGCATGCTGGCACGGGGGTGTCGTGCTGGTGCGCACTCCGACCAGCACACAAAAAGACGGCGTCCCCGCGATTGGAGTGCTTCCGATTCCGTTGGCGGTTGACTGGCCGCTGTTGCTTGCGATTCCAGCCAACCCACTCGCAACGTCCGAAGCGCGCCGCGTACTTCCGCGTCTCTATAGCCGTGTCGATCTCATCCACAATGTGCAGAGCGCCATGTTGCTGGTGCTCGCTTTCAGCCAGGGACGTGGAGAATGGTTGCGCGAAGCACTAAGCGATCGCGTGCATCATCCTTATCGCGCGCAACTCTGTCCGCTGCTTCCGGCTTTATCTGCACTGTCGGGCGCGGAAGGGATTAACGGAGTTGCTCTCAGCGGTGCTGGACCCTCGGTGCTGATGTTTCTTCGTGAAGACATCGACCGCGACGAGATCGGCGCGCGCATTGCCGCTCACCTCGCCGAGAGCGACATGGCCGCCGAGTTGCGCTTCACCGCCATCAGTGCTATCGGAGCAAAAGACACGTTCCCGGTGTCAGCCACCGCCTCGCGTTGAATCGCAGCAAGTGCCCGAGCCAGTCAGTAGCGCACGAATTGCAGCCAAACCAATCCAACCGCGAGTGTCGCCAAAGTTATCGGCACGCCGGTCTTCATGTAATCCAAAAAACTAATGTGGGTGACGGTGCGTGCTTTCTCCACCACGATAATGTTGGCCACTGATCCGGTGATGGTGAGATTTCCTGCGAGCGTGCTGGCCATCGCCAGCAAAAGCCACGTGGTATGCGGATCACGAAATTGCGGAACCAGGTTCTTCAGCAGCATGACTGCCGGAACGTTACTGACCAGGTTTGACAGCAATGCTACCGTCGACACAAATATGACGCTATTGTTCAGGTTCAGCGCCTCGGCGTGATGCAAGAGCGTGGTGGTAACTCCTGCCTGTTCGGCGCCTCCAAGAATTAAGAACAAACCAAGAAACAAAACCAAGAGCGACCAGTCGACGTCGCCATAGATTTCTCGCGGATCGCGAGTGCGTCGCACTAGCAGCAGTGCGCCACCGGCGGCTGCGACCAGCGCCGGTGGAATCCCTAACAGGAAGCCCGTTAGCACAGCTACGGTGATGAAGACAGGCCATAGAAGAGGAAGTCCCGCCGGCTCGCGCGAAGTATTCTGTTCGGGCGCCCGAGGTTGCGCGTTGACGACGAGAGTCGCGCCGCGAATGTGAATCCAATGAATCACTGCCCAGTCGAGGAACAATCCGATCACCGCGACCGGACCGAGATGCGCCAGGAAGTGGCGATATCCGATGCCCGAGACCGAGCCAATCAGCATATTTTGCGGATTGCCGGTGATCGTCGCCACACCGCCTATATTCGAAGCAGTTGCGAGGGCTAACAAATAAGGAAGCGGGCGCACCCCCATTCGCCTGCAGACATCGAGCACCAGCGGCGCCATAAACAGGCAAACCACGTCATTCACCAGGAACGCCGCTAGAATTCCGCTGGTGAAGATAACTCCCGGAAGCAGTTGTCTGGGGGAGAGGTGGAGAATCACGCGGTTCGCGACCCAATCGAAAAACCCCGCCAGATGCAGGCCGGCGACGATCAGCATCATCGAAAACAGCAGAACCAGCGTGCCGAAATCGATGCTCTGAATGGCGCTCTGCGGCGTCACGATGCGGCAGACAAACATCAATACCGCGCCGACCACTGCCATCGCCGGACGATCGATCTTCGTTCCCGGCAATCGTCCGACCGCAAAGACGAAGTAACTGGTGAGGAAGATGATCCACGCCGCAATCAACTGCCAGTCGGCGAGGGCGTGGCGGATTCCGTCCATTATAGGCAGCCGTCCGCGGACGCTTTGCGCTGCGAATCCTGAAAACAACTTGCCGGAAGTGGATGGCCGGGATTAGATTCCGACCGTGACCGCCGAGGGAGTGTCACTCTGCATGCATTTCAACACTGACCGAGAATTCTTGCAAAACGGAGATCACCTTATCTTTCGTGCGGTCGGGGCCTTGGTAGTAGCGTCACTGTTGCTGCTCGTTGCAGCCGCATGCGCTCCGCACCACACGGCGACTTCTACGCCGCCGCATGCTAGCACGCCGCCACATGCGAAGCCGCCCGTGGTGGTAACCGAAGCAGACGCCGACAAGCCGATACGGGTAAGCATTGGTCAAACATTGCAGCTTCGCCTCCCGTCGAACCCCACGACCGGGTACTCGTGGAACGCACAACAGACGCCCGCTGAACTTCAGTTGGACCAGTCTGCGTACGCAGCCGACCCGCAGGGCAAGAATTTGGCTGGTGCGGGTGGATATCAGACTATCGAATTCGCGGCCAAATTCGCGGGGACAGGAGAACTGAAGCTGGAGTACCGGCGTCCGTGGGAAAAGGACGTCCCTCCGGCCAAGACGTTTTCCGTGACGGTTACTGTGAAGTGAAAACGAAGCCGGAGCGCGGCGGCCGCTCTACCAGCTCGAAGGCAGCGATTCCGCCAACTCCGTCGTCAGCGCCCACTCGACCGCACGTTGTTGATCGCGCGCCAGTTTCACTCCGCCCGACGTTAGATAGAAAACATCGTGTGCCATCGCACCTTCGGTGTCGATCAAGGCCACTTCGATGCTGCAATTCTCGGCCGCAAGCGCGGAGCTGATGTTGTGCAGCAGACCGGGACGGTCTTGGGTAATCACTTCTAGCAGAGTACTGGTCGGCGAACATTCGTGATCAAACCGCAAACAGGTCTCGACTTTGAGCTTGGGTGGCTTGGTATCAGCGCGCAGTCGAGGTTCCAGCAATCGGTCAAGCGAAGCGTAACCGCAGACAATGTCGAAGACTGACTTCTTGAAGCGCTCGCGTTCCGAAGGATTAAGCTCGAGCGTGCGAAAGCGGTCCTTGAAATAGAAGCTATCGACGATCACTCCCGCCTGATTCGAAAACGCGCTCGCTTTTGTGATGTCCATTCCCCAGCCATACAAAATTCCCGTCAGTGTGGCGAACAGGCCGCTGCGATCCTGCGTCACGACCGCCAGTTCATGCTGGTCGCTGGCGCGCCTGAGGGAAACCTGTACCGGTTCGCCGCGCAGCCGGCCTGCCATTTCAAAATGTGCGATCACCTGTTCGGGAGAATGTGACATCAAATAGCGCTGCGGAAGGCCGTCGAGAAATTTCAGCAAACGTGACCGCCCCTTAGGAACTAGCGCTGCGATGCGCTCCACCTGCGCAGTACACGTCTCGGCCCGAAAACGCTGTTCATCGACGCTGCGCGTGAAGTAATTGGCGACGGCAATGTACAGTTGCCACAGATTCTCGGCCTTCCAAGGCGTCAGCGCCTCGGGATTGACCGCCTTGATGTCGGCGAGCGTCATCAGGGTGAGCATCTTTAGACGTTCCGGGGTTTCGATCTTGGCGGCCAGTTCGCGGACCGTCTCGGGATCGTAAATATCGCGTCGCCGAAGCGTTGACGACATCTCCAGGTGCGTCGCGATGAGAAAGCCGACGGTCTGCGCGTCGTCTTTGCCCAGTCCCAGTCGTTCGACCGCCGCGAGTGTGAGTTGCAGGCTTCCATGAACATGATCGCTGCCGGCAAGACCCTTGCCAGTGTCGTGAAAAAGCAAAGCCAGAAAAAGTAGGTCGGAGCGCTCCAACTCCGAGAACAGATCGGCGAAGGGCTGTAGCCACTCGGCATTGTTTTCGCGCAAACGGTGCAGCGTATCGATGGCGACGAACGTATGCTCATCGACGGTATAGCGATGGTACAGATCGCGCAGCACCAGCGAGTCGATGGTCTCGAATTCTGGGATCACCAGCGACAGCAGTCGTAGGGAATGCATCGCCCGCAGCGCTTCGGCGGCATGAGGCTGCACCAGCAGCTCGCGCAAGTGGTTCCACAATCTGGCATCCTGAGGCATGGTGTCGCGCAGTGCACGCCGCGCGTTGCTCAGACGGCGTTCGGTCTCCGTCGCCAGCTTGTCGCCGTGCCGGGCCATGAAAACGAACAGGCGCAGAACGACCTCCGGGTCGCGCGCTCCCGCGGACTGCTGGATATAGATCCGCCGGTCGACTACAGAAAACTCGTCGTTGGAGCTGCGCGAGCGCCAGCGCCGAAAAGACCTTACCAGGCCCGATCTTCCCGCGAAGGTCTGGTCAAGCAACTGCGATGCATTGCGAAAAATTGCCTTCGCATTGCGGAAGTACAGGCGCATCCATTCGGCGGACGATACGGGACCTTCCGCACTGCCAATCCCGCGCAGCGCCAAGTCATCCTGCGCTTCCCACGACACTACGTTTTCATCGCGATTGCTGCGGTAATGCAAATAGCAGCGCGCGGAAGACAGAAACTCCATAGCTTCAACCACATCGTCATCGTCGGAGTTCTGCTGTAGATGCAGCGATTCGGGCCATGCGCGATTGTTGGCCAACGCAGCAATCAGCGTGATCCATCGAGTTACCTGGAAGTCGCGCAGACCACCCGGGCCGTCCTTCAGGTTCGGTTCCAGATGGAAGATCGTGTTGCCGTAACGCAGGTGGCGGGTGTGGGTGACTTCCGTGAGGCGCTGGATCAGTACGCCCGACTCCCGCGCAACCAGTTGCGGAATGGTCTTCTCATGCAGGCGCGCAAACAGTCCGTTATCTCCGGCCAGAAATCGGCAGTCGAGTAAGGAGATGGTGAACTCGACGTTTTCCTGGTCGAATCGGCCGCAGTCGTCAAGGGTGCGAGTAGTCGGACTTACTCGCAGGCCCGAATCCCACAATTCCTGGCACACCGCGCGCACTGCGTCCTTCACCCGCGCGCGCAGCGACTCATTTTCGCAAACGAACAGCAGATCAATATCGGAGTGAGGATAGAGGTTCCGCCGTCCGAATCCGCCCAACGCAACCAAGGCAACGCCCGAATCGGCGCGAAGATCCCGCGATTGTTTCCACAAACTGAGAAGTAAGCTGTCGACCAGTTGGGTCCGCTCTTGCGTGCAGGAACGGCCCGAGCCATTGCCCTCAAAGTCCCGTCGAATACGCTCCGTTTCTTCTTTATATACGTCGCGCAGAGTGGGATCGAAGGTCGGTTTGGGCATGACTCATTCAGGGATTTGACGGCGCACACATCCGCCGGAAACCCTTCAGCATTACCAGTACCTTAAGCAATCGCAGCGGTATTACAGTCAAGCCAGAAATAATCCCGGTTCCGGGACTCGTGATCGATCGAGAGTGGTGAATCCTTTCAGCGCCACATCATCTGGCTGAACCAGAAACCTTGAAGCCGAGAAACCAAAAAAACCAACGCGCCGGCTGCGTTGGCGTAGTGTTTCTGGTGGTGAAATTAGAAATACAGGCTTTCGGGCGAGATGTGAAATTCAAACTATTTATGCCGGGTATTCATTCCCGTTATTTGCGGCGACAAATCGTAATAATTGCTGTAACGCAGTTGCGAAACATTAGCTTACGGACGCACTGTCGCGGGATGCAAACGCATGAAGCGCTCGCAGGCATTCGCCAGATCGGCGTCGGTTTTCGCGAAGCAGAACCGCAGCAGATGATCGCCACGCCCGCCCTGGAAAAAGGCGTCGCCCGGAACGCTCGCCACTCCCGTGAGTCGAAGAAGATTGAGCGCCTTCTCGACGCTGCCGGCGCCGGGCACAACCGAAGCATCCGCCAGCACGTAGTAAGCTCCTGACGGAACGCTCGGCTCCATTCCCGATGACCGCAGCGCATCGCAAATCATTTCGCGCTTGCGTTGATACTCGGCAATCAACTCCACGTAAAACGAAGCGGGCAACTGTTCGAGCCCAGCGGCAACCCCATGCTGAAACGCCGACGGCGCACACACGTACGTGAGGTCGTGGAAGTAGCTGATAGCCGGCAGCCAACGCGCGGAAGCATGCAAATATCCCACGCGCCATCCGGTTATGCTGAAGACCTTCGAGAATCCTGAAATGGTGATCGCCCGGTCGGCAATTCCCGGTAGTGACGCGGGGCTGACGTGTCGCTGTCCGTCGTACACGAAGTGTTCGTAAATCTCATCGGTAAACAGAAACAGGTCGTGGTGCTTTGCGACCGCCGAGATTTGTTCCAACTCTGCGACGCTGAACACCTTGCCGGATGGGTTCGCCGGCGTATTCACCACAATGCCGCGCGTCTTCGGCGTGATCGCCGCAGCCAGGCGATCCACCACTAACGGATAGTCCGGCGGATCCAGCGACACTAGCACCGGCTTGCAATACTGGCCCACCAGCGTCGCGTAGTGGTACCCATAGTACGGTTCGAAGAGAATCACCTCGTCGCCGGGATTCAGCAGCGCACGACATGCCGAGTCGAATCCACCCGTGACCCCCGAAGTCACAAGCACCTCGGTCTCCGGATGGGCGACGATTCCATTCTGCCGCAGCAGCTTCGCGGCGATCGCCTCGCGCAGCGAGGCGATGCCATCGGCTCGGGTGTATTGGTTGTATCCGGCTTCGATGGCAGCTTCGGCAGCCTGCCGCACCACTCGGGGAACCTCGGTGTCGCACACCCCTTGCGCGAGGTTTACCCCACCCACCTTTTCGCACTCCACCGACATGGTGCGAATGGTGGACTGCACAATCCGGCTTGCGACGTCACTTAATCCCAGCATTGCGGCTCCTCACGGCGGGAGTTCCAACAGTGTGCCACAGACGGTGCCCCGGAACGCTGTTCGATGCCTGGATTCGGCCTTTAACTGCAAGCCGGTCGGCAGAATGCACCGCCCCGGCGTAGGCTGAGAATAGGGTCGATCCCGGCGGCCAGAACCGGCCCGCCGGGTGCCATTTTGGGAAGCCCCGCCTCAGGGAATCCCCGATTGTTCACTTGTCACAATCAGGTGTGACTTTCGTCGTTGTCAGTTCGTCAGAAGGGGTTAGAATAGAGTTGGAATTGAAAATGATTTTCAACTTCATATTCGGACGCAAGCGGCGCGGCACTCTTCATAGCAGCGCGCTGGCCGATTTGCAGGTAGGCGAGCGCGCCATCGTGCAGGACCTGGAACTCGATCATCCTATCGCCGAACACCTGATGAACCTGGGGTTTGTCCCCGGTCTCGAAGTCACCGTCGCACGCAGCGGCCCGGGAGGCGATCCCCGGGTCTATCGGGTCGAAGGGACGGAAGTGGCCATCCGCCGCGAGCTCTCACGGCACATCCACGTGTCCCTCGTCGGCGCACCGGCCTTCGGTGATTAAGCGTACGGAGGCCCGGCCATGACGTGCCATACCGTGGCGCGCCCCGAAGACGAAGCGGTCGCAACCTCCTATCGCACCGTCGCGGTGATCGGTCCTCCGAATTCCGGCAAGACCACGCTCTACAACCGTCTCACCGGATTGCGCCAGAAAGTCGGTAATTTCCCTGGCGTAACCGTCGAGCACCACATCGGTTACGTGCGCGATGCCAACGGCGAAGAAGTCGCGCTCATCGACTTGCCCGGCATCTACAGCCTCGTTCCCAAGTCAGAAGACGAACGGGTTGCGGTTGAGGTGTTGCAAGGCAACATGCCCGGCATGGCGCGCCCGGACGCGGTGATCGTTGTACTGAACTCCAACAATCTGAATACGCACTTGGTGCTCGCCGCGCGCGTGATTGCTCTCGGATTGCCGACGCTGGTGCTGCTGAATATGTCAGACGAACTGCACAAGCAGAACGGTGCAGTCGATGTTCTGTCACTGGCGCGCCAGTTGGGCACTCCGGTTGCGCTGGTCAGTGCCGCTACCGGCGAAGGTCTGGAAGCGGTAACGAATTTCCTCTCGGCAGCCTCGCCTGTTCCCGAACCACTGGAACTACCAGTCGTGGGCAGCACCCGTAGCGTGCGCGAATGGGCCGTCCGCGTGGGCGAAAACGCCAACTACCGCCGGCCGATCGCGCCGGTGTGGACCAAGCGGCTGGACAACATATTTCTGCACCGATTCTGGGGGCCGCTGATTTTCGTCGGCGTAGTGATCGCGGTGTTCCAGATGATCTTCGCCGCCGGCCAGCCGTTGCAGAACCTGATACAGCGGTATCTCGACTCCACCGGCGCCTACGTGGGGCAACTGCTCCCCGACGGCCTCTTTCGCTCGCTAGTGATCAATGGCGTATGGAAAGGTACTGGTTCGGTACTCGTCTTCCTGCCGCAGATTCTCCTGTTGTTTTTGGTGATCGGAATCCTCGAAGACTCCGGCTATCTGGCGCGTGCAGCGGTCATCGCCGATCGCACCATGTCGCGTGTCGGGCTCAACGGCAAAAGCTTCATCCCGCTGCTTTCGGCATACGCGTGCGCCGTACCGGCGATCATGGCCACTCGCACCATCGAGAGCAAGCGCGACCGGGTTGCGACCATCCTCATCGCGCCGTTCATGACCTGCTCCGCACGGCTGCCGGTGTACACCATGGTGATCGCGGCATTCTTGCCGAGCCGTGCTTTGCTTGGTCCGTTTCTCAACACCCGTGCGGCCGCAATGCTCGGCCTGTACGTTCTCGGGTTCCTGATGGCGGTCATTACTGCGAGGCTGCTCAAGTCCACGGTGCTCAGGAGCAAGGATGCACCGTTCATCATGGAGATGCCGCCCTACCGTTGGCCGAAGCTGTCTTCGCTTTTATTGCGGCTGGTCGATCGCGGCAAGGCATTTCTCTATCGCGCCGGAACCGTCATCATGCTGGTTTCGCTGCTGCTGTGGGCGGCAACGAACTTCCCCATGCACAATGGCCATCCTCCTGCGATTCAAGACAGCGTGGTGGCTTCCGTCGGCCACGCTATCGAACCGGTTATCAAGCCATTGGGTTTTGACTGGAAGATCGGCGTCGGCCTGGTGACTTCGCTGGCCGCGCGCGAGGTCATCATCGCCACCCTCGGCACGCTGAATGGCATCGACGCCGAGTCGCACTCATTCGATTTGCAGAACGCATTACGTCACGAATTGACACTGCCCGGAGCCGTAGCCCTGTTGGTGTTCTTCGCCTTCGCCATGCAGTGCATGTCGACGCTGGCGGTGGTGCGTCGCGAGACTAACGGCTGGAAGTGGCCCGCCATTCAATTCGCCTACATGACGGTGGTGGCCTACGTCTGCGCCTTTGCCGCCTTCCGCATCACCGGATACTTCATCCACTAATCTTTTCTTGTCAT
>Ga0210383_10001131_pt1 | contig 24629 bp, 22 predicted proteins | sample IncBWC14OmetaG_FD_160072 | JGI IMG/M metagenome (GOLD analysis project Ga0210383, IMG submission 160072) | Forest soil microbial communities from Barre Woods Harvard Forest LTER site, Petersham, Massachusetts, United States - Inc-BW-C-14-O ... | reverse complement strand
CCAATAAATCCCGCCCGCTTCAACTTCGTCGCATCAATATTCGCCGCGCTATCCAGATTCGTGTGTATAAACCGGTCCGGCCAGTCATTCAGATAAATCGCCGGTATCCCGAACGACGAATCCTGATACACGTCGTGATCGCTCCCCATTGTGAACGCCGAATACTCCGCCCGCAGCGGCTCCTTCCCTCCCTCCGCCGACACCAGCGGATACTCCGCCTTCCCCGTCGCCGCAAACTGGTACGACTCCTCATTCACCCACTCCGCAAACGCCCAAGCCACATCCTGCGCAAACGACGGCAAGCTCATCGGCCCCCGCGTAACATGAAACACCGCCTTCGTCTCCGGCCCCCCGCCCACCATGTCCATGTGCACCACGGCCTTGATACGCTTCGCAAGCTCGGGCCCCAAAAATTCTCCGTCCATTGCCATCCCGCGTTTCAGCCCATTCGGGGTCGTAAGAGTACTCTGGGTCCCCCAATAGCCATGGCCTGTGAGCAGCGCCATCGTCCCCTCAATCTCCGGCGGAAAAATAAATCGTATCGTTCGCGCAGGCCGTGCCAGCTTTCCTTCCGCAATCAACTTCTGCAGCGTCCGCGCCACCTCCAGAATCGTCGCGCAGCCGCTCGCATTGTCATTCGCCCCCGGCCGCTGATGATCCAGGTGGCACGAAAATGCAATCTCCTCCTCCTTCAACTTCGCATCCGCCCCCGGAATCGTTGCCGTCACCACTTCATAATTGCTCGCGTGGTGCCCAGCCTTCACCTTCGCTTCAGCAATTACGCCTATTACCCCCGCCTGCGACTCTTTTTGCAACAGCCATCGCGCGGTTTTAAGAGACACCATGAAGGCCATAGTCTTATTCGTGGAAAACGTTTCAAGGTGTCCCCAGCGAATTAGGTTTTCGTCTTCGCCCCACCACGCTGTTTTTTGATTCTGAGCGTAACTTACGATCCCGACGGCCCCGAATTTCCCGACGGCCAAGTCTTGCACGGCACCCGGCTGTGCCGACACAAGGACGAATTTCCCTTGGACGTCTTTACCCGCATAGTCACTTTCTTTCGTTCCTTCTCCAACATCTACGATCGTCGCGAGATTGCTCCCACTTTCGCTGTCCTCAGCCAAAGTAATCGGCATGGCTTCGTAATTGGCAAGGACGGTGGTCGGGCCCGTGACGCAATCCACCATCAGTGTCCGCGTATTGCATGACACCACTTTTTGGGGTTCTGTAATAATCAAAGATCCTACTTCCGCGTCCCATCCTGGCCGCGATCGTTGTGTCCCATAGAAAATTTTCCCATCCGCCGGAAACTGCAGAATCGCCACATCGTTCAACCCATACGCCCGCAGCCGCTCCGCCACCAACTCCGCCGCCTCATGAAACCCCTTCGACCCCCGCTGCCGGTGAAACCCCGCAATCCCCTCCAGATTCTTCTTCGCCGTCTCCCCGCTGATCTCCCCCGCAATCGCCGCCACCTCCTTCTCCCCCAGCAGCGGCGGCTTCTGCCCCCACGCCCCGGCCGCCAATCCCGACACCGCAATGCCAACGCAGATCCAGTGCTTCATTTCAAGTTCCTCCAGGGCACACTCCGGTTTCCTTCCTAACCAAAACTGCAAACTGCTCTGACGCATCGGCCCGTCTAAAATTTGTCATCCCGACCGGAGCGACCCGGTTTTTTCTTCCGCGCCGCAGTTTGGCGCGCCGGGTCGCGAAGTGGAGGGACCATGGCAAAACTTCTACAAAGTTCTCCCCGTGTTTCTTACCTCACTTTTTTCCTTGCTGCTTTTCCTCTCCTCTTATCCATATCCACCTTCATCCCCTTCATCGGCTCCCTCTTATTCAGCTTCGCCGCCTCCACAATCAACTTCTTCAACTCCGGCTTCTTCACATCCGCCGTCGTCCGCACCTTCACATGCCGCACGCTCTTCCCCGTTCCTTCCAGCAATCCCTCCGGATCCGGCAGCACCGCCCCGCGCAAAAAAATAAACGTCACATGCTCCTTCCCCGTCATGAATCCGCACACCGTCCCGTTCGAATCAAACGAAGGAATCTTCCAGGGATTCACATACTCCTCGCAGCCCGGAACCGCCTTCTTCACCAGCGCCCGCAGGCCTTTCATCACGCCCTTCATCTTTCCCGGTTTCGCCACATACTCATCGATCCACGCCCGTCCTTCTTTTCCCTCAATCGTCGGCATTTTCTTCTCCTCTCCGTTCGCTCCAATCCCGCCACATTCTATTCCTTTTCCGTTGTATCTATTCACTCTCTCGTCTCATCGCATCTTTATACTAAGGATTCGGCTTTTCCCTATGCCCGACACCACCGCCTCCGCCATCGCTGACCCGCTTCCAGAAGCCGCCGCCCCACCGCGCCCTCTCGAACGGTCGGCCGGCACCGTCGCCGAAATCCTCCCCACCGTCTCCTTCACCTTCGTTTGCTACTTCACTATCGGCATCCTGCTCGCCATTCTCCCGATGCACGTCCACCTTCAACTCGGTTACGGCACCGTCCTCGCCGGGCTGGTCGTCAGCACCCAGTACGTCGCCACCGTTCTCTCCCGCCCCCGCGTCGGCCGCATGGTCGACGTCCTCGGCCCCAAGCGCATCGTGGTGCTCGGCCTGTTCATCTGCGCCGCCAGCGGCTTGTTTACCTTTGCCGCGGCCTTCTTTCATCTCCCCGCCTCCGCGAGCCTCGCACTTTTGCTTCTCGGACGCCTGCTCCTCGGTGTCGGCGAAAGCATGGTCGGTACAGGCGCCACCATGTGGGGCATCGGCCGCGTCGGCGCCCAACACATCGCCAAGGTTATCTCCTGGAACGGAGTCGCAACCTTTACCGCCCTCGCCGTTGGCGCTCCCTTCGGCGTTCTGCTGCAGCAGCATTGGGGATTCTCCTCCGCGGGCCTGGTCATTTTTGCCGTGTCGCTGGCTGCCGTCGCCATCGCACTTCGCATGCCGCGCATTCCGGTCTCGCCTTCGCGACATCTTCCGTTCAAGCACATTTTCTGGAGCGTCGCTCCCCATGGCACCGTGCTGGCCCTTGGCGGAATCGGCTTCGGAGTTCTCGCCACCTTCATCACCCTCTATTTCGCCAATCTTCATTGGGCCGGCGCCGCCTTCACGCTCTCGCTCTATGGAGCCTCTTTCGTCGTCACGCGCATTTTGTTCAACGGACTGATCACGCGCGTCGGCGGCTTCCCCGTCGCTCTCGTTTCGCTCTTCATAGAAATCTTTGGCCTCCTTCTGCTCGGATTCGCGCGCGTCCCCTCCGCTGCGTTTGTCGCCGCGGCCCTGATCGGCATCGGCTATTCCTTGGTTTTTCCCTCGCTAGCAGTAGAAGCCGTCCGCCACATCCCCAACGAAAATCGCGGCACCGCTCTCGGCGCCTACAACGCTTTCATCGATCTCTCCCTGTTCCTCGCCGGGCCGATCGCCGGCGCGATCATCAGCCACGCCGGCTATCGCAATCTCTTCCTAATCTCCGCCGCCGCCGTCTTCCTCGCCTTCTGCCTCACCATCACCCTCGCCTCTCGCCACCACACTCCCCCCACCACCTGACGCCGCCCCACAAAAGTATTTGAGGGTTTACCCTGAGCGTCGAAGGGTGCCCCACCCTTGGTTTGTAAGGGTGGGCTCTTACGCTCTAACGCCTCCAACTCTCCGTTCCCCTTCTTCTTTCCGTTCCTTTACTTCCCCTCACCTTCCCGCATCAAACTCACATGAAAGTTTTTCTCCCCTTCCCGCGTATCATCAATTGACGCCACCTCTATGCCCACCGCCGATCCCGCCATCCAACTCGACCGCATCTCCCGCCACTACACCATGGGCGAAACCTCCGTCCGCGCCGTCAACGAACTCTCCCTCTCCGTCGCCAACAACGAATTCCTAGCCCTCCTCGGCTCCTCCGGCTCCGGCAAATCCACCCTGCTAAATCTCGTCGCCGGCCTCGACCGCCCCACGTCCGGCTCCATCTTCGCCCACGGACAGAACATCGCTTCTCTTAATTCACTCGAACTCGCCCGCTACCGCCGCAACACCATCGGCATGATCTTCCAATCCTTCAATCTTCTCCCTCGCATGACCCTCGAAGAAAATGTCGAACTCCCACTCCGTCTCGCCGAAGTCGATCGCGCCGATCGCCCCGCCCGTGTCCGCGAAGCCCTCGAGCGCGTCCGCCTCACCCATCGCCTTGGCCATCGCCCCACAGAACTCTCCGGCGGCGAACAGCAGCGCGTCGCCATCGCCCGCGCCCTCGTCAATCGCCCCAAAATTCTTCTCGCCGACGAGCCCACCGGCAATCTCGATTCCGCCACCGGCGAAGCCATCCTCACCCTTCTCCGCGATCTGCAATCGCAGCTAGGCATGACCATCATCATGGTCACGCACGAACGCCCCCTCGCCGAAGCCTTCGCCGACCGCCTCGCCATCATGGGCGACGGCAAACTCCTCTCCACCGCCAACGCGAAAGGCCCTGCGCAATGAAGCCCCGCGACCTCACCGATCTCGCCCTTCGCAATCTGCGCGAATCCATTCTCCGCAACGCCCTCACCACACTCGGTGTCGCTGTCGGCGTCGCCTCCCTCGTCGCCATGCTTTCGCTCGGCGTCGGCCTGCAGCAACTCGCCGCCAAACGACTCTCGCAGAGCGGTCTCTTCGACACCATCATCGTCACGCCCAAAAACGCGTTCCGCGGTATGGGCCGCCCGCAGCGCGAACCCGAATCGGACAAGCCGCCGCGCATTCTCGATGACGCAGTCCGCAAGGAAATGGAAAACCTTCCCAACGTCATCGAGGTCTACCCGCAAGTCCGTTTTTTCACTGAGATTCGCTTCAACAACAAACCCTACGTCACCGTGGTCGCCGGCATGCCCGACTCCTCAAGAAATTCCGGCTCTTTCGACGGCATGCAAGGCAACTTCTTCTCTTCCTCCACCGCCAACGAAGCCATCCTGCAAATCGAATTCGCGAAAGACCTTTCCGACAAGCCCTCCGCGCTCATCGGCCAGGAATTAGTCCTCCGCTACGCCGAACGCCAATCCCTTCCTTCCGCCGCAGCAAGCACCGATCCATCCGCAACTTCTCCGGACACATCCGGCGGCGGCTTCTCCGTCGTCCCCAAAGAACTCCGCCTCAAAATCGTCGGCATCGTCGAAACCGAACCCGCCGCCGGCTATGGTGGCTACGGCAACGCGCGCCTCTTAATGCCGCTCGCCACCGCCTCCACCCTCCGCGCCGCGCAGGTCAACGACCTCCGCGACATCGTCCGCGACTCCAACGCCGGCAAAACCACCTACGCCTCGCTCTCCGTCCGCGCCAAATCTCCTTCGCAGGTCGACGCGCTCGAAACCTCCATCAAGAAAATGGGCTTCAACGCCTTCTCTCTCCTCGACGCCTCAAAATCCCTCCGCACCTTCTTCACCGTCTTCGACAGCCTCCTCGGCATCTTCGGCTGCCTCGCTCTCGCCGTCGCCACGCTTGGCATCGTCAACACGCTGGTCATGGCCATCCTCGAACGTCGCCGCGAAATCGGCGTCCTGAAAGCCCTCGGCGCCGCCGATTCCGACGTGCAAAAACTTTTCTTCGTCGAAGCCGGCGTGATGGGCTTTTTCGGCGGCGTTTTCGGAGTGCTCTTCGGCTGGCTTCTCGGCCGCGCCGTCACCTTCGGCACCAATACCTATCTCGCGCGGCAAAATCTGAATCCCATCGAACTCTCTTCCGTTCCCTGGTGGCTCGTCGTCAGCGCCCTCTTCTTCGGAATCCTTGTCAGCCTCGCCGCCGGCCTCTATCCTGCTTCTCGTGCCGCCAAGCTCAACCCCGTCGACGCCCTCCGCTATGAATAGTCTCCGAGTGCTTGAGGGTGCCCCACCTTTCGCGCCTTTTGCGATAGGTGGGCTCTTACGATCGAACGCCACAATCTTCCGCTCCTGCCTTTTCTTCCTGTTCCTCCTCTTTTTTCCTTTTCCTGGCTTTCCAGCCACCGGCCGCGTCGAATGCAACTCCCTCCCCAGCAAAATCCTCACCCGCAGCGTTCCCTACTGCATCGTTCTCCCGCCTTCCTTCGACTCCGACAAGACAAAACGCTTTCCCATCCTCTATTACCTCCACGGACTCGGCGACAACGAACAGTTCTTCGTCCACTCCGGCGCCTGGAACCTCGTCGAAGACGAGCGCGAAAAAGGTGAACTGAAAAGTTTTCTGATCGCCACGCCGGACGGCGGCGCGGGTTTTTATATCAATGCAAAGGACGGCAAAAACCGCTACGAGGATTTTCTGCTGCAGGAATTTTTCCCATTCATCGAAAAGCGTTACCGCGCCGCGCCCGGCCGCGCCAACCGCGCCATCTCCGGCGTCTCCATGGGAGGCTACGGCGCGCTGCATCTCGCCTTCCGCCACCCGCAACTTTTCGGTGCCGTCAGCGCCCACAGCGCCGCGCTTATCGAAAAGCTTCCCGGCTTCCTCGGCACTTCGCCTTCAAGCTCTCCCCGAGCCCGCGTCCTCGGCGGCGTCTTCGGCAATCCACCCGATCCCGTCTTCTGGGACCAGAACAGCCCGCTCGTTCTCGCCCGCACTGCCAATCTCATGGGCCTGAAAATCTATTTCGACTGCGGCGACAACGACGACTACGGCTTCTACGCCGGCGCCACCGCCCTCGACAAAATCCTCACCGCCCGCCGCATCCCCCACGAATTTCACCTCTACCCCGGCCGCCACGACCCCGCCTACTTCGCCGCACATCTCCCCGCCTCTCTCCAATTCCACTCCCGCCTCTTCCCGTAACCCGTGCGCCCAGTACTGGGGAACGATAAACTTGCACTGAGTCCCGCCGAAGTGTCGTGCTCTCCCACTGCATTCCGGTGTAAACTCCTTCTCGCTTTCCGCGCAATCCACTCTGGAGGTCCCCATGCGCCGTTCCGCATTCTTCATTCTTCTCGCCGTCTGCGCCGTCACGCTTCTCCCGCATCGCGCCGCGGCCCAGGACAGTCCCCCCGCCGCCGCTGCCTCGGCCGTCACCGGTGCCCGCGCCGAATTCCTCGCCGAGGTCGTCTACTACGAGCAGCGTTACACTCGCCTCGCCGAAGCCGTCCCCGCCGAAAAATATTCCTGGCGCCCCGGCGAAGGTGTCCGCTCCATCGGCGAAGTCTACGCCCACATCGCCACCGCCAATTACGGCATCGCCCGCGCGCTCGGCACTCCGCTGCCAGCCGGGATCGACCCGAAGGTCATCAACGCCACCGCCGGCGACAAGGCCAAAACCTTGCAAACTCTGAAGGACTCCTTCGCGCATTTCCGCGCCGCTATTCTCGCCATCAAGGACGCCGACCTGAACAACGCGCAAAAAATGTTTGGCCAGGACACCACCGTCCGCGGCGCCTTCTTTCTCGTCACCGGCCATTTCGGCGAACACCTCGGCCAGTCCATCGCCTACGCCCGCCAAAACAACATCGTCCCCCCATGGACCGAAGAGCGCCTGAAGCAAGAAGCCGCCAAGCCCAAACCGTAACCCGGATCCCGTCCAGAAGCGGCTTATAGCGACGCCTCCCAGTAGCACAGGCTTTAGCCTGTGATCCTCAGACGTGGCTGGCAGTGTAGGCGCAGCCGGTAGCAGGGCGAGAATCCGGCGCGAGAATTCCGAAATGGAACAATTGGTCATACCACCCAGGGGGATGTACCCCCCTATTTTCACGTAAGAGACGCAGGGAAAGGACTTAGGTGGAAGTGGTCTGCAAGAGTGGGAGTGGCGAGAGTTAGGGGCGGAAAAGGTGAAAGGAAAACGAAGAGGGGTGGAAAGGTGGTCTGAACTCTTGACCGGGGGAACGGTGTTGGTGGAGACGGGACCGGCGTTGTGCGCGTAGTCCACGGACATACATAGCACACTATTTACCATTTGTCAATACTATTCACAGGGTACTAGATTCGAAACTGGTGCGAGCGTGATGTTGCACGGCAGGCGAGGAGGGGGCAAAGAAACGGAAAGAGACCGTTCGAAAAGCACGACGGGATTGGCAACCCCGAGATCGGGAAGGGCGTGGGGTTGGTGGGGCGGAGAAAGTCAAAACCCGCACCCTTAAACAGCAAGGGTGCGTCACCCGGCAGCCGGTCGGGGCGGAGAGAGTGCGCTGTAGTTTGCGGTTGAAAGAAACCCAAAGACCCACCCTTTGGAAACCAAGGATGGGGCACGCGGCTAAAACCAGCCGGACAAAACACTGCTGATCTCGTTTGGGCCCGCCGTGGCGGCAAATTCGTTGTTGTCGAGGGCGGGAGAAGCATATGATGCGCGAGACAGAGGACCAAATCGGAAATCCCGGTTCAAATCGGCCTTCAATATTTGACAACGATGGATGATCACATGAAGGAGTCCTTTTATGACTGAAACCACATCTGCTGAGGCGTCGCAGGCGAAGAGTGTTCTAACGAAGATTGCAGCGTTTGTTGCAGATCGAAATATCCCTTTCCTTGTTTGCAGCATTGGAATGATCGTGATGTTGCTGTGGGCAGGCAAGTTCAAAATGACAGCACCCGGGGCAGAGGGCATCATCCCGCTCGTCACTAACAGCCCATTTACCAGTTGGCTCTTCAAGGCCTTTGGACCATATGTTGGGTCGGATATGATCGGGGCCACTGAATGGACAGCAGCGATACTACTGATCATTGGCTACTTTAAACCGAAAGCAGGCATTCTGGGCGGGATCATACTAGTCGGCATGTTCTTCACCACAAGCACCATGTTGATCACGACTCCCGACGACACCGTCGTGGTTCACGGCATCCATTACATGAACAATCTTGGGCTGTTTCTCTTCAAGGACATCATCGCTTTCGGAGTTGCGCTCTATCTGATCAGCTATTATGGCGGAAAAGCGATCATGGCTGAAAATCACACCTGAATACTTTTGCGGGTCAATATCGTTGCGGTCGACATGTCGCAAATTATCCTGGGTATGTTCGTTAAATCTTTTGCACTAGCCTCACGAAAGCTGCTTCTGCAAAGCCACGCGTGTAAGAACCCAAGACCCACCCTTTGGAAACCAAGGATGGGGCACCCGGCAGAGACGCCCTGACAGAGTCGGGGTAAACGCCGGGCACAGAGATGAAACCGAGGAGCGGACCCACCCTTCCAAATTTCGAAAGTGTAGGCCACCCTGGGAGGATGTCGGAGTTGAGGGTGTGTCACCCACCGAGTACGTTTATTCTTTGCAACTTACTAAACTTGTGATAGCTTCGCCGTCAAAGTTACTCGCTAGGTAGCTTGTTGTTACATGTAGCCCCTTTAGCCCAGAGGGAGAAACCGCATATGGTATTAGAGGTATTAAAAGACCCTAAAGTCCTAAACCTGTTGTTCGCTTCGGTCGTTCTGGTGGCTGGTTTAGCCTTGTACTGGTTCCACCCGGAAATTTTCCATCAACACACTTTCACCGAGAAGGCCTTCGAGTTTTGGGTCATGAAGTGGATGCTGTTTGTCGTGACTTGGGGTCTATTAACAGCTGGGACTGACCTGCGATTTGTCCTGGCGGCCCTTGACCTGAATAGCGTAATTGGCTTAGGCCTTGTCATTGCTTTATGGAAAGGAGACTCCTACGACGAGCGGCATACGATAGTGAATCTTATGTTCTTGTTCGGTCTTTTATTTTCTTGGAATTTCCTAGCTCGGTCCCTAATTGGCCCTGGTATGGTTTGGATCTTCCCGTCCATGACGACGTCTTTAATTTACATTTCCTCTTTGGCCATTGTGATCGCGGCGCGCTATCGTTCAGCGGGCATCCTGTTTGTGATAGCAAGTGTCGGATACCTATTGTTGCAGCTTCCTACTTATCGAGTCGTCTTCATCGACAATGTTAAAGGCGATCCGGAACTCGTGAAATGGCTGGCTTTTGCAAAATTGCTGTACGGCACGCTGTTTTACGGAGCCTTCCTTTCCACAATTCAGCGGTTTGAGTCGCTGCGCCTGCCCAGCCTGCCTACGGCAAACGCAAGGGTGAGGAGGATGACTAGTGCAGTAGCGACCGCAGTAGGAGGCGGGGTCCTCACCGAGCTAACTTTGTGGGGAGGGAAGCAAGTCTGGTTCCTGATCACCGGCCACCCAGCCCATTAGAAGCCGTCCGCCTACTCGTCTCTAAATCGAAGGGTGCGGCACCCGGCAATAGTAACAGCTTCTTCTGCTTGTACAAGCGAGTAGCGGCATTCCTAAGTCAGGCGATAGGAACCATCGCCGAGGAATTTGAGGAGGCCGAGGTCGCGGAGGACTTGGAGCTGCTGGCGGATTTTGGGCTGGATGTGGTGATTGTCGGGGTGAAGTTTTTTGAGGGAGTTTTCGAGGGCGTAGATTTCGGGCAGCTCGAATTCGGTTTTTCCGAGCGAGCGGGCGGAGTTTAGGACATCGAGAGTCCAGCCACGTTTTTCGGGTTTGAGAGAAGCCAGAGGTTTGAGTTTTTTGAAGGCGCGTCGAACATCGCCCGGGGGAACCGGGCGTTTTTCGTTTATAACGCCGATTTGCGCGTCTTGTGGAATGTGATTGAGAAGAATATTGCATCCAATCCAACCGGCGCGGCGGGCTGTGACAGCGAGAGGCTTTCTGCGTTCGAGAGCGGAGAGCGTGAAGGCGAAATCGGGAATGAACAGCAGGGACGCGACAGAAAGGGGATTTTGGTGGTAGTGAAGTAGGAAGAGATTTGGCGTGTTGCCTCGGAGGATGGCGGTGTGCATTTGTGAATAGGCGCCGTCGGTGAGTTTGTTGCGGAAGGCGTGGCTGCCGCTTTTCAGTTGGTAGCCGGAGTCGCAGTTGGAGCATTGGAAATCGATGACGGGGGTGTTGCTGGGAAGTTGGTCGAGGCTATCGGCGGTGCAGCGGGGGCAATAGAGATTGTCGGCAGCCCAAGATTCGCTGCTGATGCGGGCGCGTTGGGAGGCGCTTCTGTATTTGGAGAGGCCTTCGGTAGGGAGGGAGAGATTCATTCATCGGATTAGATCACGGAGGCGATTGGGTGGCAAAGCGCGAGGAATGTGTCGCACCTACAGCGCTTGGGATTTTTGTGGTTTGCGTTCCCAGGGCTTACGCCCTGGGCTAATTTCTGGCGCGCCTCTGGCGCTACGGATTAGGCGAGGAAGATTTGGGTTTCGGTCTTGATGATGAAGAGGGCGTCGGTGGGGGAGTGGCCGGAGTTGCGGAATTGTTGGATGGCGTCGTCGAGAGTTGCGGCTTGGACGGAGAAGATTACGGCGCGGTTGTGGCGGCCAATGAAGTGGAAGCGGCATTCTTGCTGGACGAGTTGGAGGTTGGCGGACATGGAAGAGCGCTCGCTGGCGCTCGCTTGCCGACCTAAAGGTCGGCCACTACATTCGGAAGCGCGATCTGATCGATCGATCAGGTTGGGGAATAGATCAAGGGAAAAGTGAATTGTTGTTAGAGAAAGTTCTACGCGGATTAGGTTTTGCGTCAGGCGTTGGAGGGTTAGCGCTAGATATTCGTAAGAGAGTTCTAATGCTATGGCTGCGCGTTGCGTGCGGAGGGCTGCTAAGGCGGTGGTGCCGGAGCCGGAGAAGGGGTCGAGGACCAGGTCGCCTTCGTGGGAGGAGGCTAGGAGGATGCGTTCGAGGAGGGCGAGGGGTTTTTGGGTGGGATGTTTGCCGAAGCGCTTTTCCCAGGTTTCGGGGGGCTTGATTTCCCAGACGGATTTCATCTGCTTGCCGCGATTGGTTTCCTTCATGAGCTTGTAGTTGAAGGTGTGGCGCGATTTTTTGTCGCGGGCGGCCCAGATGATGGTTTCGGTGGCGTGGGTGAAATAGCGGCAGGAGAGGTTGGGAGGCGGATTGGGCTTGACCCAAGAGATGTCGTTGAGGAGTTTGAAGTCGAGCTGCTGCATGGCGAAGCCGACGGAGTGAATGACGTGGGCGGTGCCGGAGACCCAGAGGGAGCCGTTGGGTTTGAGGATGCGCTGGCAGGCGGAGAGCCAGGCGCGATTGAATTCGTGATTGGCGGCGGGGCCCTGGGATTTGTCCCAGGCGCCTTTGTTGACGGAGACCATTCTCCCTGCGTGGCAGGTGATGCCGCCGTTGGAGAGGAAGTAAGGCGGGTCGGCGAAGATGAGGTCGACGGAGGATTCGGGAAGGAGGGCGAGGAGTTCGAGGGAGTCGCCCTGGTAGAGGCGGATGTGGTGTTTTTCGTCGTTGAAGACGGGGGCGGGGAGTTTGATGGGGGATTTGGTCATGGAAGGTTAATCGATCAGGATCGTTGATCAGGTGGGTACGGGTGTCAAGCGGAGGGAAGAGAGAAGCGAAGATTCGGATTTACCACAGAGGGCGCAGAGGTTCCACAGAGTTCACAGAGAAGAGGGGAAGCTGAGAGGAGAGATGCTCACAATGATTTGGGTTGAGTTGAAGTGTTGCCGCGGTCCCTCCACTCCGTGGCCGACGCGCCAGAATTCGGCGCGGAAGAAAAAATCAGCCACTCCGGTCGGGATGACAGGACAGGGGCCGCGCTCGGCTGTTATGATGGCGCGCTTGTGGGTTGGGAGGTGGCATGGGATTTGAGGAGCGATTGGGGGAAGTGCGGACTGGGTTTGAGCGATCGTTCTGGGTGGCGAACGTCAGCGAACTCTTCGAGCGGCTCTCTTATTACGCCGCGTTTGCTTCGCTGGCGCGGTATCTGCACGAGGCGCTGGATTTTCCCACGGAGCGGGCGGCGGATCTTTCGGGACTGTTTGGCGGGCTGGTGTGGTTTCTGGCGATTTTTGGCGGAGCGATTGCCGACCGGCTGGGATTCCGGCGCGCGCTGGCAATTGCATATCTCATTCTGGCTGGATCGTACTTCCTGCTTGGCTCGCTGGGCGCGCCGTGGCTGGCGCCGCTGCGCAACGCGGTGCCGCTGGTTGGGCTGGTTACCGTGGTGCTGATGCTGCCGGCGCTGGGCGTGGCCATGGTGAAGCCGTGCGTGGTGGGCACAACGGCGCGCGCGTCGAACGAAAATGTGCGCTCGATCGGATATTCGATTTACTACACGCTGGTGAATATCGGCGGCGCGCTGGGCCCCTTCGTCGCGTCCTGGGTGCACCGGCACCTGAGCGTGGAAAATGTGTTTCGCGTGGCGGCGGCCAGCGTGTTCCTGATGTTTTTCGTTGTGCTGACTTTTTTCCAGGAACCCCGGAAATCGGGCGAGGTCAAAACAGACAGTCTTAGAGTGACGCTCAGGAACTTCTGCACGGTGCTGGGACGCTATCAAATCATTATTCCCGTAGTCGTGATTGTTGTTGTCTGGGCGATCGTCGCTTACGTTACTGGTCATACCTTGCCTTGGTGGGTGTGGGCAGGGACCTTTCTAATCGCGTTTGTATTCGGGACTCCGTTTTTACGATTTCTCCTGCTGTTTTCCGGCTACTGGATTGTCTACTGGCAGGAGTTCATCACGCTGCCAATCTACGTGCACGATTACGTCGACGCGACGGCCACCGAGCGCATTCTGTCGACGGGGCCGCTGGTGGTGATTGCGTTTACGGTGGCGTTCAGCGTGTTGACCAAAAAGATGGCGGCGTTTCGCGCGGTGCTGGTGGGGACGCTGGTGTCGATGGTGGCGTTTGCGATTCTGGCGCTGCACGCGAGCATTTACGCCGCGTATGCAACGCTGGTGGTGATTGCGGTGGGCGAGTTGATTCAGCAGCCGCGGTATTACGATTATATTTCGCGGCTGGCGCCGGCGGGGCAACAGGGGACGTACATGGGCTTTGCGTTTTTGCCGCTGGGGATCGGGTCGTTTTTGGCGGGACGGATTGGCGGGGCCCTTTTGCACCGGTTCGGAGAAGTGCAGCACCGGCCGCAGATGTTTTTGTGGTCGCTTACGGCGATCGGCCTGGGCACAACTTTACTTTTGTGGATTTATGATCGGGTGGTGAAGCCGTCGGAAACGGCGTAAGAAAGGAAGACCCAAGAGGACCGGCCTTAAGGCCGGCCACTACAAAGGAAAGAGATTAATCGGAACTAGAAATTGGAAAATAGAAAATAATCAAGGAACTCAATTGACCATGCGGCGAAGCGATTCCAGCGCTTGCCGAGCGAGCGAATAACGCGGTTCGATCTGGATCGCTTCTTGGAAGCAGCGCATCGCCTGGCCATACATTTCCTTTCCTAGGTACGCGCGGCCGAGATTGTAGTGCGGAAAATGCCGCGGCTCGTAGCGACGGGATTCGACGGCCTGCTGGAGCCAGGGAATGGCTTCGTCAAACTGGCCGAGTTCGATCAGGTAGGCGCCAATGTCGTTGTAGGGATTGCCGAAATCGGGGTCGAGCTCGATGGCGCGTTTGCATTCGGCGATGGCGTCCATCAGCTTACCCTGGTAATGATAGGTCCAGCCGAGAAACGTGTGCGCTTCGGCGGTGGGATGGAGCTCCAGGGAAGACTGGTAGAGCTCGGCGGCTCGGTCGTAGTCGCCTTCCATTTGGGCCTGATAGGCGTCTTGCAACACTTCCCACGCGCGCGTGAGGGTCTCTTGGCTCATGGTGGAATTTTGAACGTAAAAAGTGAGTCTCGTCAAAGGTACGAAAGTGCTAGCTGTGCAAAATGGACACCCTGTACCGTGGGCGGGGCAGAGGTGGAAATTTGGGGCCGGAACAGGGAAAATAAAGAGGGCTATTTTGAATAGAATTGAAAATGAGGGGGGAAGCGTGAATCTTCTTAGGAAAAGCGCGATGATTGCGGCGGGTTTCGCGGGGTTGCTGTGCGTGGGCACGTTGCTTGCGCAGGCGTCGACGGCGAAAAATGCGGCTCCGAACGCGGCGGCGGTTGGGCGGGGGAAGACCGTGTTCCAGCAGAAATGTTCGGTGTGCCACTATGACAACAGCGACCAGAAAAAGATCGGGCCGGGGCTGAAGGGGCTGGCGAAGCGCGGCACGTTCAGCGTGAATGGCAACAAAGTCACTGACGAAAACTTGAAGACGTGGATTGAAAACGGAGACCAGTTGATGCCGCCGTTCAAGGATGTACTGGAAGCCGGACAGATTAAGGATGTGATCGCGTACGTGAAGACGCTCTAGTCTGACGCACGCGGATTTTTGTGCGATAAAAGAGAAATCCCCGCAAGCCTGCACGAAGCGGGCTGCGGGGATTTCCAATTTTTCTCGCTCCCTGGCGGGAGAAAGAGCTACTTCAGGACGGCGTCTTTCAGGACCTTGGCCGGACGCAGACGAACAACCGTCTTGGCCTTGATCTTGATCGCTTCGCCGGTCTGGGGATTGCGGCCCATGCGGGCTTTGCGATGAGCCTTTACGACGCGGCCGATTCCCGGGATAACAAACTTTCCTGCGCCGCCCTTGGCTTCCTTGACGGCCAACTTGTGGAGCTCATCAAAGAAAGTGACGATGGCCTTCTTGGACGTGCCAACTTTTTCGGCGAGATGCGAAACGATTTTGGTTTTGCTCAGTGGCTTAGCTGCCATTTCTTCTGCCTATCCTCCTGATTTGACTATCCATCCCGGTGGGGCCGGGACCAGCCACGAGCGGAAAAAACCCCTATTTTCCTGCAAAAAACTCGGGCCGAACCGGACTATAGCGAAGGAAGAAAAAGAACGCAAGGGCAAACGAGCAAAAAAGGCCGAAAAACCGCGATTTTTTTAGGGGCATGTGCAAAACGTGCTGATTTCATGCGGTTAAACGCGTTTTCGGGACGGAATTGGTCGAGATAGGGGTATGTTATGCTGCCTAATTCCAAGTTAATCAAGGAGAAGCGACTGTGAGCACGGGCACAAACTGGCGAGAGCTGGAACAACGAATATTGAAGGCAATTAAGACCGGTGTGCGGCCGGTGGCGGTGGCATTTCTTGATTCCGAACCCGCAGGAGTGAAGAAATTTGAGGGCACGCAGCCTTCCGGATGCAGTTTCTGGCGGATTGCCGCGGAGGGCCGGACGTCTTACACGATTCCGGAGAATCATTTTAACTGCGCGGTGGGGGCATATACGCACAATATAGCCCTTTCACCGGCACGGGAAAAGGAAACGGGTGACACGCTGAAGATGATGTTCGATCTTGGGTATGTGAAGCCGGAAGAGGTGCCGCAGATTCCGCGTCTGGCGAAGTCTCCGAACGCGATTGTCTACTCGCCGTTGGGGGAGGCCCCGGTGGATCCAGACGTAGTGCTGTTTGCGCTGCGGCCGGCGGGGGCGATGCTGCTGCAGGAAGCGGCGGGCCGCGCGGGAGTTGGCGTGGGTGCGCCGTCGCTCGGACGGCCGACATGCATGGCGCTGCCCGCTTCGCTGCAATTTGGCGCGATTGCGAGCCTCGGGTGCATTGGGAATCGCGTCTACACCGGGCTGGAGGACAACGAAATGTACGTGGTGGTGCGCGGCAAGGATCTGGCGAGTGTGGCCGAGGCGCTGCAGGTGATCAGTGGAGCGAATGCGGCTCTGCGGGATTATGCGCGAGGGCGGCAGGAACAGTTGTCGCACTCTGAGTTTGATGGAAGATAGCGGATAGAAGCCTGCCACGGGATATCGGAAAATTGACCTCGCAATCGGAAGTCAGCGAGGTGACAAATGAGTTCGTATCGCGTGGTGGCCATTCCCACTAAAGTTGCCGAACAAGTCAGAAATACCGGAAAATCCCCAAACTATGGTTTCCCAGCGCATCGCGAAGTGGCGGCGGGCCGCGCGCCTTGCCGGCATTGCCTGAAGTTGATCCAAAAGAATGAAGAGGAGTTGCTGTTGTTTACCTACGATCCTTTCCGGGAGCTGGGAGAACCGCCGCTGCCCGGGCCTGTCTATATCCACGCGTCGCAATGCTTTCGCCATCCGGAGAGTGCTGTGATTCCGGAAGAGTATCGCGGGCGGTTGTTGACGCTGGAAGGATATGGAGAGAACCGCGCGCTAGTGAGGGAAATCCGTGTTAGCGAGGGAGCGGAGGAACGGGCGGCGGAGCAGTTGTTCAGCGAAGTGAAGGTTCGCTACGTGAATGTTCGCAGCACGGAGGCGGGTTGTTTTCTGTTTCGATTGGAACGGTGTTAAAACCGATTTCCCGCGCAGAATTTGGCCAGGGATCCGCAAAAAAAAGCAAAGAGGGCACGATTTATCGTGCCCCTATATCCAGTTAGAGGGCGGCCAGGTCTTCGTAGAGATGCGCGATGGCCTTGATGCCGCCGTAGTAGTTTTCGAGGGCCAGATGCTCGTCGGGGGCGTGAGCGTTTTCGTCGGGAAGACCGAAGCCGAGGAGAACGCACGGCACTTTGAACGTGTCGTGCATCTGGGTGACGAACGGGATGGAGCCGCCTTCACGAATGAAGACCGCTTTCTTACCGAAACCTTTTTGCAGAGCCGATTGAGCCACCTGGAAAATAGGCGCTTTGTAGGCGGCTACCCAGGGCTTGCCGGTGCTCAGGACATCGAAGCGGCAGTGCACACCTTTCGGAAGCAATTTGCGGATGTGCTTTTCCACAAGCTTGGCGATTTTTTGCGGATTCTGATTGGGAACGAGGCGCGTGGAAAATTTCGCGTATGCCTTTGAAGGAATGACGGTCTTCGCGCCTTCACCCTGATAGCCGCCCCAGATTCCGTTGAGCTCGAAGGTGGGGCGAATCCAAAGCCGCTCGACCGTGGTGAAACCTTTTTCTCCGTCGTAAGCAGGCGCGCCCACGGCGTGCTTGAAATCCTTTTCTTTCCAGGGAAGCGCGTTCAGCGCTTTGCGCTCTGCGGCAGGAACGGCGGCGACGTCGTCATAGAAACCGGGGACGGCCACGCGGAAATTCTTGTCGTGCAGCTTGGAGAACAATTCCGTGAGGATGGTGAGCGGATTGGGGACCGCTCCGCCATAGACGCCGGAATGGAGATCGCGCGCGGGGCCGGTCAGCTCAATTTCGTAGTAATTCAAGCCGCGCAGGCCATAGGTTATGGACGGGACGCCTTTGCCGAGCATAGAAGTATCCGAGACAAGTAAAGCGTCCGCCTTTAGTTTTTCCTTGTGGCTCTGGACGTAGTCCCACAGGCTGACGCTGCCAACTTCTTCTTCACCTTCAATCAACACTTTGACATTGGCGGGAAATTTGCCGTGCAACTGGTGCAGCGACTCAAGCGCCTTGATATGGATATGCACCTGGCCTTTATCGTCGGCGGTGCCGCGTCCAAAGATATTTCCGTTGCGTACTTCCGGCTGAAAGGCTGGAGATGTCCAAAGTTCCAGCGGCTCGGCGGGTTGAACGTCATAGTGTCCGTAGAAAAGGATGGTCGGTTTGCCGGGAGCTTCGAGAGATTCGGCGTAAACCAGGGGGTGGAGGCTGGTGGGAACGATTTCGACGGTCTTGAACCCCGCGTTGCGCAAACGGTCGGCAACCCACTTGGAAGCGCGATCGATATCCGGTTTATGTTCGCTTTTGGCACTGACGGAGGGGATGCGGAGAAATTCGTAGAGCTCGCCGAGATGCTGCTCGCGGCGACTTTCTATAAATTCAGCAAGGTTCATAGGAGGCCCCCAGGCGCAATGATAATGATTCGGATCAACTTGTCTAACTACCTAAAAATGATGAAGAAAAGCGCGGCAGCGGTTTGGTCTTGAATGCGCCCGGCATGAAGCCGTAGCCGCCTAGGTATTCTACGGCCAGCCGATTGGGGCTTACAAGTTCGCCGGACAAAAAAGCATGGCAATTGGGCACACCTGTCCGAAAGGGCAATTGACGCTTTCCAGAGCCGGGCCGATGATGGGCACACTATGCAAGAAACCGCTTTCGCGACAAACCGGCGCAGCCAGCGCGTATTTCACCGCATGAAGCTGCAGGCCCTGGGCCGCAACCACGCGGGCAAGAAGTTTCGCGAGGTTTGCGAAACGCTGGTGGTGAACTCCCACGGCGGCTTGCTGATGCTGACGCATGAAGTGGACAATGACGAAATGCTGGTGCTGGTGAACCCGGAAACGCAGGAAGAGCAGGAATGCCGTATCGTATTTACCGGGGAGAGCGGGGCAAGAGGAATTCGCGTCGGGGTGGAGTTTTTGACCCCGGCACCGCACTTCTGGGGGATTGATTTTGACGCTCCCCGCCAGTGCCCTACGCAACAAGACCAGGCGCACTAGAGGGCATTTTCACTCCCGGCAGCCCTCCAAACCCATTAGCAACCAGTCGCGTACATGAGTGCCAACGCTCAAGTTGTGGATGACCCATTCGAGTCTTGGAGACGGAGTCATGAGATTTCGGTTCAAGACGACAATTCAAAGGGAGACCCGACGTGACAAAGCCGACTGGTCAGAGCAAATTCTGATATCAAAGCATTTTACCTTAGTGGTCGAAAGTCAGCTCTATACGGCAGGCGCCCTTGTGAGTTTTGATGCGTACGTGATCGGCAAACTTCCGAATCATAAAGGTCGATAGAAGTGCTACACCCTCAGAGGTGCCCAGGCTTTCCAGTGAAGGAGCCGATTCCGCAAGCTGTATTGGGACTCCTTCATATTCTAAATCCGCAGCCAGCTTGAATTCGTCGAACTCTATGCTGACTTGCACTCGTTCGAGCCCGGGATTGAACGCTAACGCGCTGTTTACTGTCTCATGGACGGCCTGCACCGCGGATATCACGACTTCCCGGCGCATTCCCCAAGCGGCGCCCTGTTCTTCCAGCATGGAATCGATTTTCTCCATGTCCTCGCCAGGCACCACCTCAAAGCTAACTCGTCTTGCTATTCCCACACGGAAAAGCAAGCTGAGAGAGACTACCAGAACCGTCGCAAGCGCGGTCGATGAGCTAAAGAGCGGGCGTAACCCTTCCGGAACATGTCGATAAAGTTCCGGCGCCATATCCACGCTCAAACCAAAGAGCAACGAAATGCCCACGGCAAAAATGCGCCGGGAGTCCAACATGCGCGAAGTCAAAAGTTGCATGCCTCCTAGCACGATGAAACATGCCGAGTAAAGAAGAATGGCTCCAACAACAGGCGCCGGCATCACCGCCAAAACGGCCGCGAGCTTCGGAAAAAACGCCAGAGCAGCAATCATGATTCCGGTCGGAATCGCAAGGCTGCGGCTGGTCGTTCCCGTTGCCAGAGAAAGCCCGATGCAGCTGGACACGGTGGTTTGAGCTAGACCGCCGGAAAGCCCCGAAAGCAGAGTGCTCAGACCGCTCGTGAGAAGGCCGCCACTCGCCGACTTCATGTCCGTTCGCTTCCAATCCGCATCGTTAATTTTTTGACAGAGAGTCAAGTCTCCGACCATTTTCAACCCGGCAGTGAGAGACGCGATCAGGAACGGGGCGAGAAGAGAAAATCGGAAACTCAATCCGGAAACTACCCGATGAGGGAAATTAATCCATGGCTCATTCAGCTCGCGCACAAATTGCGCCCACGGCAGGACACCCGAACCAAGCGCCAGTATGTATCCAGCCGACAGACCCAACAACATGGGCAAAGCATGCAGCTTTCCTTTATTCCAAACCGTCGCGCCCACCATCACAAGCAGAGTTACCGCTCCAACCAGAAATGGGCGCAACTCCGGAACACTTCCCTGCCCGGTATAGCCGACGAACCTCGGACATCCCAAGCGGATTAACTGCAGCCCCGCCATGGCCACCATTAGCCCGGTTACTTCGGGAGGAAACAAAACCCTGGCCCGGTCCAAACCCCGGGACAACAAAATCAACAAAATTCCTGCTACAGCGACCATGCCAAACAGCACCGGAAATCCACCTGCTTGCACCGCAAGGATAGAAGTTGGCAAGAAGATCAAACTGCTGGTAAGCGGGGCAAAATAGCCGCTGCCAAGGGCGCCGCGAGTGGACTGCAAAATGGTAGCGAGTCCACCTGCGATCATGGAGATTCGAATGATCGACGCCGCCTGCGCTTCTGTTCCCCCGATCGAATTTACGATGACCACAACGTAAAGCCATCCCACAGACAGGAGGAATACGTGTTGGAACGAAACACCGAGCCTCACCAACAACGGAGGTGTTTCATCCACGTCGTAAAGAAGATTAGAGGGCCGTTTGCGAACCACGCCGGCGCTATCAGCATCTCCACCTGACGGAAAGAATGCCGATAGCATTTGGCGGATGGTAATCAAACGAGCGTTTAGGAGTCCTTGTGAAGACATTCTTCGATCTCAGTGTCGGAACGATTCAATCCCAGTCAGTCGGATTTCCGCCAAATAACGACGGCGAACTATAATCGGAGCAGTGCTGCAAGACCAGGATCACTGAGGAGGACCGGTCTCCTTCACTTTCGCCAACGGGATCTGCGAAAACAATTGCAGGTCGATGATCATGTTCAGCCGCCGGTCCAATTGAAAAAACGTTGCGGCCTTTTTTCCTGGCAGCACCTGGTTCACCACCGGTACATACTTCACCCGCAATGCCTGCACCTCCGCATCCACCTCCAGCCAGTGCCGCACATAAATCACCGCGTCCTGGTCCGTCATCGTTGACCACATATGCGCGTACTGCTTCAACAAGTCATATTTCTGGTTGTTCACTTCCTGTAGGTCCTTGACGTAATGGTTGTAGATCGGCCAGAACTTTTGCGCCTCCGGGTCGGAAAGAGACAGATTCTGCCCAATGACCTGCATTTTCTTTGCTCGCAAATCTTGTCGTAGCATAGCGATGTCCTCGTCCGTAATCGACGGGTTGATAATGTTCGGCACGACAACTTGCTGCCCAGGGTCCACTTCCCGCGCCATTCTCGATCCCGCCGAAGCCCATCCGAACAAGGCTGTCGTCATCACCATCCCCGCAACGAACGCCCCAACCAATCGAGCCGTTTCCTTCAGTTTGCTCATCATACCTGTCCTCCTTACCCAAGACTCCACATTGCCGTCCGCTGTCGCGAAAATCTGCTAGCCCAAGATACCTCATGGAGGCCAGTTCACGACACATTTCCTTGATTGTTCCGACTGCACCGGGCTAGGCTGCTCAGCCTTCTTGGCTTTCGCAGTTGTACTAAGAAACGAGGCCCTGACTGTCTAAATTAGTGGGGAGCACTACAGACTACACATATTGTCAATAAGAGATTGCGGTACGAATACAACGTTTCGTAGATCGCCTCGGAACTTCTGCACTTTCGTCTTGGTTGCGATTCCGAGCGGAAATTCGAGATAGGGATGGAAGTAATTATTTAGGTATGTCCACTGACCTGAAGCTGGAATGGACAGTTATTTCTCAGCCAGCGTTTCGGGGCGTGGACATCGTGACGGTGAAAGAGTTGCTTGGGCACTCGACCGTCCTGGTAACCATGCGCTACTTGCATCCGAATCTCGAAGCAAAGGTGCAGGCGGTAGCAAAACTCGCAGCGGACTGTGACAAAACCGTGACAGTACGCCCCAAAATGCAGCAGTTGATTCCTAAAGTGTCACAAATTAGCCGCTAACTCACGGAGTACGTTAGAATTAGAAACGGAGGAGTGGGTGAGCGGTTGAAACCGGCGGTCTTGAAAACCGTTAGACTCGAAAGGGTCTCGGGGGTTCGAATCCCTCCTCCTCCGCCAGATGCGTGCTTCAGTTGTGCCTAGTTTTTCGGGCCCTGCTTGGGTAATCATTACGCTATGATCCGTCGAGTCGCTCCCACCCCGCCGCCGCTTCCACCCGTAAAATAGAGAGTCAGCAAACTATGTCCGAAGCCCGCAGAATAGCCTGGCTGGTGACGGCCTGGGCCGTGTTCCTCGGCATTTACGCCGGGGTCTCTTTCTATTTGAAACCGGGCAGCTCGCTGAGTGCGTTCGGAGATATCGCGCAGTGCTTCGTGCCGCTGGTGGCAAATGCCGGATTGCTGATCAACGCGGGCACACCGCACTGGCGCCGGAACATCTTCTGGATGCTGCTGGCGTTGAGCTGCTCGATGTGGATGATGGGGCAGTTCGAGTGGACCTACTACGAAATCTACCTGCACCGGGAAGTGCCCGATCCATTCGCGGGTGACATTATTTTCTTCTTGCGCGGCATTCCTCTGATTGCGGCGCTTGCCCTGCGGCCTCACTTGAAGCGGGAAGAGTTGCGCATGGGGCTGGGGTACCTGGATTTTGCGCTGCTGCTGACGTGGTGGACGTTCGTGTACGTGTTTTTTGTGCTGCCATGGATGTATGTCAGCTACTCCGAGGGGGTTTACAACTACGCCTACAACGTCCTGAACACGCTGCAACAGCTGGTGGCGATCCTGGGATTCGGGGTTTTCTGGCTGCGAACACGAAACGCGTGGCGAACCGTGTACGCGTATCTTTTTAGCGCCTCGGCGCTGTATATGCTCAGCTCGCTGGCCAGCAACGTGGCGATTTCGCGGCACGACTACTACACCGGGAGCCTTTACGACCTCCCGCTGCTGACCGTTTTTTTTGTTTACGGCATGGCAGGATTCGCTGCGTTTCAACGGAGAAAGGAACTGGACCTGCCTTCGGACGGCAGCGTAGCCGGGGAAACGGAAGGCTCGACGAGCGGAAATGCGTGGGCCGCGCGGTTGGCGATGGGAGCGGTGTTGTCGCTTCCCCTATTCGCCCTGTATGCAATGCATCTGGAACACGACGCGCGCGCGATCCGGGATTTTCGTTTGACGGTGACGCTGATAACGGCGGTGCCGCTGGTGTTGCTGGTGTTCCTGCGCACGCACCTGGCTGACAAGGATCGCGCGCTGCTGCTGGCGAAATCGGAATCTTCCATTGAGAATCTGCAGCGCCTGCAGACCCAACTGGTGCAATCCGAAAAACTGATTTCGCTGGGGCAGCTGGCGGCGGGAGCGGCGCATGAAATCAACAATCCACTGACCGCGATTCTTGGATACTCGGACCTGCTGGCGGACGATCCCGCGTTACCGGAGCGCGCGCGAACCACCGCGGGAAAGATACGCGAACAGGCGCGGCGCACACGAAACCTGGTGCAGAATCTTCTGAGCTTCGCGAGACAGGTTCCGCCGGAACGGACCCTTCTGGACATCAATTCCGTTATTTCCAGCGCCGTGCAGCTTCGCGCGCTGGATTTGCACACCGGAGGCCCGCGAATCGAAACGGAACTGGAATCCGTGCTCCCGGGAGTGCGGGGCGACCACAACCAATTGATGCAAGTGTTCTTCAACATCGTGAACAACGGGCTGGATGCGATGGGCGACAAGAGCGACGGCGTCTTGACAATCAAGACTCTACGCGATCGCGGGAGTGTGGTGATCTTGTTTTCCGACAACGGGCCGGGAATCAAAGAGCCGCACCGGGTGTTCGATCCGTTTTACACCACGAAGCCGGTGGGAAAAGGCACGGGACTGGGGTTGAGCATCTGCTATGGCATCGTGCAGGAACACAGCGGAAAAATACTCTGCTACAACGGACAGAAGGGTGGCGCGGTGTTTCGCGTGGAACTGCCCGCGGTGTTGGCGGTATTGCCAAGCAAGGGGACTATGCCTCCCAGCGCGACCCCAGTACCGAGCAAGCTATCTTAAGCACGACATCGCGGCGCGGCCGCAGAAGTTCGCGGCGGAAGGATGCATGGACGCAGATGGTGGAATTTGCGGGCAAGGGTGTCCACAAAAGGCTGAAGCATGAGTGAAATTGCGATCCGCACAGAACAGCTGACGCGGCGGTTTGGCGCCTTGACAGCGGTGGACGGCGTGGATTTGCGCGTGAACGCCGGCCAGTTCTTCGGATTTCTTGGACCGAATGGCGCGGGAAAATCCACGACCATAAAAATGCTGACGGGCTTGCTGGCGCCGACTTCCGGACGG
>Ga0210383_10001129_pt1 | contig 24641 bp, 27 predicted proteins | sample IncBWC14OmetaG_FD_160072 | JGI IMG/M metagenome (GOLD analysis project Ga0210383, IMG submission 160072) | Forest soil microbial communities from Barre Woods Harvard Forest LTER site, Petersham, Massachusetts, United States - Inc-BW-C-14-O ... | reverse complement strand
GCGCCGCCGCGGAGGCCTTCCGCCGCGGCACCGACGCCGTCTCCGCCGCCCGCAGCTTCCTGGACGACCTGCGCGGCCATCGCTAGTGCGCTGGCCACGAACGTGCACCGGCTCGGTTATGCAGCTTTAGGTTTCGGGCGGCCCCAGCGTTGCTGGCGTTCGCTGCGGAGGCGGGCGCGTTCGCGGCGCTGGGCGGCCAGCACGCCGGGGTGGCGGGCGCGGGCATGACGCCAGCGCAGGCAGGCCTGCAGCTCGCGGGCCAGCGCGGGGTGATTCCGGTGGTCCGGGCCGCCCATGACAAGGGTGCGTACCGGACCGGACTGCGCCTCGATCGGATTGGCCCAGGATGCGTTCGCGGGCGTGAAGCACAGCCCGGCGTTCTCGCGCCTGGCCCAGCGCCGGATCGCCGGGGTCTTGTCCGCCGCCAGGTTGTCCATGATGACGAACAGCCGGTACCCGTCCGGCCGGGCAGCCCGGACCGACTTCAGCGCGGCCAGGTGTGGTCGCGCCCTTATGCTCGCGAGTGATGCCCCGCAGCTGGTCATCGCCCACGCAGTAGCAGCCATGGAAGGAGCGGATGCCGCGGGTGCGATGATAAGTCGCGCGCAGCCGGGCCGACCGTTTGCGCGGCGCCCAGCACACGCCGTGGCAGGGCCGGATCGACAGCGGCCCGGACTGGCCGGAGGCGAAGCAACGGTCCGGGCAGGCGCTGGTCACGTACTCGATCCGGTCCAGCTTGGCGTCCCGGTCCGGATCGGTGGATTCCTTCCAGGTCCGGGTCCGCTGGAACGAGATGCCGCGCTCGTGCAGCACCTGCCGCAGCCGCTCCCGCCCGATCCGCACCGGCCGGTCCGGGCCCGCTAAATACCCGGCCAGCTTGCGCAGGCTCCACCGGGTGAACGGCTGGACTGGCTTCTCCGCCCGGGTCCTGGCCGCCGTGACGATGACCTCGATATCGCCGTCACTGATCAGGCGGGGATGGCCTCCCGCCCGCCGAGGGTCCAGCGCGGCCAGGCCCTTGGCGTTGAACGTATGGATCACGTCCCGCACCGTGTCCTCATCGGCGGCCACCAACCGGGCGATCGCCGGGACCAGCGTGCCCGACGCCGACGCCATGATGATCATCGCCCGCCAAACCCGGACCGACCCGTGCTTCCCCCGCCGTACGATCTGCAGCAGCCGCCCGCCCTCCTGATCAGTCAGCCGCCGCGCCCGCGCCGGCTCAGCCATCGCACCCTCCCACCACTCCACCTGCCTTACAGATCGAGTGCGGGCGTATCACCGCGGCATGTCAGCACCCGGTGAACGTATGTGGCCAGCGCACTAGCCGGGACGAGCACGATCCCGAGGGTTTCTTTGCGACCTGGCTCTCCTCCATCCGCGAGGTAAGTGAACGGGGGCTAACTTAACCCGGAGTTCTCCTCGGCCGTCTCCGCGGACGTGAAGCTATCAGAGCTAATGGCCCATTATCCCTGATAACTCTTCGGTCATCCTCCTGCAGGGACCAGGCACGCCACTTCATGCAGAGACCATTGACCCGTCCGGGTGCAAGCCAAATCGGCGCAACCGCTCCGCTTCTTCACCCCGGCCTTGCTTTATCAGCAGCCCGGCCAGCAGCGAGGCGGCCTCCTCGTCGCCGGCGACCGCCCGGGGCCCGACACTCCATCTCCAAGATGTGACCTGGATCACTTTAAACCCAACGGTATGTCCTGATTCCGGCGTATCCGGTCGCTACCCGTACTGGGCGCTACCTTAGTGCCGTTTGCGGCGGCGTGGCATGGCTGAGACCCAGGGCTAGTGCCGGGCACATGTCCACCGCCTGCTGGGCGTCTTTTTCCAGCCAGTTGGGCACCGGCATGTTGAGGATGACCGGGTAGCCCTGTGCGTCCAGGTGCATGAGCTCTGGCACCAGGTGCGCGCAGAGCCCGTGCCCTCGGCAGCGTGTCCAGTCCACCACGAGCCGCTGGCGTTCTTCCTGATCAGGACCGGTTGGCAGCGGAAGCACGCCTCGGTCGGCATCTGGTTCCCGGGCAATGGCGCGACGGCCGCAGACAATGATGGCGTTGGTGGCGAAGCAAACGGCGGTGATGAGCTTGAACAGGTTGCCGGGCCGGTCATTGATGAGAGCGGTCAGTTCCTCGGCGCGCATCTCCGCGCGGCCCGGATTGGTGTACCGCCGAAACGCTGACCAGCGGACTAGCTTGCGCGCGCACCAGGGGCCGAATTCACACAGCTCATTAGCGAGCAGCCCGGTCACGATGCCGAGCAGAATTTCGGCGGTCACGTGACACCGCCGCGCGGCACGACATGGTGCCTGCCAGGCAGTGCCGTTCCGGGCGCCCGGCTCCCGGAACGGAGCGCTTGAGGACGGCGCTCGCGGAGAATCCCCCGCTCGCCTGTAACCCCCGTGGGCGTAATGCTGTAGAGGCGTCGCCGTGGCTTGCCCGGCTCGGGATTCTCATCTTCCCACCGCCCGCTGATCCAGCCGATATCCTCCAGCCGGTCCAGGACGCCGTACACGGTGGGCCCGGATCGCTTCGTCGCCTTCATGATGGCCCAGCCATGGAGGTCGGCGGTACGGCTGTCGAACGCCTGGAGCAGGACCTCCAGTACGTCGAGCAGTGGGTTCGTGATCCGGACCAGACCTCCCATGAGGCTTATCTTACCTAGGTTGAATTATGGAGGCAAAATTGTGAGAGGCGTGCTTGGCATCAAGCCCCCACCCCGCTCCCGATTCTCTGCAGGCCTCGGAGGCCCGGATCGCCACCAGCCGCCAGAGCGTACCCGGCGAGCGGGGTCTGCGCGGTTTTCTCGACGGAGGCGTCAACGGGCGCGCGATCGGCGTGAATGATGCCCGCGCCGAAGGCAGCGGGTTGGACGGCAGGAGGACGGCGAGTGGTGCTTCGGCAGCGAAGCACAACTCAATACGGGACCGGCGTGCCTCCGCGTAATCACGGGCGGCGCGTCGTGCAAAAGCGCTACTAAATCACGCCGCCAGAGAACGGCGGCCTGTTCCCCGAGGCCCTCCGGCGCCTGCCTTCCTCGATCCACGCCGGGATCGCCTCCGCGTCAGCGCCAGCCTTACGGCACAGCATCGCCGCCTGCCTGCAGAACCGCTCATCCAGCTCTCCCTCTGAGGTGCCCTCGAAGATCCCGGCCACCTCGGCCAGCAGATCGGCCCGGCTGCCCGCGAGCGTCCGGAGCTCGGCCACCGCGGCGGTTTCCTCCTCGCTGCTCAGGTCGCGCCACCGCGCCCGGTGACGGGCTTCGCCGTAGATCTCGGCGACGAGGAGACGGTCAGGCTGCGGACGCTTATCGATCATGCGTTCTAGTGTCGCCGAATAGCGGGCCGCCAATCGCCTCTCCCCCGCCCGGCCTGCTCACCGCTGCTCGGAATAGGTCCCAAATCGGGTGACTCTTACCCGCAGCTGCCGGGTAGTCCTAACCTGACGGCCATCACAGATGCGGCCGGGGCCGAGGACGGTCCGTGCCAGTGCCCGCCATGCCTCGCGAGAGCGCGGGCCAAGCGCGTGCGGGCGGAGCGCCGGATCACCAGGCACTCGGACCTTACGAAGCCGCCCGCGCCTCTGATCCGCTGGGCGCTCCTGCTCATTCTCGGCTTGTGCTGCTGGGCTGCGGGGATACCCCTAGTCATCCGGGACTGGCTCGGGCCGATCATCATCGCCGGAGCGCTCATCCTCCCCGACGTCGCCGGATTCGGGATTGCCGGGATACGCCGCCGCTGACCGGGGGGAGATTGGATGATTATCTCTAGATCCGATGGCTTACCCGGACCCGAATGGCATCCCCGGGGACAATAGCGTGCAGGAAACCGGCGGTCATGCCCTGACGTAATGGGTAATGCGCTGGGAGCTTTTACGGGAGCTGGCCGCGCGCAGTGCGGCGCGGACCGGCTTTGGCGCAGTCAGGATCATGTGGCCGTCGGATCGTCCCGGTAGGCGGTCAGCGACCGGGAGCCGCTTGACAGCACCGCAGCGATGAGCGCGCGGACCGCTGGCCGCTGGTCGGTGCGCGGGTTGGTGAGCAGCATCAGGTCGATCGTGCCGAGCTCGGGCAGCCGGTGCCCGGCGCCCAGGGTCGCGAGCTGGGCGGGCACCAGGCTGGCGGCCATCGCGGAGATGCCGATGCCGGCCGCCACCGCGCCGATCAGGCCGTTGACGCCGCGGCAGACGCAGGCGGTGCGATACGGCAGGCGGGCGCGGTCCAGTGCGCTGCGTATCTCGGTGCGGGTCATGCTGGGCGTGGGGTAGACGACCAGCGGCAGCGGCTTGCCCAGGTCAAGCTTGGTCGTTGGCGTGCCGACCCACACCAGGCGGTCCCGTTTGACCAGCTGGCCGCGCTGTTCCCCGCTGGGGCGCTTGCCGATGAAGACGTCGAGCCGGTCGCTTTCGAGCCGTTGGTGCAGCAGTCCGCTCTGGTCCACCCGGAGGTCGAAATCGACCAGAGGGTAATCCCGGCGGAAGTCGCGCAGGATCTGCGGCAGCCGGGTGAGCGCGAGGTCGTCGGCGATGCCGATTCTCAGCCGTCCGCTCGGCCGGTCGCCGCTGAAGTAGGCGGCCGCCTGCTCGGACGCGGCGACGATGTTGCGGGCGAAGCCGACCATGGCCTCGCCGTCGGCGGTCAGCGACACCGAGTGGGTGTCGCGCAGCACCAGGGTCCGGCCGACCTGCTTCTCCAGGCGGCGGATGTGCTGGCTGACGGTCGGCTGCTGGAGGCCGAGCCGGGCCGCCGCGCGGGTGAAGCTCCCGGTCTGCTCGACGGCGAGGTAGGTGGCAAGAAGCTGCGGGTCGTAGCCAGTCATGACGTTTCATAATAACTGTTAGGTAAATCATTGCCGTTCCATATATGTCGCTTTTGCCAAAGAATGTTTCTGACAACGTAGACAGAGCGACCAGGAAGGCCCCTCAGTGACGACCGCCGAGATGAATCGGCCACCGGGAGGCGCCTTCGCGGCCCTCTCTTCGCGCAGCTACCGGATCTACCTCCTGGGCCAGAGCCTGGCCAACACCGGAACCTGGATGCAGAGCATCGCCCAGGACTGGCTGATCTTCGACCTGACGCACAGCTCGACCGCCGTCGGCATCACGATGGCGCTGCAGTTCCTGCCGATGCTGCTGTTCGGCCTGCAGGCCGGGGCGCTGGCGGACCGGATACCGAAGCGGCGCATCCTGCTCACCACCCAGACGCTGAATGCGGCCGCTACCGCGACGCTGGCGGTCCTCACGATCGCCGGCGTGACGAAAGCGGCCGACGTCTACGCCTTCGCGCTGGTCAGCGGGATGATCTTCGCGTTCGACGTGCCCGCCAGGCAGTCATTCGTCACCGAGGTGGTGCCCGCGGACCGGCTGCGCGCCGCGATCTCGCTGACCGCCGCCGTGTTCCAGGCAACCCGGCTGATCGGGCCGGCCATCGCCAGCCTGCTCATCGTCAGCGTCGGCACCGGCTGGGTGTTCGCCGTCAACGCGGCCTGCTACATCGGTCCCACCATCGGCCTGCTCATGCTGCGCCCGGCCGACCTGCGGCCTGCCCTGGCCGCCGCCCGGGCTCGCGGCACTGTCCGGGAGGCGGTCCGGTACATACGCGGGCGACCCGAGGTGCTGTGGACGATCTTCCTCGTGGGGATGCTCGGCACGTTCGGCCTGAACTTCCCGGTCGTGCTCACCGCGATGGCCAAGTCGACCTTCGGCGGCGACGCCAGCACCTACGGGCTGTTCAATATCGTGCTCGGGCTCGGGTCGGCGGCCGGCGCGGTGCTGGCCGGGGCCGCCAGCCGGACCCGGACCCGGACCATCGTGGGCGCGGCGGCCGTGTTCGGCATCCTCCAGGCGGCGGCGGCGCTCGCGCCGGGCATCGCCGTCTTCCTGGTGCTGCTGGCGGCGATGGGCTTCGTCAACCTGGTGTGCCAGGCGATGGCCAACTCCTCGGTTCAGCTTGCCGTCGACCCGGAGCTGCGCGGCCGGGTCATGGGCCTGTACATGCTGGTCTTTATCGGCGGCACGCCCGTCGGCGCCCCCATCGTCGGCGCGGTGACCAGCCACTACGGCGCTCGGGCAGGGATGCTGCTGTGCGGCGCGGTGCCGCTCCTGGCCGCTGCGGTGACAGCCGCGGCACTGTCCGCGCGCAGGCACCGCGCCGGGACAGGCGCAGCGGGCCTCGCGGACACCGGCCCTATCCCGCTCCCGGCAGCACGGGCCTAGCACCGGCTCCCCGCCACGCCCACCGGGGCCACGCCTCCCGGCGCGACGACGCGCCGGAAGATAGATGTCCAGTCCAGGGATATGCTGCTCGGCCCGCCTTTGCCCGCTGGTCGTCGGCTTGCGCCAGATCGGCCTGGCCGCCCCAGGGGACGGCCCCGCCCGCGTGGGCGGGGCCGTCCTCGGGCGCTAGCCTGGCGGTGCCAGGGCGTAACCGGTTGGCCGGGCGGTGAAGGTGCCCCGGCCCTGCGTCCGGCTACGCAGCCGGTTCGCGTAGCCGAATAGTTCAGCCAGGGGCACGGCCGCGGTGACAACGGCAGTCCCGGCCCGCACTGCCGAGTCCACAACGTGGCCGCGCCGGGCCGCACTAGCCAGCCGAAGACCCGGACCATGATCAGGTAGAGCAGGCGAAGGCACACGAACCGCGATCTTGCCGTATCTACCTCATCAGGCCAAAACGCAGGTCACAGTGCCTGCGGTAAGTTATGTAGCGGTACAGGGTTGCCACAGCCTTTACTGTAAGGGGTGCTCTCAGGATTGAGAGCACCCCTTCCGCATTCACGCTGGCTGGTTTGCCATTAGTGCACGCTATTTGCCATGTGACTCCTGTCGTCTACCGATCGCCCGCCCGGCCGGTGCAGGCTGCCACCAGGCAAAAGCACGGAAGGGAAGCAAGCCATGGCTAGCACAGCGGTAGAAGCCGACCCGCGGCTGATCGTGTTCGTCTTTCCGGGTATTCCGGAATCAGTGCGGGTAGCGCGCTTGCATGTCCGGGCCGCGCTCGGCTTCCACGGGCTGGGCGAGTACGCGGACGACGCCGAGAGCATCACGTCTGAACTGGTCGCCAACGCGGTACAGCACGTCCGCGACGACGGCACCGGCACGATCGTGGTAACACTCGCGCGCGTCTTGAATCCGGCAGCGGTGACCATCGTGGTGTCGGACTCCTCATCACAGGGCCCTATCAGGCGCGATACATCGGCCGACAGCGACCGCGGCCGGGGTCTGCAGATCGTGGAGGCGCTGTCTGCTCACTGGGGCTGGCGCCAGGAGGACGGCGGGAAAGCGGTCTTCGCGGTACTCGCCCGGGAGGCATGAGCGATCATGGCGGACATCTCAGACCTGCCGATGCTCCACGACATCGATGCCGATTACTCACCCCAGTACGTCAAGCTCGCCCGGATCCTCCGCGCCAGGATCGAGTCCGGCCAGTACCAGCGAGGCGACATCCTGCCAGCCGCCGACCTCGCCCACGAGTACAAGGTGTCCATCCGGGTCACCTGCAGCGCGCTCGCCATGCTCGCGGCGAACCGGTACGTCAGCCGCCCCGGAACCTTCACGTCCTGCAGCGTCACCTGGCAGGCGGGTGCGTGATGGGAGGACGGCGCCGCCGCGTCGATGAGATCCCGGCGGAGCAGTTCGCCGTTGTCGGCGCGAACATCAGGACCCTCCGCCTGCGCAAGGGATGGACTCAGGTGAAGCTCGGCGAGTTGATGGGCTGGCCCACTACCGCCACCGTGTGCGCCGCCGAAGGCCACCGCGATGGCCGGCAACGAGGATTCACAGCCGGGGAGGTGCAACAGCTGGCCGGCATCTTCGGGATCTCCTCATGGCAGCTCACGACGCGGTGCGCGAACTGCGGCGGGCCCCCGCCGGCTGGATTCGCCTGCCTGACATGCGGAGCCCGCCTGTAGACATGAAGCCCCCTCCATCCACCGGGCCTGGTTGAGATAACGGCCGGACGGATCGGTGCTGGCTGAAGTGTTCTTGGTAGTGAAATCCGTCCGTGGGCCTTCCTGCCGTTCACTGTCCCGCGGCTTGTCCGGGAATCCGGGGTCGGGTCCGTCTCCTCCGGATCCGCCGGACATTACACGGGGTACTGCTGGCATAGGTGCATCACTGCGACCCGGCGTGCCCGGCGGTGGGCCGGATGACGAGGCCGCCCGGGCTGAACGCCACCGAGTACACGCTAGTGCCGGCGCCGGTCACGGCCTGGCCGAGCGGGCGGGGCTGCGCGGGAGCGGTGACGTCCCACAGCCGGACAGGGCCGTCGCCGCCGCCAGCGGCCAGAATCCGCCCGCCAGGGCTGAACGTCAGCAAGTTTTTTGGGCCGGCGACGCCGGCGGGCAGGGGCTGGCCGAGCGGGCGGGGGTGCGCGGGATCGGTGACGTCCCACAGCCGGATCGTGCCGTCGTGGCCGCCGGTGGCCAGCGTCCGCCCGCCAGGGCTGAACGCTGCCGAGTACGCGTCGGCGCTGGCCGCAATAGGCGAGGACAGGGGGTGTTTTCGGTGTTCAGCAGGCGTGCGATGACGTCTTAGGTGGGCTGGATGCGGTAGGCGGCCAAGGTGAGCTGAGCCGCGAGCGATGTGTCGCCGGCCGTGACCTGGAGGGCTTCGGCGATCACCTGGTTGTAGATGGCCTGGTTCCGTTCCCGGACCGCTGCCGCGCCCTGATGCAGAGCGACGCCCGACGCTGCGACCGCCAGGACGGTCAGCAGGGCCAGGAGCACGAAACCGCTGCGCCGCCGGCGGCTGCTGCGGGTGGCGGCGCGTTTCGCTGGCGTGCAGGAAGCGGCGCTGCGTGCTGGTGAGGACGGGGGAGCGCGCAGGGTCGGCGGACCACCGGGTCACCGCCTACTGGAGGGTGGTCAGCTGCGCTCCCCGGTACAGGAAAGACGGGTCATCGTGGCTGTCGTGCCAGGCGGCGGCCGCGTCGGCGAGCTGGCCGTGCACGATCCAGCTGGCCTGATCCTCCTCCAGCCAGCCACGCAACCGGGGCCAGGCCCGCAGCAGCACATCGTGCGAGAGCTGGGCTCTATCGCCATCCAGGACGGTCAGCCGCTCGGCCGCGAACGCGTCCAGCACGGCGTCGATGTCCGACCGGTCCGCGCCCGGAAGCCCGGCATATAGGTCCTCCCGGGTGACCGGTCGGCGGGCCAGCCCGCCGTCGCGGCTGGCCACCGTCATGCTGCGCATGACCTCCTGGGCGATAACCTGCTGCCCGGATGGCAGGGCACCGTAGGCCCGGTCGGCCCCGGTCTGCACGGCGCTGCTGACTCCCCCGGCCTGGGCATAGCCATGGCTCGTCAGCCGGTCACCCTCACGCTGTTCCCAGGTCAGCGCCATCGCCTGCGACAGCAGCGGCAGCACCCCGGCCGAGCGGTCCGCACCCGCCGCACGCAGATCCCCCAAGATGGTGTCGGTCAGCGCCGGATCGATGCCGAGCCCGGCCGCCTCCGCCGGGCCGGTGATCGCCACCCGCAGCTCGGATTCGGTCATCGGCCCGACCACGAACTGCCCGTCCTGCAGCGCGCTGACCAGCTCGGGGACGGCGGCGCACTGGTCCCAGAAATCCCCGCGCACCGCGAGCACGACCAGCGCCGGCGGCACCTGCCCCCGGGCCGACCGGGTTCGCGGCGGCCGAGCACAACGCCGTGATGAAGGCCTGCCGGGTAACCTCCCCGCCCAGGTCCGGGTTCAGGGTGCAAACCTGCTCGAACTGAGTTACCGCCCTCGCTATTTGAACATCCAGCGGCTGAATTATCTGTGGACGATTCGACACAGCTCGGCGAGGATGGCAGGCAACCTGATCACATAGCGTGACTGCCGATGTGGCTTAGGGCGCGCGCGTACCCGCCGCTATGTACGCCACTCCCGGTATGCCGGGACGCTGCCAGGGCCGTGCCGAACGGGTTGATCTGTCCGGCCATAAGCAGTGCCGACTCGGCATGGCTGACCGACGTTCGACTCTGCATATTATGCGCGTGATCTTCCAGTCATACCGGCCATCCATGAGGGGTTGGCCGTCCGTGACGATGGGAGTCATCGTGCGGTTGGGTTGCGATTCTTTGTCGTGTATCGCCGCGGTTCTTGCGTCTCTTCATCTAGGCCGGCGGGCTGTCTCATACCAGGTGTCTAGTGACTGTCGTACCGCAGGCGGATTCTTGGACCCGAAAAATGGCTGCGCGGGCTGACGGTAAAGCCGACCGGAGCTTGACGACGTAGGTAAATGCAGCTGTCACGATCGACTTACCTAGCGGAACCGAAACGAAAGTGCTGGAGGTCCGAATGAGCAGACCCTGGAATCGAATGGCACCACTAACGGGAGTGGCGCTTGTCGTGCTCCTCATCCTTAGCCAGGTACTACTGGGTAACGAGCCGGGTGGAAACGCCTCGGCTGGGCAGGTCGTCGCTTTCTACAACGCCCATCGCGGCGGGATTCAGGTCTCGGCCTACCTGACCGGGCTCGCTCTGCTGTTCGGCTTGTTCTTTTACGGCTACCTGAGCGATCACATCCGGCGCGCCGAAAACTCCGCGCGCCTGGCGATAGCCGCGTTCGGCGGTGCGGTGCTGTTCGCGGTCGGTGGCGCGCTCGGCGCGGGCACGCAGTTCGCGTTGGCCGACATCCCGGGCAGGCTGAGCCCCGCCGCGGCGCAAGCCCTGAATCTGCTGCAGGAGGACGTCTCGGTGTTCTTCATCGCCGCCGGAGCCGCAGGACTGCTGATAGCTTCCGGCTTGGCCATCCTCCGGGGTCGGCAGCTGCCGGCGTGGGTGGGCTGGCTGGGGCTGGTGCTCGGTATCGCCTCGCTCGTTCCAATCCGGAATATCGGCGCACCCCTTGCGGGAATCTGGACACTCGTCGCGAGCATCCTGCTCTGCCTGCGGGCTGCCCGGCATGCGTCCGCGCTTGAACCTGAGGCCAGCGATCCGGTTCCGAGCATCACCCGCTGAAGGTGGTCATGGCCGAGCCCGCCAGTGCGTTCCGGGGCCGTCGCTCACAACGGCCCCGGAACGGGAAGCAGTAGGTTTGATCTGTCATGTCGCGCCTTTTGAGGATGCCCGCTGCTTACCTGCGCGGCCTGGATCGGGAACGAGTCGACCAGCTGGCCGCACTCGCACTGGGGCTCGCCACGCAGCTGCAAGTCTGGCTGAGCCCCTCAATCACCGATCGCCCCCAGGCGGCAGTCGCGGGTCTGGCGTTGTCGGCCGCGGTCGGCGTTCGTCGTCGCTGGCCGTTCGGCGCGCTCCTGGTTGGCGTGGTTGCGGTATCGGGAGAGGCCTTTTTTGGCGGGGCGATCGTAGAGCACGCGGCTGCTGCGATTCCTGCGGCGATTCTGGTGTTCTACGGGGCCGGAGCGTTTCTGGATCGAGGGCGGGCCCGGCTGGCGCTCGGGGTAGGCATCATCGGGCTATTGCCCCAGATCCTGATCACGCCACATACCGGGTCGGACCTGTTCTTCGAGCCGGTGATCCTCGCGTTCGCGCCCTGGGCCTGCGGGAGGTTTCTGCGGGAACGCTCCGAACGCGTGCGCGATCTCCGTGAACTATCCGAGCGCCTTGATGCCGAGCGTGAACAGGGCGCAATCGCCGCCATCGATCAAGAACGAATCCGGATCGCACGGGACCTGCACGATGTGCTCGGGCATTGCCTGTCGGTCATCGTGCTCCAGGCGGGAGGGGCACGGATGCTGATCGGCTCCGAGCCTGTCCGCGCCGACACCGCCATGAAAGTCATCGAGCGCGCTGGCCATGACGCGCTGGAGGAGCTGCGCCGCCTGCTCGGTGTGCTGGGTGGCGCCGGGGCAAGAAGCGGACCCGAACCCCAGCCAGGACTCGGAGACATCAGCGCGCTGGTGCAGCGCACTCGTATGGCCGGGCTGACGACGGACCTTCATATCGAGGGGCCCCCGGGGCCGGTCTCCCCGGCTCTTGGACTATGTGCCTACCGGATCGTCCAAGAGGCGCTCACCAACGCGATTAAACATGCAGGGCCTGCTCGCGCGACCGTGCGGGTGCGCTCGGAGATGGGCCGGCTGGAACTCGAGATCGCGGACAACGGCCACGGCCCGCCTGTCAGCGACGCCACCAGGGTTGGACGCGGGCTTATCGGTATGCGCGAGCGAGCTGCACTGCACGGCGGAGACGTGCGAACCGGTGCCGGGCCGAGCGGCGGCTATCTCGTCCGTGCTTCGCTGCCGTTTTCTGGCAGCGTCCCATGAGGGTGCCTTACAGGAGAGCCACCCCCTTCTGGCCGACGGCACTGACCGCCCTGGTTGCCCTGGCCCTAGCGGCCGAGATGGAACTCGAGGCGTGGCTGGCTAGCGGCCTTCCACCCTCGCATCGCCTGATCACCGCGGTCGCTGTCGTCCTGTACGCCGCACCCATCTTGTGCTGGCGTAAGTGGCCCGGCGCTGCCCTGGTCGCGTGCGCTGCTGTTGCGGCGGCTCAGGCGCCGCTCGGCGGAGACATACTCGGGGGGATGACGGGCACGTTGCTGCCGCCACTCGTGCTCAGCTACACCGCGGGCAGGCGGCTTGGCCTGCGTCCGGCGCTAATGTCGATGGCAGCGGCGGTTGCCCTGCTCGAGGCCGGAGTGGTGGTGTCGAATCAGGTAACCCAGCCGAACCACTACGGCAGCCTGGAAGGGGACATGATCGGTTTCGCCGCTGTAGTCGTCGCGCCGTGGTGTATCGGCCGGATGGTGCGCGAGCGTGCTGACCGCGCCACCGCATTCGGCGAGCTAACGGCTCGCATCGAAGAAGAACGCGCGGGACGTGAGCGCGTCGCAGTTGAGGAAGAACGGGTCCGGATCGGACGTGAGCTGCACGACATCATCGCCCAGAACGTCAGCGCGATCATCGTCCAGGCCGGCGGTGTTCGCCAGCTGATCAGCAGCGACCCCGGGCGTGCGCACGGCGCGATCCTCGCCATCGAGGAGGCGGGCCGCGAAGCGGTCACCGATCTGCGCCGCACCCTTCGGCTCCTGCACACCGACGACAATCGGGGCGAGCTGGCTCCGCAACCCGGACTTGCCCAGCTTGACAAGCTCCTCAGTTCTATCCGCGAAAGGGGCCTGGCATGCGAGCTCCGAACGCGAGGCAACCAGGTGACGGTGGCGATCGGCGTCGATCTGCTCTGCTACCGCGTGATCGAAAGAGCCCTCCTCATCGCGGCCGGACACGGCGCCAGCCATGCGATCGTCACCGTTCATTACCGGTCAAACCGACTCGAGCTCGGGGTACGCGGCGGCGAGTTGATCCCCCATCTGGACGAGGAACTGCGCCAGATCTCTGAACGCGTGACTCTCTATGATGGCACCGTGCAAGTCCTGCCCGTCAACGACGGAGGATTCGCGTTGGAGGCACAACTACCGCTGCTGGCAGCCGGCTGATGAGCATTGCTGTCGCCATCGCCGATGACCAGCCCCTGGTCAGGGCGGGGCTGCAGATGATCATCGACGCAGCCGACGGCATGCACCTGGTGGCTCAGGCCACCAACGGGTCCGAGATAATCGAGTCAATTCGCCGCACTCGTCCCGACGTCGTACTCATGGATATCCGGATGCCCGCCCTCGACGGGATCGAAGCCACTCGCCGGATCACGGCCGGCCCAGGTCGCTCGCCGCGTGTACTTATCCTCACGACCTTCGACCTCGATGACTACGTGTATGGCGCCCTGCGAGCAGGCGCGAGCGGCTTCTTGCTGAAAGACGTCCCACCCGAGCAGCTCGTAGAGGCGATCCGGATCGTCGCCGACGGCGATGGACTGCTGGCCCCTGCAGTCACGACCCGGCTGATCGAGGCATTTGTTCAGGCTTCTGCACACGCGCCGGTCCCGTCAGCATTTGGCGACCTGACTCCTCGCGAGCTGGAGATTTTCACGCTCATAGCCCGTGGCCTCTCAAACACCGAAATCGCGGAGAGGCTCGTGGTCTCCAATGCCACCGTCAAGACTCACGTCACTAAGGTCTTCTCGAAACTCGGCCTGCGTGACCGGGTCCAGGCCGTCGTCCTCGCGTACGAGACCGCCATCGTTCGCCCCGGAACACAAAATTAGGGCATGACATCGCGCAGCACACATGGCGGACCAAGCCACCCGAAGCCCCGGCAGCGACGGGCAGACCACGTGGAACGCGTCGGCCGCGTCCCCGCCGTCGGCCACCGGGTCGGCCAGCGGCTCGATGACCTTAGCGAACTCGGCCACCGATCCGGGCCAGCCGTGCGTGATGACCAGCGGGATCGCTTCTGCATGGGGCGACCGGAGATGGATGAAATGGCGGTCCAGGCCATCGACCTCGGTCACGAATTGGGGAAGCGGTTCAGCCGCGCTTGCGCCGCCGGCCAGTCGTAGTCCTGCAGCCAGTAACGGCACAGGTCGCGGACGCAGGCCAGGGATGTCCAGTCCCACCGTGGCGCGGCGCGGTGCCGTGACGTGCACGGTGACGGCGGCGCAACTGGACATGGCAGGGCCACGGCCGGCCCGGTGCCAGCGGTCCTGCCGTCCGGGCTAGGTGCCCGGACACGATCATCGGCCGGCGTCAGCGGAGGTGTTCTGCGGCTACGCGGCGCGCGAGCCGGGGTGGTCCCGGATCATTGATGGGCATCAGGGACAAGGGAAACCGGACCGAGCGAGAGGTGGCAGACATGGAGAACCGGAACCTGGGCCGGGGCCAGGTCAGCGTGCCGGTGGTGGGGCTGGGCACCTGGCGGCGGCTCGAGGCCGCCGCGGCCGTGGACCGGCACCGCGAGCTGATCAGCGCCGCGATCGCGGCCGGCATCGCCCTGTTCGACACCTCCCCGATGTACGGCGACGCCGAGCGGCTGCTCGCCGCTGCGCTGGACGGCCGGCGCGACCAGGTGCTCATCGCCGACAAGATCTGGACCCCGTCCGCGGAGGAGGGCGCGGCGCAACTGGACCGTGCAGTGGCCTGGTACGGCGGCCGGGTCGACCTCATGCAGATCCACAACCTCGTCTCCTGGCCCGCGCGCCTGACGATGCTCGAGGCGGCCCGGGACCGGGGACTAGTCGGCCTGATCGGCGCCACCCACTACTCCCCGGCGGCCTTCGGCGAGCTTGCCGAGCTCATGAGGTCCGGGCGGATCGACGCCGTGCAAGTGCCGTACAACCCAGCCCAGCGCGAGGCCGAGCCGACCATCTTGCCGCTGGCCGACGAGCTCGGCCTGGGCGTCCTGCTGATGCGCCCGCTCGGCGAGGGGCAGCTGCTGTGCCGGCCGCCCGGCCCGGCCGCGCTGGAGCCGCTGCGCCCGTTCGGAGTCACCACCTGGGCGCAGGTGTCCCGTTCAGTCGATCTTTACGACGGATACCTCCCGCTAGCTGGGCTTCGAAGAGTTGACCTGGACGGTTGGAGCGGCGGTTGTCCAGGTCATCTCTTCGGTTTCGGAGTCGGGGCCGTATTGAGGAACGAGCAATAAATGCAGGTCTTCCCAGCCCCATGGCGCGGCCGGGGTACCGTCGGCCTCTCGTCCGGAACGGAATTGATCCGCGAGGCCTTACGACGCCAAGTCCGACGCGGCCTCGGCGAGGAACCGCTGCTCCGGTGACGCGCGCCGGAACCTCGGCGTGAGCAGCGCCGTCAGCTCCTTCTTGCGCTCCTCCGCGGCGAGTCGGTCGGCGATCCAAGCGCCTGCCGCCTTCTGAACGATTGTCTTGGCGAGGCTTAGCGCCATCGACTCCAGGGCAACCACCGTGCGCCTCCCCCCCGGTTCTGGTCAGCTTCCACCATCTTCGCCCCGGCCGACTGGAAACGGCGAGTCCTGCGGCCGACAGCGGCGGCCAGGCTCGGTGTGACTGAGCGCCGAGTTTGGCATCTCGAACGGCCACAGCTTGGCAGTTTCAGCGAGCCTGGGGCACGAAGGTTTGGCATTCGTTGGGCGAGGTGGTTGGCACCTGAGCCCTCATTGGAGCGCGGGCCTTGGTACGGGACACGCTGACAGTCGGGCACGGCCGTGCCGATCGAAGAGCGATGCCGGACCCGATGCCCACCGGCCTGACCAGCGATACGAAGTTTTCAGCTGAACGACGAAGTTTCGATCGCAAGGTTCACGCGGACAACGAAGCTTTCACCTGAACAGGACAGGGCTGTCCTGTCCGAGCAAAGACTGCGAGGAGCTGGGGCGCTGAGCTGGGCTTTGCAATGTAGCTCCGGACGTCCGGACAGGGACTGTCCAGACTTACCTTGCGAATTCGGCGGGTCGGCGGTAGACCGGCGGGCAAGGTCGACCTCACGGTCCCCGCGGTCGGGAACAAGCCATAAGTCCAGGTCTTCCCAGCCCCATGCCGCGGCTAGGGTGCCGTCAGCCTCCAGTCCGAAACGGAACTGATCCGCGAGACGTCTCCGCTCGAGGAAGATACTGAACATGCCGGTCACCGACAGACGGGCGGCGAGCGCGGCGACCTGGTCGTGCGCGTGCGCCTCCCGCAGGCTGTCCAGCAGATCGGCCACGCCGTCCGGGTAGTCGAGAAAGGCGTCGTCCGGGTGGTCGAGGTTGACGTGGGCGGCGGGATTACGGGCCAGCAGCGCGGCGGCCTGCTTGTGCGCGCCCGCCTCCTGAAGTTTGTCCAGGAGGAAGGCCACGGTGTCCGTGTCGTCGAGGGCGACCCGGTCAGCGGCCCGGGCGGCCAGCGCGGCGGCCTGCTTATGCGCGCCCGCCTCTCGCAGGCTGTCCAGGAAGACGGCCACGGCGCGCGGGTGGTCGAGGGCGGCGGTGATGGCGGGATTGCGGGCCAGCAGCGCGGCGGCCTGCTCGCGCGCGCCCGCCTTCCGCGGATTGTCCAGGAGGAAGGCCACGGCGCCCGGGTCGTCGAGGTTGGCGTGGGCGCCGGGATTACGGGCCAGCAGCGCGGCGGCCTGCTCACGTGCGTCCGGGGCTTGCAGACTGTCCAGGAGGAAGGCCACGGGGAGCCGGCCGTCGAGAGGGACCCGGCAAGCTACCCGCGCGGCCAGCGCGGCGGCCTGCTCATGCGCGCCCGCCTTCCGCATCCTCCACACCAGGATGATCACGGCGCTTGGGTGGTCGAGGGCGACTCGGTCAGCGGCCCGCGCGGCCAGCGCGGCGGCCTGCTCATGCGCGCCCGCCGCCCGCAGGCTGTCCAGCAGCCGGGCCACGCCGTCCGGGTCGTCGAGGTTGGCGTGGGCGGCGGGATTACGGGCCAGCAGCGCGGCGGCCTGGTCGTCCGCGTCCGCCCTCCGCAGGCTGTCCAGCAGCCGGGCCACGCCGTCCGGGTCGTCGAGGTTGGCGTGGGCGGCGGGATTACGGGCCAGCAGCGCGGCGGCCTGCTTGTGCGCGCCCGCCTCCCGCAGGCTGTCCAGCAGCCGGGCCACGCCGTCCGGGTCGTCGAGGTTGGCGTGGGCGGCGGGATTACGGGCCAGCAGCGCGGCGGCCTGCTTGTGCGCGCCCGCCTCCTGAAGTTTGTCCAGGAGGAAGGCCACGGTGTCCGTGTCGTCGAGGGCGGCCCGGTCAGCGGCCCGGGCGGCCAGCACGGCGGCCTGCTTGTGCGCGCCCCCCTCCCGCAGATTGGCCAGGAGGCGGACTACGGCACCCGTGTGGTCGAGGTCGACGTGGGCAGCGGCCCGGGCGGCCAGCACGGCGGCCTGCTTGTGCGCGCCCCCCTCCCGCAGGCTGTCCAGCAGCTGGGCCACCAAGTCCGGAGTGTCGAGGGCGACCCGGTCGGCGGCCCGCGCAGCCAGCGCGGCGACTTGGTCGGGCGCGCCCGCCGCCCGCAGGCTGTCCAGCAGGCTGGCCACGGGGCCTGGGTCGTCGATGACGACCTGGGCGGCGGGATTACGGGCCAGCAGCGCGGCGGCCTGCTCGTCCGCGCCCGCCCTCCGCAGGGCGTGGGCGGCGGGATTACGGGCCAGCAGCGCGGCGTAGCGTTTGTGCTCGTCCGCGCCCCCCTCCCGCAGGCTGCGCAGGAGGTAGGCCACGGCGCCCGGGTCGTCGAGGTTGGCGTGGGCGCCGGGATTACGGGCCAGCAGCGCGGCGGCCTGCTCGTCCGCGCCCCCCTCCCGCAGGCTGTTCAGCAGCACGGCCACGGCGCCCGGGTCGTCGAGGGCGACGTGCGCGGCGGCCCAGTGCGGTGGGCGAGGGTCGGCGTCCGGGCCGGCCCAGTGCGGTGGGCGAGGGATGGCGTGCAGGCCAGCCTGGGAACGACTGAGGTAGCGGGCGGCACGGAGGTTGCCGGATGCAGCGGCGTTCTTGTGCAGCTGGGCGGCGTCCCGGTATAGGCCGCGGGCGTGGGCGGCGTCGCCGAGCGCGGCCTGGTCGCCAGGCGCGGCGTGGGCGGCGGCTGCGGACCAGAACTCCGCCGGGGGGATCTGGCCGGCGCGATGCGCCCGGCCGTGCTGATCCAGGTAGTCCGCGAGCCGGTACAGCGGCCCCGCGGCGGCAGCCAGGCTGGCGGGCTGGTCCCCACGGTCGCGGGCGGAGCGGCCGTCCGGCCGGGGGCGGATCCGGGTGAGCGGCCCGCGGGTGCCCTTACTCGGGACGGCGGTGTAGGCCAGGGCCTGTTCCAGCCAGTCCTCGCCTAGGGCATCCCATTCGGTGTCGGTTAGGTACCCGGGCGCGGCTGCTGCCAGGAAGGCCTGCGGCAGGCCGATCCCCGTGCCCAGGCGGCGGGCGTCCATCGCGGCGCTGATCAGCGCTGCGGCGGCGGGCGGGGCGTTGCGGTATCGGGCTAGCAGCTCGGGTGCCCCGGCCAGGAACTGGATGACCTGCCCGTCCTGCGCCCCGGTGGCGGCCTGGGCCAGCCGCGCGTCCCCCGCCTGGCTGAGCCGCTGCAGCTGCAGGGCAGTGAACGCGGGAGGCACGGTAATGTCGTGGCCCGCCAGCAGCTCCCGCGCCTGGGCGTGCGGATCGGCGCCACCCTCAGGGCGGGTGGTCAGACCGTCCCAGAACTGGGGCCACAGCGTGGCCAGCACCAGCACCGGGGCCCTGTCCGGGTCGCGCAGCAGCGCCCGCAGCCCGGCGGCGACCCGCTCACCCAGCCCGGCCTCGGCCGGGTCGAGGTAGAACTGGGCCTCGTTCAGCCACACTACGGTCCCCGGCCCGATGCCGGGTAGCTCCCGCAGCGCCGCATCGGGGCGGGTCGGGTCGATCGGGTGCCACAGCCGCCACGCCGGATCCTGGTCCCGCAGCAGGGCCAGCGCCTCCCAGCAGGCCCGGGTCTTGCCGGTGGAGGACCCACCGACCAGCACCGCGACCCCGCTGCGGCCGCCCGCCGCCGTGCGCACCACCCCACCCAGTACCTCATCGTGCTCGCGCGGCACGTAGGGCGGCAGCAGCGGCAGCTCTGGCGGCGCATCCTCAAGGCGCACCGGCCGGTGCACTTCCAGGGCAAACGGGTCAGTGACTTCGGCCAGCGGCACGCCCGCGGAAGTGGCCATCCGGGCCGCGACCCACAGATCCCGTGCCCGCCTGACCGTATCCTCCTCGTCCCAGCGTGCTTCCCGGGCCAGCACCGCGACCACCGCCACGACGTCGGCCTGCGAAGCTGGCATCCCCGGATCGCGGATGATCCGGTCAATCGTGTCCCGCTTGGGGTTGCCAGCCAGGTCGCCGCCGGACCGATCGACACGACTGGTGATCTCATCCAGCGTCAGCGGGAAGGCTGCCAGGTACAGCTCATATACCAGGGCCTTGAGGTCCGCCAGCGGGCCCGGCGGCACCCGCGGCCGCTTGATCACCTTGGGCCGCCGCACCGGGTCGCGGTCTTCCTTGTCCGAACTCATCGCACTCAGCATTATCGCCACCGCACCCAGATGCCGCCTGGCATGCGCAAACCCGACTGCGGCACGATCGCTCATCGCAACTCAGAAACGGTGTTCGCGGCGGATCCAGGGTGGGAACACGCCGGCCGGCGCCCTTACCCGCCCTCACGAAGGAGGCACGCGATGACCACTCCCCCCGAACCCCGCCTGACCCGCGCTGAGCGGCTCCAGCTGGCAGCCGCCGCGCTGCACGGCGTCCTGGCCGGAGCCGCCCGCGCGATCACCACCTTGCTGATCGAGCACTACATCCACTAACCCGGACGCCCACGGGTCTGGCCCGCACCCGTCGGCGCGGGCCAGACCTGCGGACCCCCAAACACGATTGCTCCCGCCCGCGGGCGGGAGCAAATCTCCGCGAGTGTCATACAGCCCGGTGGGCGGACCCATCCTCGGTGACGTACCCAACCTCGAAGCTGCCCGGCACGAGCGATACAGCGTCCTCGTCGGCGCGACCGGCAGCAAGAGCCCTCACGCGGACATCCTCCGGCACGGCGCCCAGGCAGACCGGGAACGACATGCAAAGTAGGTCCGAACACCCGCAAAATCATCCGCAATCTAAGCCCGAACACCGCAATCTAGGCGTGGAAAGTGTCCCGTCCAGTTGAAGGTCGCGAGCGACGCGCCGTGCATGCTGGGGCTCGCAAGGTTGACCTGGACGGTTCGGGCTGATGCTGTCCAGTTCAACTCTGCGAATTCGGTGCTGGCCGGGTTGGTCTGGCCAGCTGCCCATTCTCCAGGCCAGCCGTGCTGCACCACACCTGCCCGTTGACGCGCACGTCGACGGGATCCTCGACGAGATCGACGAGGTGCTAGAGGAGAACGCCGAGGAGTTCGTCCGCTCCTACGTGCAAAAGGGCGGGACATCTTCGTGAGGCGTCGAACCGTCTGTAGCTGTCGGCCGATCAGCCGAACTCTATGACCCGCCACAAAGTGCCTGGTCAGCGGGTCGGCCCTCACGAAGATGTCCCGCCCACGTAATTGTTTAGCAGCTCGGGGCCCTTGTTGGCGGGCGGCTGGTACATGGCGCAACCTTCCTGCCGAGGCCAAACTTCCCGCCGACGTCGATAGGCATATAGGTAACGGATCTACAGAGCACTCGGCGGGAGGTGGTGCAAGGTGCTGCTACTGGCCTTGACCATCGTCTCGACCGTGGCTTGCGTGATAAGTGCCCTGAGTGGCCTTGGCCTCCTTCCGCAACGACAGGCCCGGCCTCGAACTCCCCAGCCCCCAACTGTCGTGATCGTGGTAAGGAGCATCGAGGTCCCGGCCGTCGAGCTTCAAGACGACGGACGACGCCAGGCACCCCAGGCACGTGCTGGCACGCCGCGGCGAACCATCAACCAGCCCCACCGTCATCCGCGTGCCCCTTCCACCCGGGAGCGCCCCCGGTGGCTCAACTGTGATGGCAGAAACCCGCAGAGGGCTCAGACACGCTTGCGATGGCTCAGATTCGTTGGCAAAAGACAGCAGCCACACGCAAGGTAAGTCCGGACTTCGCAAGATCACTCGCAAACTAAGTCTGGACTTCGCAACCTTCAGCCGGACAGGACAAGGGCCGACAAACCGAGTGTCCTGTCCGACTGAAGGCTGCGAGGAGCGGAGAGCGCTGAGCTGGGCTTCGCAATGTGGCTCCGGATGTCCGGACGGGGAGCCGTCCAGATATAACTTGCGGATTCGGCGGTCGGCAGTAGGCCGGCTAGAGGGTCGGCCAGGACTCAGAACTGTCTTCGCAGCACAACCCAGGTGAACGGCTGGATGGTGCCTGCCGGGGTGACATGCTCTTCCCGGTCCTGGCTGATCAGTAGCCACTTGGCGCCGACCTGGCGGGCCAGCTGCACTGGGCTGTAGCGGGCCACTGGCAGGCCCGAGCAGTGCTGCGGCCCGTCCGGGGCGAAACAGCCGAAGACGGCGATGGCGTCCGGGACGGTGGCCGTGTCCAGGGTGTCCAGGTATTGCTGCCTGTGCTCATCGATGGTCAGGAAATGATAGACCGCCCGGTCATGCCAGACCTGGTAATGACGCCGGGGATGCCAGCTGAGAACGTCGGCGGTCAGCCAGTGAACCTGGTCAGCCCGCGAACCAAGGCGATCCCGCGCGTGCTGCATCCCGGCTGCGGAGATGTCGAGTACGGTGAGGTCGCGGAAGCCGCGATTCAGCAGCGCCCCGGTGAGCGGGGATGCGCCGCCGCCCACGTCGATGACGGCATCAGCGGCCGAGACCCCGGCCGATCCGAGCATCCGAAGCGACATGCCCGGATGGTTCTCGAACCAGCTCCGCGTGTCATCGCCCGGGGCGTAGGCGGCGTCCCAGTGTGCGGCTGCTGCTGCCTGATCCGTCATCTTCTTATCCTGCGCGCTGCACGCACCGGTCAGCTAGCGCAGGCCCATCATGACCGGGAAGCCCAGATGCGGCATGAGCGTGCCTGCAGGCATTCCCCGGGTCTTGGCCCCTTAGCCCGCTTCTATCTTCTGCTTGAGAGCGGCCATGTTGCCGGGCATCTCCTTGCGTGCCTCCCGGCGGACCATCAGCGGCACCAGGATCTTGCCGATGCCGTGGCCGGTGAAGTCGACGCTGATGGTCAGCCGGGAGCGGGAACCGGCCACGGGCTCGACCAGGACCTCGACAGCCGCCCGGACCGGGCCGTCTGTGCCCCGCACGCGCCAGGACCGGGGCGGGTCGATAGGCACCAGCTCGGACGTGGACGGCGGCTGGCGCCGCCGATGCGCCGTGTCGTCACGCACTTGGCGCCGGCGGCCGGGGTGCCGCCGGCCGGGCCGTCCAGGTGCCCGTCTGCCACGCCCTGCTGCCACTGGCTGAACCGGGCCGGGCCGGTGGCGCAGGCGAAGACCTCCGCGGCCGGGCGGCCGATCTCGGCGCTGGTGACGATCGGCGCCATGTCAGCGGTCCCTTTCAGCAGCGCGGCGTAGCGGTCCAGGTACAACGGCCAGCCCTCCGGCCCGTCCACGCCGTCAGTGATTGCTGGCCTAACTTCGGTTTAAGACCGGTAGCAGTAGGAATCCGAGGACGCGTCGCCGCCCTGCAGCCGGACCTGGTGCACCCGCAGGCCCCGGAACTCCGTGCCGCGCGGGAAGAACTTCTCGTCGAGGCTCAGCCCGCCGCCCGCGGCCGGATCGGTGTCGATCTTGGCCAGCCAGCTGCCCACGCCGTCCGGGTAGAACTGGTCGTCCCACGCCCCGTACAGCGAGTTGGTCAGGTAGATCCGCTTGCCGTCCCGGCTGACCTCGACCATCTGCGGGCCGCCGGCCAGCCGCTCGCCCGGCACCGCGGGGTGCGCGACACGGCCGGTGATGCCGCCGAGCCGGACCGAGCCGACCTCGCGGGGGTGCGCCGGATCGCTCACGTCGTACTGCTTGAGCTCGCCGGTGCCCCAGCAGGAGACGTAGAGGAACTGGTCATCCACGGACAGGTCGATGTCGCTGACCAGCGGCGGCACCGCCCCGAACGGCTTGAGCGCGGGCGGCAGCGTGTCCGGGTCGGCGGGTTCGGCCGGGATGGTGATCACCTTGTCGGCACGCCAGCTGCCGTCCTGGCGGCTCCACCGCCACACCGAGGCGGACAGGTCGTCGGTGCTGACCACCACGCCGACGAAGCCCCAGGTCTGCTCGGGGTCGTGCGACGGGCGCAACTCAAGGACCATCTGGTACTGCTCGCCGAGGTCGACCGTCTGCAGGTGCTTGCCCGCCGCCAGGTCCCAGAAGTGCAGTGCGTGCCCGTACTTGCGGCCCAGCAGCAGTTCGGGGTTGATCCCGTCCTCGATCATCGACGGGGTGCCCCACTCGCTGGTGATCAGCGTGTTCTGGTTCAGGTGCCACCAGGCGTCGTAGGCCAGGTATTGCGGTCCGCGGTCGGTCTCCCAGGCGCGCAGAACGTCGAAGGTGTCGTGGTCGAGCAGGGCGATGCCGCCCGGGCCGTCCGCCCCCTTGCCGCCGCCGAGGCAGGACACGAAGATCCCGTCCGGGCCGCAGTGCAGTGTGTGCGGGCGGGAGTAGCCCGCCTTCTCTGCCAGCTCGTCCGAGCTGATCGTCCGGACCAGCGTCGGCTGCCTGGGGTCCGGGTGGGTGTCGTAGACGTGGATGTTGGAGGACCGTATCCCGGGCAGCAGCAGGTAGCGGCGCTGCAGCCCGTCGGTGTGATGCCCGGCGTGCGCGAATGAGCTGCTGCACGCGTTCCAGCCGAAGTGGTGGAGCTCGTCTCCGCGGGTGGGCAGGTCGGCCCAGCCGACGACCTGTCCGTACCCGGCCGACGCCGGGTCGGTGTCGAGCACGGCGAGCGCGTCCGGCTGCTGCGCCTCGCGGTCGAAGGCGACCACGTAAGCCAGCTGTTCGGGCGGGGCGCTGATCGCGTCCGCCGGACTGCGGTAAAAAGTCGGGTCGATGTCGTGGCCTGCGGAATGATCCATTGGTTCTCCTCGTCGAGAGATTTCCCTGGATATCCGACAAGCTAACCACGCTGCGCAAGCTCGCGCGAGGATCACGCGGCGTTCGCCCGCGCACGCGGAAAGGACAGAAAGGACAAACCGACAAGCCGTGTCCTGTCCAGCCGAAGGTTGTGAGGACGCTGCCCTCTGAGCTGGGGTCGCACGATGCGTCTGGACTGCTGGGTGCGATGGTGTCCAGGTCTAGTTTGCGATTTCGGCGGTCGGCCGTGCCGGGCTCGCCGAGCCGGTCCGCGCTCGCGATGTGGCGAGCTTGGGGTGGTCGTCAGGCCCGGGAGGCAGCGTGGTCTGGCTGGCCCAGATGGTGGCGGCGATGCCGTCCATCGGGCGTGACCAGTCGCGGATCAGGACGGGCCGGATGTGGCCGTGGTGCAGGATGACGCGGCCGCCGCGGCGGTAGAGC